>Ga0137306_100647_pt1 | contig 44604 bp, 38 predicted proteins | sample Inofroosms_March_FD_97187 | JGI IMG/M metagenome (GOLD analysis project Ga0137306, IMG submission 97187) | Mouse cecal microbial communities from Vienna, Austria - N-Acetylneuraminic and N-Acetylglucosamine D2O microcosms_March | ecosystem: Host-associated > Mammals > Digestive system > Large...
TTTTTAGCCATAGGACAGGTCTTTGGAAATCCCTGATCCTATGGCTTTTTGCTTGAAATTTTATTGCTTCAAAAGCTTGACAAAAACTAATTTCCATTATAAACTTCAGTAAGTAGTAAATAAGTGTTCGATTTTAAGTGTAGGTTTTATCTTTTTCAAGAAGATAGATCTATACTTTTTTATTGCAAAAATTACTACTATTGGAAGGCAAGAAAATAAATCTTGCTAAGAATAAAAAATTTAAAATATAGAATAATTGAAAAAATGAAAGGAGGAGCCAGAAACAAATCAGTTTGTTTTTGGTGAAAAAATTATATGAAAAACAATAAGAAATTAGCAATCGCAGGAGCATCTGCACTTGGTCTTGCAGTAGTTGGATTTGGAGCTTTCGCATTTTTTAGTGACAGTTCAGAGCAAAATACAGATGGTACAGTAGGTACAGTAGACGTTTCTTCTAAAGGAAATTTAACACTCAGCAATTCAGGGAATATCAACCCTGGCGATGAAGAGCCTGGTAATGAGAACAGAGGTGATACTACATCTCACGAACTTAACTTTGGTATTGCAAATGATGGTACAAAATCTATCGTAACCCGTAACATTATTGATATTATGGTTGATTCACATTATCAGTTAGAAGCTGATGGTTCTCTTTCCACAACAGAAGTTATTGAAGATGGAGTAGTTAATAAGAAATATATTGAGGTTGCAGAAGATGGCAGAGTGAACCTTGATCCTTCTATCTTCCATTTATATGTAAAGACAGGAACAGAAGGTAATTATACAAATACAATAATTGAAGAAGTTGAAGGACTAAAGACTTCTAATCCTATTATTCTTGTAAAAGGAATGAAGGATGGAAAAGTTGCTTATGTTCCAGTAGATGACAAGGATACTGTTACCGATGGCAAACTTGTTCTTAGATACATTATTGAAGGAGCTACTCTCGGTGGTACTTTTGGTGACGGAGAAGATGCCGACACTGTTGTTGTAGATAATGATTATGTAAAAGTTACAGCAGGTACAGACGATAATAAAAAGGCTAGTGCTGAATACAGATATTTCTTAGGAATGGATTCTGCACAAACTACAAATCCTTCTCTTGATGGCATGGTAAAGAATGACAAATATCAAGGAAGCCATTTAACTATTGACCTTACTGTACAAGCTATGCAATACAGAAATACAGATGCAGGCGATTATGTAAATGGTGGAGATTGGCAAACAGTTTACACTGATACATTTACAACAGGTGGAACAAAGACTGCAACTCCTTAATCTTATTTTTCAGAATACGTAATAAACGTTTAAGAGTGAAAGATATTTATTTTTTCGCATTATTTTCATATATTCACTAATATAAATATAAGCCATAGGTAAGTGTCCTATGGCTTTTGTTGGTTAATTTAGGAGTTTATTATCATGTTTAAGTTGTTATTAACAACTTTTCTTTTTTCTTGAAAATCTATATAGAATTTTTCAAATTCTTTTATTTCTTCTATTCCATCCTTCAGATATTTGTATAGTTTAGTTAATGCGCTTATTGAAAAAGAACATGTAAGATCAAAACTAGAACTTCCACCTACAGGATTTCTTATCCTTTTTAAATTAAGTCCATTTTCATTAACTGTTAAATCCATTGTTGAATTTAGTGCATGTGTTTCATAAGAAAGCCCTCCATATATACCTTGGTAATATAGTTCATACCCTGTTTCTTTCATTAATTCATAGAAGTTAGATACATCACTACAAACCTCATACCACTGAATATGTACTTTTTTCCATGGCTTATGTTGCTTTCGGTTTAGATTTTCCTTTTGTTGTATCTTTTCTTCTCTGGCTTTATCCACTATTTGAAATATTTCTTTAGAGCTAATTATTCGTTTGAAAGCTTCCTCTTTTTTCTTAAATAGTCCGTAATCATGATCAAACTGTTCAGCCCCTTTATGTTGTAGCATTAATTTTCCAAATTTAGAGTTTTTATTAAAGTACGTTTTCCCTAATTCTATTTCTTGATAGTGATGTTCTAAATAATATGCAGCAGCCCTTTTTTCTGTCTCATCTTTCAAAATAAATTCTAGGCTTACAGTGTTTTCAATTAATGAGCGTAATAAAATTTGCGCTTGATTAAATGAAGAAATAGAAAAAAGCACATTTATAGCATCAAGTTGTTCCATTATTTTTCTAATAAATAAACACATAACTATATCAATAAAATCATCCTGCCTTGAAATGCCATAGGCAATCTCATTCTCTATTTCGCCATATTTAATTATTATAGATGATAATAGATAATTAACCTTTTCAATAGTTGATTTTACGCTTTCATTCTCATCAATGTTAAAAAATAGATCTTTGAAAATTCTTATATAATTAGTATCCATAATTATATCCTCCATATTTTATTATGAGTATATCATATAAAGTAGCTGACTGTGATGATTATGCCTACAATAGCGCCCAACACAAAGAAAAATAAGGCGAACAATGCCTTTTTGATTGATTGCCACAGTGAACGCTTAGGAGTCGGTGGAGCAGGATTGGCACTTATGTTTCCAAGAACTGGATTAGTTATTGGTTTTCCAGAAGCATCAAGTGGCACTCCTGTTCTTGGATCGAATCTCCAATCTTTAGCGGGTTCACTAGATTTTCTGCCACTGGCTAAATCAATAGCTTCATCTTCTATAGTGTCAAAATCTTCTATTTTTGCTTGTTCAAAATATTCGTAAACAGGTTTTGCGCTTGCGGTATCAAATCCTTGTAGCCTGTTACTTGCCCAGAGGTAGGCATCGTCATGGTGGTCTATGTATACCAAAAGCACAGTATTTCCTGATTGTGTGAATATTGCTCTGAAATCCTGAGTTACTCTGGCACTTTTGAAATCAAGTTTTGTATTGAGTTTTTCAACTTTTAAGCTGTCACTCCGTAGGCTTCTTTGCATTAGTCTAATGGTTTCAAGTGATTTTTTCTGCACTTTCTTATCCAGTCTTGAAAATGCGTCTATATATGTATCGGAGCAAACTATGTTTGTTGCCATGTATATGCCTCCTTTAATTTATGACGTTCATCAAAATATCAATCGTGAGTTCTTCCTTAACCTTGTCTGCTATGGTGAGCAAGTAGGCATTATCCTTTTTTTCTAAGGTTATGCCATCTATAGGTGTAGCCAATTCAAAGGTATAATAAGGATTGGATAAGCTGTATTCTCCCCATTTAAACCCATTAAGAACAACTTCTTCTACAGGACTTTCAAAACTAATCATCAATGGAGAATCAATTCTATAAGCAGTAAAACTTCGTTCGTTAGGTATTAAATGTAATTTGAAGGCTGGAGACTTTTTTAAACTTTCTAATTGCTCTTTGTGTTCTTGGATTTCTTGCTTTAAGCGTTTGTTTTCTTCTTGGAGTAATTGGAAAGTAATCATATAGCTTTCTTGGAGTTTCCTTTTTACTTCTTCATATTGTAGAAGCATATCTTCATGGCGCATTTGGGGATTGATGTCTAAGCCTGTGCTTGCTGGAATCCTTCCTTCATATTTTGTCTTTTCCTCAGCAATGGCTTTAGCTTCATTAAATAGCTTTTTGGCTCTTTCGTTTTGGTGTAGATAGCTCTTGCTTAATCTGGAAAGTTTACATACTCGTGAAATGGTAATCTCTTCCTCATTATGTATCATATCTTCTAACACTGTTTTAAGGGTGTTATATTTTTCCTCAGCTATTTTCTTTCTGGCTTCTTGCAAAGGGGAAGTATTTCTCTCATGGTCTTTTGGCATGGCTATAATCCTTCCTGTTCAATTTATACCCCTATTCTACAACAAATCAATACTTCATAAAAGAGATTTCATAGACCAATGTGCAAAATAAAGAGATTTTTATAGGGCTGGACTGATAAGGGAACTGGCTAAATGATAGATGTGTGATTAGATAAAATCCTTCCTAAATACCCTTGAAACGGCTTAGATATAGGAAATTTACGTCAAGTATACGTGGAGTAGATAGTGTGTACATCCCCTTATTTTGGTACGTCAAGCATACAAAAACCGATATATTTTAAATACCAGATATATAGTAAGAGAAAGGAAATGAACAATGTGTGTATTTAAAATGGGCAATTTCAGGATCGTTGATCTGACGAAAACACTGGATCCGGCAACAGAAACGAGAAGATGTCATTTGTTCCGTTTCAATACAGGGGGGCCGATTCCAGATTTTCATACCATTATGGACCTGACCAGCCATCTGGGAACACATGTGGAGTGTCCATACCATCACCATGACGACTGGCCGTCAGCAGCAGAACTTCCTTTGGACTGCTTTATGGGACGTGCCGTATATCTGGAATTTGAGGCAGAGCCGAACAGCTATATCACAAAAGAGCTTTTAGACAGGGCGTGTGCCAAAAAGGTGCGGGAAGGAGATATTTTGATCCTGGATTCCCCGTATAAACTGCAGCCGTTTACACCTGATACGAATACGGAAAAAGATAAAAGACTTTTTGTAAATGGGGAAACTGCGGAGTGGATGGTTGAACATAGGATAAAATGTGTCGGATTCGGAGACGGGGTATCGATTGAAAACTGTAATAAAGATGTAAAGGCGTTTCATGACATATGCATGGCGGAAAACATCGTATTTCTCGAAGTATTGAAAAATTTGGACCGATTAGAGAGCCAGGTGTTTTTTATGTCGTATTCTCCGCTTCCGATCATGGGGCTGGATTCCTGTCCGGTCAGGGCTTATGCCATAGAAGGGATCAAAGAACTTTAACTAAGGCGCCGGATGATATGTATAAAATGTAGATCATATAAAAATATATGCGCAGGGGGTGTTATATGAAACGGGAAAAAATAAACTTGAAAGAATTGATATCCAAAGAAGAAATCATCATTGTTCCAGAACTGCACGATTGTGCGTCTGCACGGGCGGCAGAGATCAACGGATTTGAATGCATTATGTTAAGCAGCGGAGATTTTGCATGTGCGATGACCGGCGTGCCGGATTTACAGTTGTTATCCCTGGATGAATTTGTGTGGATCACAGACCGTATTACCAATGCAGTAAGCATGCCTCTTTTGATCGATGCAGATGATGGCTTTGGTTTTGGGAGGGCTCTGAATACCTGGTATGCCTGCAGGAGACTTGCCAAGGCCGGCGCTGCCGGTGTGCTGATCACAGATGCGGCGGCGCAATCGAAAGCAGGGGTGCTGCCGGCGGAGGAAGCGGTTCTCAGGTTCAGGGCAGCAAAAGATGGGTTGGAGGAAGCGGATACAGGAGCTGTTTTAATTGCCCGCTGTGATGTAAACCCGGTGGAACATTTTGAAGAAGTCATCAATCGTTGTAACCGATATGTTGAAGCTGGGGCAGACTGCATCTGTGTACTCGGCCTGAACAGCGCCCCCGCCGAACTGCGTTTTCCTTTGGCGAAACAACTTTCCGAAGCGATTCCCGGCTGGCATTGGTATCCGGATCTGATGTCTCATGAAGGAAAAAGTGATGTGGACCTGGATGAGATCGCGAAATACAGGTATAAATTTGTAGGCGTTCATTATTCTATGCATGCCGCAATGCTGGCGATGCTGGATACCGGAAAGCATGTAATGGAATCCCGTAATAATGTGTATGTAGACAATCATTACGATGATACCGGGTTTAAGTGTTTTTCACCGATGACATTTTACTTGCGCGATGGATATTGGGCGGAGCTGGAGAGCCGGTATGTGGTAGATCAGGAAGATGCTCTGGCAAAAAGGATTACGCCGTTTTTTGTGAAAGAAACAGATCGATTTTAAATTTTAAAAGGAGGTAAAAAATGTCGTGTAAAAAATCATTAAGGCAGCTGCTGTCAGAATCGGAAGATGGACATTACCAGGAAGCAGTAAAGGAGGAATCTGCTATGACAGAAAAAGACAGTATCAGCAGGCTGGACGTATTGGAGGAAAAAATCAATCGCGCTGCGGGTCTGGCTGAAATCCGAAATTTGATAAACCGGTATTTGTTCTATCTGGAAAATGGAGATGTAAAAGGAATCGCCTCCTGTTTTGCCCTGGAGGATCCAGAGGTGTCCCTGGAATTGGGGCGTGGGAAATATCAGGGAAAAAAGGAGATTATGGATTTTTATGACCAGAGAGTAGAGATTGGCCGTATGGCAGGCGCAATCGTGGAACACGGAGCGGCCGCGTTAAGCATCGAGATCGCAGGAGATAAGAAGACCGCTCGTGTAAGCCTTTTGTCGCCTGGTTTTAAATGTCTGCCTCAGGCAGAATCGGAGGCATGGGACATGGGCCGTTATTATGCAGAGCTGACAGCAACAAAGGAAGGCTGGAAATTCTGGCATCTGCAATGGATCGTGGCAGTAGAAGGCGATGCATGCTACGGCTGGCTGACACAGAATAGAAGCTACCTGAAGGAGTGCGGGTACCCGCTTTTGGATGAAGCATGTAAGGCAGAAGAGATGGTCAGGCCGTCTGACTGTTATGTAGACTATTACAGGCCGGACGAGATCAATAAATTCCTGCCCGAACCCCCGCTGCCTTATGAAACGTGGGACGGTTATGGGGTGAAAAGGGACACAAGAGGCTACTAAAAGGAGTATGATTATGGGAAAATACATTATAAAAAGACTGGCGATGTCCATTTTGATTATTTTCCTGGTATCTGTATTTGCATTTTCCCTGATGCACATTCTTCCAGGCGATCCGATACGGATTGCACTGGGGGAATCTGTATCGGAAGAAACGATTGCAGAATATCGTGCGAAATATCATCTGGATAAGCCTGTCCTTCAGCAGTATGGTCTTTGGGTGGAAGGGATCCTGCGAGGTGATTTTGGGAAGTCTCTTCTTTATGGCGAGGATGTTACTACATTGATAAAAACAAAACTACCTGTCACGATGGCGATTGGCATTCCTGTCGTGCTTATCTCAGCTTTTTTCGGCATTCTGTTTGGCGTGGTGACTGCTGTGAAGAGAGGGACATGGATGGATCAGCTGATCACGACCATTGCCAATATCGGTATAGGCGTTCCTCAGTTCTGGATTGCCATATTATGTATCTTCCTGTTTGGCTTAAAGCTGCACGTTCTCCCGATACAGGGATATACGGCGCCCTCTGACGATTTCGGGAAATATGTGTATATGTCCCTTTTACCGGTTTTATGTCTATCCTTTGGCTTTATCGCCACGATCACCCGGCAGACGCGTTCCAATATGCTGGAGGTCATTAATCAGGATTATGTACGGACCGCCCGGGCCAATGGGATTCCCGAGAGAAGCGTGATTTTCCGTCATGCGTTGAAGAATGCCCTGATTCCGGTGATCACGATCATTGGCCTGCAGGTCCGTATCATTGTAGGGGGATCTGTGGTCATTGAACGTATTTTCAATATTCCGGGGATAGGGGCTCTTTTGATACGGGCTATCACAGAGAGGGATTATTTCATCATCCAGGCCTGTGTACTGGTCATTTCTCTGGTGACGGTGGGCTGCAACTTTATTGTGGACTTGCTGTACGGGGTGGTAGATCCTCGTGTTAGAAAATCTTGGAGGTAAATGTCATGAAGAGAAAAATAAAGGTCTTTTTCAACAGGGGCATTTTATCCGAAATCTGTTTTGCAATTGTGGTACTTTTGATTTTTGTGGCAATATTTGCGCCTTTATTAGCGCCCTGCGATCCAAATGTGAATGATCTGAGAAATGTTGTGAAAGGCGTATCTTCGGAACATCTGCTTGGTACGGATTATCTGGGACGTGACGTTATGAGCCGGATTTTATACGGGGCCAGGATTTCTTTATATACCAGTATCCTTGCGGGGGCGTTCAGCGCGGTGCTGGGGATTCTGCTGGGGTTGGCTGCCGGTTATTTCGGCGGTGTGCTGAATCAGGTGATCATGCGGCTGACGGATGCCATTCTGGCAATTCCGGCTCTGATTTTTACGCTGGTCCTGGCGTCTGCCCTGGGCGGCGGCGTTCTCAGTATCGTGATATCTATTGGGGTCAGCCTGGTTCCGACTTATATCCGCATGGTGAACGGGCAGGTGCTGTCTATAAAGGAAAGTGATTATGTGACTGCCGGAAAATTAATTGGGCTGAAAAATGTAAAAATTCTGCTCAGGCATCTGCTTCCTAACTGCTTTCCATCCCTGATCGTATTGTTTACAATGAATCTTGGGCAGGGCATCATGCTGGAAGCTACCATGAGTTATCTGGGCGTGGGGATCGCGCCGCCTACTGCTACCTGGGGCGCTATGGTATCCGACGGTTATTCTTTTTTGACGACGGCGCCTCTGTTATCTATCCTGCCGGGCGTGTGCATTATTTTGGTCGTGGTTGCTTTTAATGTAGTGGGAGACGGTTTACGGGACGCTTTAGATCCCAGATTAAGGGGGAAACTGTAATATGGCTGAGAAAAAGCATTTATTAGAAGTGAATCATCTGAAAACTTCTTTTTTTACAGATTCGGGAGAAGTGAAGGCGGTCAATGATGTTTCTTATTATGTAGACGAACAGGAAATTGTTGCGGTAGTAGGAGAAAGCGGCTGTGGAAAATCTGTGACTCAGATGTCGGTCATGCAGCTCATCCAATCCCCGCCGGGAAAGATCCTTGGCGGCGAGGCGATTTTGGAAGGACGGGATATCTTGAAATTCCGTCCGGATTCTAAAGAGATGCGCGCTGTGCGGGGAGAAAAAATTTCTATGATCTTCCAGGAACCTATGACCAGCCTGAATCCTGTTATTACAGTGGGAAAGCAGTTGACAGAAGTGATCCGGACGCATAAAAAGGTGAGTAAGAAAGACGCCTGGCAGATGGGGATAAGTGCGCTTGCAAGCGTGGGGATCCCGGAACCAGAGGCGCGCATGAAAAATTATCCTTTTGAGATGAGTGGCGGAATGAGACAGCGCGTCATGATCGCAGTAGCAGTGGCCTGCAATTCCAGGCTGATCGTGGCTGACGAGCCGACGACGGCATTGGATGTGACAACACAGGCACAAGTAATGGAACTGCTTTTGGATGTGGTAGATAAAATGAAAACTTCCCTTATCGTCGTAACGCATAATCTGGGATTAGTGACTCGCTATGCAGACCGTATCTATGTGATGTATGCAGGCAGGATCATTGAATCGGGTACGACAGAGGAGCTGATGACGAAACCCTGCCATCCTTATACGATCGGTCTGCTGAGTGCGGTGCCGAAGCTGGATGCGGATGAACAGACACATCTGACGACGATTGAAGGAGCGCCGCCGGATCTGGCGAATCTGCCGGATGCCTGCGCATTTGCCCCACGCTGCCCTTATGCAGATGAGGAGTGCAAAAATTCACCGCACCCGGAGCTCCGCCTGACAGACGGGCATACGCATTTTTCCGCCTGTCATCGGAAGATCAGGAGGGAGGAAACATGAGTGAACAAAATATTCTCTTAAAAGTGGAAAATCTGAAGATGCATTTTCCGGCAGAAAGCACCTGGTTTGGAAAACCAACAAAATTTGTGAAAGCCGTAGACGGCATTGATTTCCAGATCGAGTCAGGAAAAACATTCGGGCTGGTGGGGGAGTCCGGCTGCGGGAAAACGACTGCCGGAAAGTGTGTACTTCGGATTTATGAGCCGACAGAAGGAAACATTTATTACCAGGGAACCGATATTTCTAAGATCACACAGAGTCAGCTGAAGCCTTATAGACGGAGTATTCAGCTGATCTTTCAGGATCCATATGGATCTTTGGATCCACGACAGTCCGTTGGATCTATCGTAAGAGAAGCGGTTCTGGCTGACGGAAAAAAGAAAGCCGAAGCAGATGTGAAGGCGCGCATCGAGGAACTTTTAACGCTGGTCGAGCTTGATCTTTCTATGGCGGGCCGTTATCCTCATGAAATGAGCGGCGGGCAGCGTCAGCGGCTGGGAATAGCCAGAGCCCTGGCCTGTGAGCCAAAGCTGATCGTATGTGATGAGCCGGTGTCAGCTCTGGATGTTTCTATTCAGGCCCAGATCATCAATCTTTTTGAAAGCCTGCAGGAAAAGCTGGGCCTGACGTATCTGTTTATAGCCCATGATCTGGCAGTAGTGAGGCATATTGCAGACACGATCGCTGTCATGTATTTGGGGCATATTGTGGAAATGATGGATGCAGGAGAGCTTTATGCGAATCCATGCCATCCTTATACAAAGGCATTGCTTTCTGCTGTACCTGTTACGGATTATTATACAGAACAAAAGAGAAGCCGTATCGTATTGGAAGGGGAGGTTCCAAGCCCGATCCATGCGCCTTCCGGCTGTCCCTTCCATCCACGCTGCCGGCATGCTGCGGACTTGTGCAAAACACAGATGCCGCCTCTTGTGGATCAGGGAGGAGGTCATTTTGTGGCATGCCATAATTACTGATGACTGATAACATGGAAAATCAGCTTCGGTCAATTTGAAACAGCATTCTGGATTCATAGAAAGAAACAGAGCCGGCAAACTGTGATTTCTCACAGGTTTACCGGCTCTGTTATATCTTTGGCATTACGAAAAAGTGTACTTTTTGGAAACGATTTACATTTGAGGGAAATGAGATAATTTGTATGAAAATGTGGTTAATTATATTGACTAATTGCCGATAGTATTATAGAATGATTGAGAATTTGTGTGAGATAGAGCATTACGAAAAAGTACACTTTTTCGCTTCTTTTTTCTTTTGCTGGGGAAGCGGTTGTGCTGCAAAATCTCAAATCATTTCAATGAGGGAACTGAGATGGCGCCAGATAAGATATGCAAGACGGTTCACCAGTATAATAAGGAACCTTTATCCGCCGGGGACATGCAGAAGCTTCTGGATATTGCGGAGGACTATCGGAAGGTAAAGAATTATGTATATGCGCGTTACGGCGGAATCGGAAGCCTGAAAAAGATTTATCCGGGTTACACCGTGCAGAATGAGATGACCAATACCAGTCTGAGGTCGAGCCTGGGATTGCCTTCTGTATATTTCTATCTTGCAGTTTTTGATGCTTTAGGAGAAATTAAAAGCCAGTGGACCAGGATAAAATCAAAGCTTCAGAAGCTGATCAGCAAGAATGACCGATTCACTGCAGAGGAAAAACACTATCTCAGGTTTATTCTCAAAGTCAGTAATGCATTTGCCCAGGTGCTCAACGGAGAAACGGTGAGTCTTACTGCGAAACTTCAGATGCAGTATGAAATGCTTGCCGCTGAGACGGATACGGAAAGACTTCACAGATACCTCCGCAGGCAGGTGCGGAAATATCATGTAAACCTGCATACCGACATGGCGGAGGGGTTTGCCATAGGAGAACGGGCATATCGATATGCCGACTGCGGGATTTATATTTCGATCAAGGAAAAGAGAAAACGTATTTTTATCCCTCTAACGGACAGAAATCAGTATAAGTCGCAGCTTTATATAAAGCTTTATCCTGATCAGTCAAGGCTGGAGATTAAAGTGCCTGTATACGTCCGTGTAAAGCACCCTGCAGATTATGTGAATCAGGTAGGAGTAGCAGTTGGATTTCATACTATGCTGACAACGGATCAGGGACGCCATTACGGGGAGGAACTGGGAAACTATCAGAAAGAATACGCAGAGTGGGTGCGTAAACAGACGATCCGTTATAATCAGAATCGCAGTACCAGCCCCGGCAGAAAAAAATACAATGCAAAAAAGAACAGATTTGAAGAATGCCTGCATAGCTATATCAATCATGAAATAAACCGCTTTTTTCAGATAGAAAAACCGAAAACAATTTATATCGTGAAGCTGCCCAAACCCGGGGCGGGGGGAGTCAACAAGAGGATCAACCAATCCATCAGCCAGTGGCAGCGCGGCTATATCCGCAGGCGGCTGGAGCAGAAATGCAGGGAGAGATCGGTGGAAATTGTAGAGGTGCTGGGGAAAAATATCAGTAACGAATGCAGCCGGTGCAAAGAAATCGGGAAGCGAACGGATAGAAGGTTTGTCTGCCCTGCATGCGGGTATGAAGCAGAAGAAAAGACGAATACCGCTCAAAATGTAAAAAAGCGGGGACAGGGAGACGGGGCATTGTATTAAGAATCGTACATGCCAGGGAGAGATCATAAAAACTGCCGTTAGATAAATCAAGGCGATGAGCCTGGGTTTTACCGAAAGGACTAACTGGTACGTTTATGATAAGGCAGATATATCAGGAGAATATATGTGAGGTATCTGCAATATAAAAAAGAATGAACGGCATTCGAAGGCAGTGTTTCAGACCTATTTGGGCGCTGCGTATTGGGAATGCCAGGACTCTGTGAACATGAAGCTGTACCAGGAAATGTAAAAAAGCAGTCTGTCATACAGGAGTTTTGAACTGTTGTATGTATAAAGACTCTGGACATTGTCCCGCCGGCAGAATGATGTAGCAGGGAGCGAAGCAGAGTTATCTGCAGCATCTGTAAAAAGATGACCAATATGCCTTATTTAAAAATATAGAAGATAAGACAGGGCTGGAAGATGAGAAAAGCAGATAAAAAACAGGCAGAGGAGTTTGTAGGATTATTGAAACGTGCCCATACGGGTATCAAAAAATCATTGGAAAATAAAAAAAGGACGGAAGCATTGGAATTGCTGGAACAGTGCCAGAACTGCGCGATCCGGCTTGGAGATATCATCGAGTACATGGAAGGGGAAGACTTTGTGACCGTTCGGCTGCTGGAGGATTATTGTGAAACCATATATCAGATGTATGAAGAAATCCGGCAGCAGGGATCAATCAATGCGAATAAAGTTTTTAAAAGTCTGCACAAGGCTCTGATCTGTATTGAAAACAGCATTAAAAACGATATATCGGTGCGTACAGAGGCCGTATTTCTTCCTTACAAGGCTTCTATGTGGGATTCTTTGGAAAGTATCTGGAGGGAAGCCGATCAAGATCCGGAGTGTGATACTTATGTGATCCCTATCCCTTATTATGACAGGAATCCAGATGGAAGCTTTCGGGAGCTGCATTACGAAGGAGGCCAGTATCCTGAGTATGTGCCGGTTACAGACTATAGAGAGTATGACTTTGTAAACCGAAGGCCGGATGTCATATATATCCACAATCCGTATGACGACTGTAATTTTGTGACAAGTGTGCATCCGTTTTTTTATTCAAAAAATCTAAAACAATTCACGGATAAATTAGTATATGTACCTTATTTTATATTGGGAGAAATCGATCCGGGAAACGAAGAAGAAGTAAAGAGGATGGAACATTTCTGTACCACCCCGGGAGTTATGTATGCAGATCAGGTGATCGTGCAGTCGGAAAATATGCGGAAAGCATATATTAAAGTGCTGACCAGGGAAACAGGGGAAAAGAGGAAAAAATACTGGGAAGAGAAAATTAAAGGTTTAGGATCTCCAAAAGTGAGTAAACTGCTCGACACAAGAATAGAGGACTTGAACATACCAGAGGAATGGAGGCGGATTCTGGAAAAACCAGATGCCGGCAGGAAAAAAATCGTATTGTATAACACAAGTGTAGGCGCGCTGCTCCGGTATGAAGAGAAAATACTGAGAAAAATGCGGAGTGTACTTCAGGCTTTTTATAAGGAACGGGAGGACATTGTACTGCTGTGGCGTCCGCATCCATTGATCCAGGCAACGATAGAATCTATGCGTCCGGGGCTTTGGGAGGAGTACAGGGAGATCGTGGCAGAGTATAAGCGGCAGCAATGGGGGATATACGATGATTCACCAGATCTTGACAGGGCATTGGTGATGAGCGACGCATATTATGGGGATGAAAGTTCGCTGGTAGAGTTATGCAAGATTATGGGGAAACCGATTATGATACAAAATGTTGACGTACAGTAAATATCTGGAATTGAATCTATACCAGAGTGACGGATTCCAGTGTTTGATCAATGAAAAATGTAAGAGAGTAAAGAAAATGAGACGATTAGGGTTATATTTAATTTACGACAAAGAGGGCATAATAGACCGTTACATCCCATATCTGCTTCATAGCATAAGATCACAATTGTCCTATTTAATTGTGATCTTAAATGGAGATCCTGCAAAAGAAGAATGCAGAAAGTTAGACGGAATTGCAGATGAAATATTTATCAGAGATAATGCAGGATATGATGCAGGCGGCTTTAAAGATGTATTCGTCAAATATTTGGAACGTGACAGGTTATTTTCATTTGATGAAGTGATTCTGTTTAACGATTCTTTTTTTGGTCCATTTTTTGACTTTTCTGCAGTGTTTGAAAAAATGAGTGAAAAAGAAACTGACTTTTGGTCTCTGACAAAGGATAACGGATCAGTTGACAGACCTGCGTCGATCCAATCCTATTTTTTAGTAATTAGAAAGAATCTGCTCCATTCAGATACCTTTCAAAAATATTGGGAAGAATTGCCGTACTTTGATGACTTTTATGATGTTGTAACAGAGTATGAAGCAAAATTTGCAAAATATTTTGAAGATAGAGGTTATAAATGGGATTCTTATATCTGTATGGATAAGTATGACTGTGAATGTGACAGGAAATATAGTTTTTCATCATACCATAATGTTCAATACGAATTGATGAGAGAACAGAAGTATCCTGTATTAAAAAGAAAATTATTTGCGCTTGAGTCGGATAAAGGGGATTATGGATTAAACAGGAAAACACAGGAAAACTTCTTACAGGCACTGAGGTACATAAAAACAAGCAAAAGCTATGATATGAGTATGATTTGGGAAAATATACTTAGAACATATAATTTGCGGGATATCCAGGATAACTGCTGCTTTCATTATGTATTAAATGAAAGAGCGGATGAACATCCCCGGTATAGATTACTGACATTTGTATGGCTGGACAGCAGCGACTTTGAGTATATTGACCGAGTAAAAATAATATCAGAAATAAGTGATTTTATTATTTTTGCGGCTTCTGCAGGGGATGCAAGGAAATTAAAAGAAATATTTTGCGGATATAACTGTAATGTGGTCATAGAAAAAAAAGGATTAAAAGAGATATTCAAATATAAAGAAGAAATCAGACGATATGACTTTTTCTGCGTCATACCATATTATGACCTGACGCCAGATGAAATGACTCCTTATACAGTAGAAGCTTCAAAGAAATGGGGAGACTGGACAAATACGATAGAAAATATTGGTTATGTGAATGCAGTCATTCATTTATTTGAGAGTCAAAAAAATATAGGATTAGCGGTCGTACCGCAGGCAATACATGCACATTATTTCAGAAGAATAGGAACTGGTTGGGAAAATGAGTATCCTCAGGTGCATCAGCTGGCAGAGAAACTGAAAATAGAAAAGTATATTGCATTAGAAAAAGAACCTGCAGACTGGTCATGCGCATTCTGGTGCAGGAGCGTCCTTTTTGATTCAGATGCTGACGATACCGTTTTCTGTGAATATGAGGATGAAATCATTGCAATGATATTGCCCTATTTTGCTCAGAGTATGGGCTTTTATACAGGTATCATAGAAAGTATGACATATTCCGGAATGCATTTAAGTCTTCAGAATATCTGTCTGAGGGGATTGATACAAAGCTATAGCGAAACCAGTATGTTTCGTTCTTATACCGATCTGCGGTACGAGAGAGAAATTAATCAAAAAAATAAAAAGGCCCTCGATAAATTTATAAAAGAACACAAAGATATTTACATATATGGAGCAGGAGTCATTGCAAAAAAGGTTGCGGCAAACATGGAGCATTATAAAGGATTTATTGTCACTGACGGACAGAAAAAACAGGATGAGTTGTTTGGAAAACCAGTCATGTTTTTGTCAGAGACTTCGATAAAAGGTGAGGATGGAATCATTGTTGCAATGGACAGAAAACATAAGAAAGAAGTAATGCCGGCTCTGATCGAAAAAGGACTGTTTAAACAATTACTGCAGATCGAAGGATGAAAAAATGGTACTGCTGATTTAAGAATCATGCAGATATCATAGAAAGGCAAAGTTATGAAATGTGGTGAGTTTAAGAAACAAAATTTAGATACCGGTCTGACGGATCATTACTGTATCTTATGTAATTCGCAGATTGATTCATTTTTTCCCGGTGGGTATTCCGGAGATTTTTTTCGCAATAAAAAAATCATAGGCAGCGGATACCGTGAAAATGTGATCTGCCCTAATTGCAGATCCATGGACCGGGAGCGCTGGTGCTATTATGTGATGCAAAAGTATACAGATATATTTCAGAAAACGAGTACGATACTCCATTTTGCTCCCGAGAGAAGAATTGCAGATATCCTTCAGAAAAATGAGAAGGCAGATTATTATAAATGCGATCTATATAAAGCTGGAGATATTCATAAATGTGATATTACAGATATTCAATTCCGCGATCATTTCTTCGATTATATCATAGTAAATCATGTTCTTGAACATGTGAAAAATGAGGCGGCGGCAATAAATGAATTGAAACGCGTGCTTAAAGAGGATGGAAAAATAATCTTGTCTTTTCCTGTCTGTCCGGATATGAAAACCTATGAGGACGACAGGATTGTAGATGAAGCCGGCAGACTGAGAGCTTTTGGACAGGAAGACCATGTCAGGATTTACGGAAAAGATTTTCTCGAAAGGCTGTCACAGTATGGTCTGAACATTAAAGTATATACGCCTTGTCAGGAATTGGAAAAGGGTGAGATTGAGAAATATGGATTTATCAGTGATGATATTTTAATGGTGTGCTCAAAATAGACAAGTGGTGAGCAGGTTTTTAAATTTATGGAAGGACAATGATGATGGAAAAATTTTATATCCAAAATGATGGAATGTATTTGGATCATGAAACGGGATATGGATGGTTTGTTGATCGAAATGACAATGTTCTAAATCAGTTAAATTTGAAAACCAGGGAAATCGAGTATGTATGCAGACTGGATGCAGACATGGAAAGCCCATACAGAAGAACTCCGTTCTGTTATAAAAAAGATCATACGATCATTGCATTTCCGGACAAAGGAAAAAAAATATGTTTTTACGATGAGAAGGAAAAGACAATAGAGGAATATGAAATCAAGGCAGAAAGTAACATCAGATTAGGAATCTGCTGCTTCGGCGGTTTTCAGGAATTTATATGGGCGGTTTCGCATGGGCTGAATCAAATTTTTTTGGTCGATGCCGGTAAAAAGAGAATTGTCAGAACTTATGAAGTGTTCCGCGGAAAGAAACAGATTCAAATGGGCTATGAATCTATTTTAAATGGAAATAAAATTCTCTGCATATCGGGAAATTCAAATTGTGTCAGCGAAACGGATCTGCTGGACGGGACAGAAACAGTATATGAATTGCCTGCGGCAGAAGCAGGATTTAACACAATTTGTTATGACGGCGGACAATACTGGCTGTCAGGCATGAATGGCAATGTATATCGATGGGATCATAGAAAGAATACTGCGGAACAGATATATGCCCAGAACAGAACGATGTACAGGAGCATGAAAATAGGAGAAACCATTTGCTTCCTGCCGTTTAATCTGGAAGGGGATTTGTGCAATAAACTGCTATGCTGCAATATCAAGGAGAAACGTTGTTTCACTATTAAAATATGTGAAGAATTGAAATCAGGAATCTATACATTCGAATATACAAAAGGTAGCAGCGTGATAGGAATCAACGATTCAGAAAATGATTTTATAACAGAGATCAATATTGAAAACGGTATGAAGGATACGGCGTATTTTTATGCTTCTGGAGAGTATTTAAAGAAAAAAAGGTATGGAGAAGTCTGGCTGAAGATGAAATGTGAGAAAAGGCTTTCTGAAAGTAAGGCGCAAGATATTGGTTTTTATTTGAAGATGATACAGATGGGAGAAAAAAATGTACAGATCGACAGAATTGTTTTTTAAACCGGAAGAGAACTGTAGACAATATACAAATAATCTGGCTGGTATTTATTCAGAAATGACATCTTTTGAGCAGGCGTTTCTTTGTGGAATCCTGAGAGAAAAGCGGCCTAAAAAGATTGTAGAAATCGGGGTGGCGGCAGGAGGGACCACCGCGGTGATGCTGGAAGCAATCAAACTCTTGGATCTGGAAACGGAAATCTATTCTGTAGACCTGGCCGAACAATGGTACAGAACAGGAAAAAAACCTACAGGTTTCCTGATCACTGAATTTTATGGGGATTATGAGAAACATTCTCTGATGCTGGGAAAGTCGATCCCTCATGTGATAGAAGAAATCGGGGCGGGCATAGACATGCTTATATTAGATACAACACATTGCCTGCCGGGAGAATTATTGGATTTTATGATCTGTTATCCTTTTCTGGACAGGAACTGTACAGTGATTCTTCATGATATTACAGAGAATTTATTGACGGGCAGAGACAATGACATTGCAACAAAACTTTTGTTTGACGTGATCAAGGCGGACAAATGGTACATGCATGATACGGAACGAAATTTATACGGCCAGTCTAATATTGCGGCATTTCAAATGAATGAAAAAACGAAAGAAAGCATAGAAGATCTGTTTTCCGGCCTGTCGATGACATGGCAGTACCATTTTAAAGAAGAAGAGGAGAAGGCGTATCTGAGGATCATAGAAAAATACTACGGGGCAGAGAGAAAAAATGCTTTGGAAAATATTTTGCATGCTCAAAGATATGTGCATTTAAAAAAGATGATCGCATCACATTACCGGCTGGATGATGAATGGCTGAAGATGAAGTGGGCTCATGAGAAAAAAGACGTCTATCTATACGGGGCGGGCTTTTGGGCAGAACAATATATAAAGTACGCAAAGCATAATGATCTGCCGATCAGGGGGATGGTCGTTTCTGACGACCAGGATACAGGACCGGAAGAGAACGGTAAATTCCCCGTCGTGCATTTGAATAGCCTGCAGGCAGCTCCGGAGCAGTGCGTCTTTATCCTGGCCTTAGACCATAAACATTTTTCACAGATAAAAAGAAACATGTCGGCAAAAGGTTATTACAATTATATGTAGCAGTCAAAGATCCCGCGGCAGCCGTCCGATATCCATACAGGCATGGCTGCAGATCATAACAGGAGGAACGTAAAGTTGATACATATTCCGGTAGCGTATGCTATAGACAACAATTTTCAGATCATGCTGGTTTCTATTACATCTCTTCTTTTAAGAGCTGAACCAGACGTCTTTTATGACATTTATATTTTGGTCGATCATGAATTTGATAAAGAAAACGAAGTACAAGAAGCTTTGGCAGAACTTGTGCGGGGTAAGGCCAGAATTGAGTTTAAAAATGTGGGAAACAGGTTCGAAAAAACCTATAAACGGTATGATTTTATCAATAATCCGACCTATTTTCGGCTGGCGCTGCCGGATCTGCTGACTGAAAAAAAATGTATTTATCTGGATATGGATACGATCATCTGCCGGGATCTGAAGCCACTGTACGATGTAGATATTACAGGGCAGTATCTGGCAGGGGTCAAAGCGCCTTATTTTCATATCAGAGAGGATGCGGACAGATATTGCAGGCAGGCATTACTTCCCGACCTCAGTCAATATATCAATGCGGGCGTTTTGCTGATGAATCTGGAGGAAATGAGAAAATATAAGCTGTCCGGCCGGTTCCAGGAATATTTAAAATATGATATGGAATGTCAGGATCAGGATATCCTGAACAGCTGCTGCTATGGCAAAATTAGATTTTTACCCTTTCACTACAATGTTATGACAAAATATGGCGACTGGCAGACAGCGGATTATAAAGGGCATTTTTCAGAGGACGAACTTTTGGATGCATGGAACAATCCATCCATTATCCATTATGCGGACAGGATCAAACCATGGAACGAGCCAGAGAGCTGCCTGGCTGAATACTGGTGGCGGGAATGCAGAAGAAACCCGTATGCGTGGTCTTATTATACAGAAAAGTACAGTATCAAGTTTTTAGTGAAAACAATCTTTCACGCAAAGCCGGTAAACCGTCAAGATAGTATAGTAAAATTTTCAAGAATACCGAAGCTGTTTGAACTTAGAGAAAAAAGAAAACTTGTCGTATATGGAGCCGGCGCAAGAGCAAAGGAGCTTTTAGCCTATCTTGCCGGGCAGGATATCGTACCGGATAAGATCCTTGTGAAGGACAAAAATGGAAATCCTGAGAAAATTGATCAAATCCAGGTGATCCCGCTGAGTGAAATAGAGGAACGGCAGACGGATACGGCGTTGCTGATCGCTACAAGAGAAAGCCTTCATGAAGAAATAATGGAGGATATCGAGAGATATGGATTCGGTGAAATTCTTTTATTAAATGATGATTGGAAAGGTGGATCATGACAAAGACGGCTCTATTGGCGCGACGTCGTGCAGCAAGTATGGGGAACAGCGTAAACTATGACAAAATAGCAGAGCCTGAAATGATTCAGGGATGAGGAGATTCAAGATGGATATTGTGATTTGGGGAACCGGCGGTACAACGGCTCATTTTTTAAAGAAAAAGGCATTGTATAAAGAATTTCGTATTATGGCTTTTGTTGATAATGATTCCCGGAAATGGGGAACTTTTTTTGGAGACCATACGAAGATCATCGCACCGGAACAGCTGCAGACATTGGATTTCGATTACGTTGTGATCTGCTCCTTATATGATAAAGAAATAAAAGAACAGCTCATACAGGATCTAAAGATTCAGGAAAATAAAATCATTGTATATTCTCAGCTGGATGAAGAGTTAAAGTGGAAAGTGATCAGTAAATATGCAGATACAGATGACCGTGAGATCCAAAAAATCATATCCATGTGGAAGCTCGGCGGATTAAATATTTTTGGAGATTATAGATGCGATGAGGAAATTTTCCATGAGGTATATGGAGAAGAAGAGCCTTACATTATTTTTGAAAATAAACGGATGTACTTTCCTCCGCAATATCCGTTTGAAAGAAGAGAGGGAAAACGGGCGGTCTACAATCTATTTTTCGAACAGGGAGAAGCATGCCCACATTTATATTTAAGAAAGGATGAAGAAATTAAAGAAGGGAGCGTTATGGTTGATGCAGGAGCCTGTGAAGGAAACTTTTCTTTAAGATATATAGATCGATTAAAAAAATTATATTTGATCGAATGCAACCCTGATTGGATGAAGGTCTTGAAAAAAACATTTTCAGCTTATAAAGAAAAGGTGGTATTTTGTGATAAGTATCTTGGCAGGTATGACTCTAAACATACAATCCGCCTGGATACATTGGTTGATGAAAAGATAGATTTTATAAAGATGGATATAGAAGGGGCAGAGACGGATGCGTTATTAGGAGCAAAACGTGTTTTGGAAGAAAGCGATGCGGCATGCTCCATATGCTCTTATCATAAGCAGTATGATGAACAATATATCAGGTTTCTTCTGGAAACCTGCGGGTATCATACGGAAACATCCAAGGGATATATGTTCTATATTTATGATGAAGACATCTCGGACACTTTAGATTTCCGCAGAGGGATTGTATATGGAAAAAAGAAAAAATGATATGGATCCAAAGGTTTCTATTATCATGCCGACCTATAACCGGGGACATATTTTGAATCAGGCGATTCAGAGTGTGGCAGGCCAGGCTTACAAAAATTTGGAATTGATCATTGTAGATGACGGATCAACGGATCATACGGAAGAGCTCGTCAAAGAAATATCTGGTTTAGATATCGTTTATCTGAAATTGGAGCAGAATCACGGCGCTAATTATGCGCGCAATCATGGACTGAAAAATGCGAAGGGAACCTACATTTCCTTTTTAGACTCAGATAATATCTGGGAAAAGGACTTTTTGCGCAGCAGAATCAGGACACTGGAAGAAACACAGTCAGATTTTGTATTTGGACGGGTGAAGATTGATTACAGCGAAACGTATCGTATAGAACCAGACGAGGCGGCGGAAGAATTACAAAGCAGAGAATCGCTGCTGAAAGCTATGGCGTTTAAAAATGTAGTCGACACAAATACCGTGTGCATGAACCGGAGATGTTATGAAGACACAGGTGGTTTCGACGAATATCTGGAGCGTTGTCAGGACTGGGAATATTTTTATCGGATTCTCAGAAATAAAACATATAAATATCAATTTATAGATAATATCTTGGTCAAAAGCGTCATTCAGAAAGACAGTATTTCAAATAATAATCCATATTGGCCCGCAAGATTATATATATTTAATAAGTACATATCCGATTACAGGACCTGTGGATTTTTGCCGGAATTAATGTATCTTCTGTATCATCAGCTGATCGGGAGCGAAGTCTATCATGATCTGAAAGAAGAATTGCTCCGGCAGATCACAGAAGAGGAAAAGCTGCGGCTGCTGCAGGATATTCATGGGGCGAAAAAGGAAGGGGAAGAACTGATTCAGACGTTATCTGACATGTACAATGAGAGATGTCAGAAAGACGACCTGATCATAAAAAACCTGTCAAATTGGCTGCGGCTCGAAAGAGAAGGAATCCATATAGAAAGAAGAATGATGAAAACGGGGATAGAGCATGCCGCGATATATGGGTATGGATTATTGGGCAGACACCTGTATGACGCATGCAGGAAAAGCGGAATAAAAATAGGATATCTGATCGATAAAAATCCTTCGGCATTTCCGGAAGATATCCATGAAGCCAAATATATTTTTAATTTAAAGGAACTAACACACTGCAGCATTGATCTGATCGTGATTACTGCGGTTTATAACTTTCAGGAAATCTGCAGGGAATTGGGGCCGCTGACAAATGCAAGGCTGATATCGCTTGAGGATTTGATTGAGGAGAATATGATATGAAGATTACTTCATTAACAATGATCGGAAATGAATGTGAAATTATAGAATCGTTTGTTCGCTACAACTGTCATTTTATTGATGAGATGACGTTTGTCTTTGATACGGGCTGTATTGACAATACACTGGAAATTTTGAGGAGACTTCAGAGAGAAGGCTGCCCCATTATTTTGAAAGATGAGTCATTGGTATCATATGAGCAGAAAGCAATGGAAAATAAATATCTGCGTATTTTAGCCTCTGATCCAGAAACGGACATGATCATTCCATTGGATGCGGACGAGTTTATTACAGCAGCGGAAAACCCAAGGACCGCCTTAGAAAAGCTTAAGCTGGACAGAGTATACCAAATGGGATGGAAAAATTATGTCCCGTTTCCGGGGGATGATACCAGTGAAAAATTTATCCCGAAGAGAATGACCCACTGTAAGAAAACAGAGGCTTCCTATACAAAAGTGATGATTCCATCAAAGCTTGTCAGAGAAGAAGAAATTATTTTGACGACAGGACATCATGGCGTTGAGTCAAGATCGAAAGTTACAGTGGAAATGATCTCGCATATTTTTATCGCGCATTTTCCTATGATCAGCAGGGAGCAGTATCAAAGCAAGATCTACTGCAACAATATCAGATATATTACGTGGATGAACCGGGGGAATGGAGAAGGGGCGCATTTAAACAGCCTGTTATCTGAACTGGAAGCCGGAAAAGATAATTTTTATGAAGGGATTTCGGTTTATGACTATGAGGATCAGCATGGTACTGTCATCGAGCAGGAACTGGAACTGAAATATTGCGATCCGGAAAAACTGGAGATCCGATATCCGGAGCTTGCCAAAGTCGACCTGACAAGAAATCTTGTGAAAACAGGAGAAGTGATGGCGCTCAAGGCATATAACCTGGAGATCGACAAGCTGGACAAAACAGACCGGCCAGTGGCTTTGATATATGGAACAGGAAGGAATGCGGAACTTATACTGCAGGAAATTCCGGAAAACATTCTGAATATCCGGGCATATATAGATACGCATTCCGAAAAAAAATTTACAATGTTCCATAGACGGATCGTCATAACTCCTGAAATGATCCGATGCTTCCGGTTTGATAAAATTATCATATCCAGCGAAAAATTTTATGAAGAAATGCTGCAGGAGTTAATCCGTGCGGGAATCGATAAAAATAAAATTGCCGGGAGGGAATTTATCCTGAACCTGACAATAGAAGCTTTGAACAATAAAAACAGATCATAGAATACTGCTGTATTCCATGATCTGTAAAATATTCAGTCGGAGGAGACTTTCATGATCATTACAAAAACCCCTTTCCGAGTCAGCTTCTGCGGCGGAGGAAGCGACATGGCGGATTTTTACAGGGAGCATGGCGGATGTGTCTTAAGCGCTACGATCAACCGTTACATGTACCTGATGATCCATCCATATTTCGATGAGAAAAAAACAGCTTTAAAGTATTCGGAAAATGAGACGGTAGCTGATATTAATGACATCAACCACTCTATTTTCCATTGCGTATTAAATGAGAAAAAGGTCAGCGGAATAGAAATCACCAGCACTGCGGATGTACCCAGCGGGACAGGACTTGGCTCCTCCAGCGCGTTTACTGTAGGCCTGCTGCATACTTTGTACTGCTATAGAGGTAAGTATGTATCAAAAGAGCGTCTCGCGTCAGAAGCATGCCAGGTGGAAATCGAAAAGCTCGGCGCGCCGATCGGAAAACAAGACCAGTATGCGTCTGCCTATGGAGGACTGAATTTTATCTGTTTCCATAAAGACGATACCGTATCTGTAGAGCCGGTCATCACCAGCGGGGAGACGATCAGGAACCTTCAGGAAAATCTGGTCATGTTCTATACCGGGCTGACTCATGACGCCAATCAGATTCTGTCAGAACAAAAAAAGAATCTTCTCAAAACAGATAAGGTCAGGAATCTGTTGAAAATGTGCGGACTTGCCAGAGAGATGAAGAAATCTCTGGAGCAGAACGAGCTGGGAAATTTTGGGGAGATTTTAAATGAAGGATGGAGAAGAAAACGGGAACTCTCAGGAAGCATAACCAATTCCAGAATTGACCAGTTATATGACTGTGCCATGGAACACGGCGCTTTGGGAGGAAAATTGTTAGGAGCGGGGGGCGGAGGTTTCCTCTTGTTTTACTGTCCGCGGAGCCGTCAGGCGCAGCTTAGAGAAAGTCTGCGTTTAAAGCCGTTTCCGTTTAAGTTTGAACATGATGGGAGTTCTGTAGTTTATATCGGAGACAAATACTGGGAGGATGAATAGATGAAAACAATGGTGGTCGGAGGAGCGGGATTTATCGGAAGCCATTTGTGCGACGCACTGCTCGCGGCGGGGGAAGAAGTCGTATGTGTGGATGATTTCTCTTTGGGAACCAGAGAGAATATCGCCCACTTGAAAGAACATCCAGGATTTAAGATCTATGAGGCCGACGCCTCCGTCTGGGACAGGATTCATTCGGTATTTGCGGCAGAAAAACCGGAATATGTGTTTCATCTGGCGGCAAATTCGGATATCCAGGCAAGTGCGTCTGACCCAGGAGTGGAATACAAAAATACGTATACGACGACATTCCAGATTTTGTCCTGCATGAGAGAGTATGGAATTAAAAAGCTGTTCTTTGCGTCCACATCGGCAGTATATGGAGACAAGAGAGAAGAGCGGCTGGATGAGGAGACGGCGGGGCTGGCTCCGATTTCTTATTATGGCGCGGCAAAGCTTGGGAGTGAGGCGCTGATCAGTGCATTTTCTTATATGAATGATATGGAAGCCCTGGTATTTCGTTTTCCCAATGTGATCGGACCGAGACTTACCCACGGCGTGATTTTTGATTTTATTCAGAAGCTGAAAACCGATCCCGGGCATCTCAGGATTCTGGGAGACGGAAAGCAGACCAAGCCTTATATCTATGTCTGTGATCTTGTGGATGCAATTATGAAATTCAGAGATGTGCATAAAACCGGAATGTCTTTATACAACGTGGGCGTGCAGGGAGAAACGGATGTAAAACGGATTGCAGATATGATCTGTATGGAAATGGGGCTTACCGCTGTGGAATACAGCTATACCGGAGGGGAAAGCGGCTGGAAGGGAGACGTCCCCAGATTCTGCTACTGTATGGACAAGATCCATGCGGCTGGCTGGCGGGCAGTGTACACATCGGATGAAGCGGTGAAAAAAACAATTCAGGAGAATCTGAAAAGGCAGTGATGAAGAATGAAAAAAAGGATACAGTGGTAATTCAGGCAGGCGGGCTGGGCAGCCGGATGAGAGAACTCACAAAAGATGAGATCCCAAAACCAATGCTGTGTTTCAACGGAAAACCTGTGCTCCAATGGCAGATTGAGAATCTGGCAGGATATGGGTTCAGAGAGTTTGTTATTATTATCGGGCATCTGGGGAAGAAGATCCAGGATTATTTTGAAGACGGCAGGAGACTTGGGGTACATATCTCTTATATCCAGGAAGAAGAGCCTCTAGGGTCTGCGGGAGCTTTATATTTTTTGAAAGAGATGCTTCTGGCAGATCGTTTTCTGCTGATTTTTGGGGACGTGATGTTTGAACTGGACTGGAACAGGATGTTTACTTTTCATGAAAAACATCAGGGCAAGGCTACGCTTTTGGTACATCCCAATAATCATCCGTTTGATTCGGACCTTCTGACAATGAACGAATCCTGCCAGGTGACCGGGCTGTCGCCGAAGAATCAGGCGAGGAATGGATGGCACGACAATTGTGTGAATGCAGGGATCTACATTTTATCAAAGTCGGTGACAGAACAGATGACCGCCCCTCAGAGGATGGATCTGGAAAAGGATGTCCTGACTCCTTTGATGAAAGAACAAGAAGTATATGGATACCGTACCCCGGAATATGTCAGGGATATCGGGACGCCAGAGCGTTTTTGGAGGGCTGTTTCGGAACAAAAGTCAGGACTGTGGAAAAGAAAATGCCTGACACAAAAGCAGCGGTGTATTTTTTTGGACAGGGACGGAACGATCAACAAGTTCCGGGGACTGATCCATGATGCGGAAGATTTCGAACTGGAAGAATTGGCCGGACAGGCAGTGAAACGGATTAATGAGTCTGGTTTTTTGGCGGTTGTGGTCACGAATCAGCCGGTTGTAGCAAGAGGAATGTGCAGCATAGAGGAAGTGGACCAGATTCACAGAAAAATGCAGACGCTGCTGGGGCAGCAGGGAGCATATCTGGATGATATCGTATTCTGTCCCCATCATCCGGATCAGGGATACCCGGAAGAAATCCCGGAATATAAGATTTCCTGTAAATGCAGGAAACCAGGGACTGAAATGATTGAACGAATGGCTGCCAAATACCATATTGACCTGTCTGAGTCCTACATCATCGGAGATAGTACCGTGGATATCCAGACCGGCCTGAATGCAGGAGTAAAAACGGTATTGACAGAGACAGGGCAGGCGGGCAGAGACGGGAAATATGCGGTACGGCCAGATTACAGAGCCTCTGATCTGCTTCAGGCGGTGGAACAGGTTTTACAGGATGCAGAAAGTACAAAAGAAGCTATATAGTCAAAGAAAATAGATTTTTCAGGGGGAGTATAGAAAGGGGAATAGAACGAATGACAGATTACAGGGAAAAGATCAGCCAGTATATTGAGATGGAAAAACAGGTGCTGGACGCATTGCCGCCGGATGAGATCAGTCAGGTGATGAATGTGCTGGAACGGGCAAGAATGGATGGAAAAAGAATCTTTATCTGCGGAAATGGAGGAAGCGCGTCTACAGCGGCACATCTGGAGGGAGACTTCAATAAAGGAATCAGCTATGATCAAAAAGTGAAGTATGACATTGAGTGTCTGAGCGACAACGTTCCGATGATGATGGCCATTGCAAATGACCTGGGCTATGAAGATATTTTTGTGGTACCGCTTCGGAACAAGCTGAAACCAGGAGATATCGTACTTGGCATTTCCGGGAGCGGAAATTCGGAAAATGTCATCAGGGCTTTCCGGTACGCAAACGAACTGGGGGCGGAAACAATCGCATTTACGGGATATGATGGAGGAAGATTGAAAGCCCTTGCAAAATATAATATACATGTGGCTGTTAACAATATGCAGATTACAGAGGACGTCCATCTGATACTGAATCATATGATGATGTACATATTGTCCGGAATGAAGGGATGCTAAAGGAGGGGGCGTCATGCAGAAGCTGCGTCAGTCTTACCGCCCGTGGAAGGACGGGGAAAAAATAGAAGCAGCCTTTTTCTTTCAGGCAGGAACAGTATGGGCCTCGATGGAAACGGTCTATAAAAGCTGTATCGAAGATATGCGGTTTCATGTACGTCTGATCCTAATGGAAGAAACGACGGTGGAGACCTCCCACATGACCGGGGCAAGGGAATTTTTAGAAAAAAAGGGACTGGAGTATGTGAGGTTTGACGAGGCGGATCTGGAACAGAATTATCCTCATGTCGTGTTTATCCAGTTTCCTTATGACGCGGCGTTCCATACGCCGCAGACCCTGTCGGTCCAGTTCCGGAACAGAGGGGCGAGGGTTGTCTACATCCCTTACGGGCTTGAGATTTCAGATACGGAAATTGCCAGAAAGGATCATTTTCAGAATTATGTGATCGAGAACAGCTGGCGGATCTATACATGCTGTGAAGGCATCCGCAGGGAATATTGGAAATACTGCCGGAACCGCCATGCAGTACGCGTATGTGGTTCTCCCAAATTCGACGGAGTGTTCAGAAAAGAACAATTCCCGCTGGATGAAGGCATTGTAAAGGCGGCAAAAGGGCGCAGGATCGTAGTCTGGAAGTTACACTTTCCAAAAAAAATTATGGAGCATGGGAACATCAGACAGATTACGCCGGAGCTTGAGGAATATCTGAACTTTGCCAGGCAGATTGCGCAGTACAGAGATTTCTTTTTTGTTCTGCTGGCACATCCTAAGATGCTTGGCAAAGTGGTAGAGTCCGATATACAGGGAGATGAAAGTCTCACAGAAAAGACCAGGGAACTGATCGCAGCGCTGGAGGAGCAGGAGCATGTCTGGATAGACAGGACAGAGGATTACCGCAATTCCCTGTATCATGGAGATGCGATCATGATGGACCGCAGCGGCGTTATAGCCGAGGCGGCGATGACCGGGGCTCCGGTTCTGTTTATGAAAAACGGGGAGTACAGTGAACGTATGACTTCTCCGGTACAGAACGTGGCGGACAGCCTGTACGCAGGAAAATCCTGTCTTGATATGAAGAAATTTATGGAACAGCTCCGGGCCGGAAAAGATGAAAAGAAAGAATTGAGGGCAAGAGCCGTTGCAGAGAATTTTCCTTTTCTGGACGGGCTCTGCGGAGAAAGGATCAAAGAAAATATTGCGGAGGGGCTCAGAGAACGCCGGAAGGAGAAATTGGACGTGATCCTCTACGGGACAGGGGAAATCTGCCGGTACTATATGGAACAGCAGCGGTGGGGCGAACAGAAAAAATTCAGGATCATCAAAATTGCGGATACCAGTGAAGAAAAATGGGAAAGTGATTTTTACGGCTATAAGATCGCGCCGCCGGAAGAAATTCTGGAAGCAGATTTTGATGCAATTGTGATCATGACGGAGCCGCATTATTTTGAGATAAAGAAGAAACTCGTATATGAGATGTATCTGGATGAAAGAAAAATCTGGAGATTGGATGAGTTTATATGGGAATTGAGCCAGAGTTAAAGAAGAAAATACTTCAAAATTATAAAGATCAAAAAATCGCTATATACGGAATTGGCATTGAAACAGAAAACCTTTTAAGGGAATTGGGACGGGACATAGAAATCGCGGGGCTGCTGGACAGTTTTCGGGAAGAGGGCTGTTTTTACGGATGTCCGGTGATCTCTATGCAGGAAGCGGCAGAAGCAGGAGTCAAGCTGATCGTAGCTGCGGCACGGCCGGGCTCCTGCCGTGCGATCGCAAAACGTATTGGCAGGCTCTGTATGGCGAAACAGATCAGCTTGATTGATATACGTGGAAATAATTTATGCGATCAGAAAAAGGTTTCCTATGATCTGAAAGGAATGAAGGGCATTAAAAAGCAAGATTTACGGAGACGTATGCAAACCAGCCAGGTCATCAGTATAGACTTATTTGATACGCTGGTGATGCGCAGGGTTTTGTTTCCGGCTGACGTGATCGAGCTGACAGGAAGACGGCTGATGCGGCAGGGGGTTGTGATCGATGATTTTCTGAAAAAACGTCTGGCCAGTGAAAAAGAGCTTGCAAGAACCGGCGCGCCTGTTTTGACAGAAATCTACTCTCATATGATGGAGTTATATGGAATTGCGGGGATAGACCCAGCCTGGCTGGCAGAACAGGAGTGGCAGACGGATCTGAGCCTGATTCTGCCGCGCGGCGAGATGTGCGGCCTGCTGGCAGAAATGCGGGAACAGGGGAAAGAAATCTATATTGTTTCAGATACCTACTACACGAAGGAACAGCTGGTAAAGCTGCTGGATCACTGTCAGGTAGATTCCTATACGGATATACTGGCGTCCTGCGATTATCAGACAAGCAAGAGCGGGCGGCTTTTTGAAAGGCTCCAAAAGAAGATCGGGGAAAAAAGCTGTATCCATATCGGGGATGATCTGGCGGCCGATATAGAAAATGCTCAGAAAAATGGTTTGGAAACCTGCCAGATACCGAGCGGTGCGGATTTATTTGAGGAGGCTGGCTGCCTGGGAATCAGAGACAGTATAGAAAGCCTGTCAGGCAGGATCAAGGCGGGGCTGTTCGTTTCCAGATTATTTAACAGCCCGTTCCAGTTCGAGGAGGACGGGTGCAAGATCAGCGCTGCAGATGCGTATGAAATTGGTTTCTTGTTTTTTGCACCAATGATCAGTGATTTTGTACTGTGGCTTGACAGGCAGATTCAAAAAAGACAGATCCGGAATGTCTGGTTTTGCGCAAGAGACGGATATCTGATCAAAAAACTGTATGATGAACTGCAGGGAAAGGACGCTTCTGTGTACTTTTTGACTTCAAGAACAGCAGCAGTTTCCGCCGGTATGGAAAGCGCTCAGGATATTTGTTATGTGGAAAAAATGAGATTTGGCGGTACGATTCAGGAACAGATGCAGGAACGGTTTGGGATTTCTATTTCCGGGGGAACAGGAGAGAGCCTGATGCCTTACGCGCAGGACATTTTGAAGGCAGCTTCTACTAACAAAAAGAATTATCAGAAATATATCAGCAGTCTGCAGACAGGAGCAGGGGAGACTGCGTTTTTTGATTTTGTATCAAAGGGAACTAGCCAGAAATATCTGCAGCGTCTTGTTAAAAACCATTTGAAAGGATTCTATTTTTTACAGATAGAAAAGGACTATACGACAGGGGAAGAGCTGGATATTTCTTCCTTTTACAGGACAAAAGACCTGGGAAGCGGAGGGCTTTTTGACAGCTACTACATATTAGAGACTATTCTGACTTCGCCCATGCCGTCTGTAAAAACATTTGATGAAGAGGGACGGCCCTGCTATGCAGAGGAAACAAGAAGCAAAAAGGATATCCGATGTATCCTGTCCGTTCAGAAAGGGATTGAGGATTATTTCAGGGTATATACGGAAATCTGCGCGCGAAATGGTCTGGGAGACAGTCAGGCAAATGATCCGAAAAATATTTTAGAGGCAGATCTGTGTGAGGATAAAAAGGCAGCAGAACAGATTTTATCGCTGATACATCATATTTTTATTTTGGATGAGGATTTTTTGAATTTAAAAGTGGAAGATCCTTTTTTTCACCGGGTAACGGACATGCTTGATCTGATATGAGGGCTGCAGTTCTAAAAATACGAAAAAAAGGCAGAATGGAGAGGAAAGAGAAAATGCAGTTTGAACTGATGGCATCCATGATGTGTGCCAATTACGGAAATCTGGAGAAGGAAGTAAAAGCGCTGGAGGAAGGCGGCATAGATTCTTTTCATATCGACATTATGGACGGGCGTTATGTTCCGAACTATGCGATGTCTCTGAATGACCTGATTTATATTGCAAAAACAGCTTCCAGACCGCTGGACGTGCATCTGATGATCGAGCACCCAAATAACCGGATCAACTTGTTTCTGAAAAATCTGCGCAAAGGCGATACGGTATATATTCATCCTGAAGCGGAGTATCATCCGTCCACAACCTTACAGAGCATTATCAATGCAGGAATGATCCCGGGAATTGCGATCAATCCTGGGACATCGGTGGAGACTGTCATGGAGATGCTCCGGATTGTCAAAAAAGTGCTTGTCATGTCGGTGAATCCTGGCAATGCAGGACAGATGTATCTTCCTTATGTCGGCAAAAAGCTTACGAAGCTTTTATCTATGAAAGAGGATATGGATTTTGAACTTTATTGGGACGGGGCGTGCAGCGCTGACAAGATCACGGAATTTGCGCCGAAAGGGGTGAAAGGCTTTGTTCTTGGGACAACACTTTTATTCGGAAAGAACAGGCCTTATAAAGAAACGCTTCAAAATATACGGGAATTAAAGTTTTAATTCCCGCAAAGCAGCGGCTGCAGCTCACATTGACTATGATCAGGAGTATAGATATATGAATATTGCATTGATCTTATCCGGCGGCACAGGTACAAGGCTTGGTTCGGAGATTCCGAAACAGTATATAAAAGTTTGCGGAAAACCGGTTATATCTTATTGCATAGAAATTCTGTCTGCCCACGAAGCGATTCACTCGGTCCATATTGTTGCGGAATCTGCCTGGCAGGAGCAGATAGAATTTTGGATGGAGTCAGATGGATTAAAACAGAAATTTCGTGGTTTTTCAGCGCCTGGCGCGACCAGGCAGCTCTCTATATGGAATGGGCTGCAGGATATAGGCCAATATGCCATTGCCTCGGACTGTGTACTGATACACGACGCTGCCAGACCAATGCTTTCAGAGAAGCTGATTACCGATTGCTTAGACAAAATCCAAGGGCATGATGGGGTGATTCCTGTGCTTCCGATGAAAGACACCGTGTATTCCAGTCTGGATGGAAGGACGATCACATCTTTGTTAGATAGAAGCAGTGTTTATGCGGGGCAGGCGCCGGAAGTTTTCCGATTGGGAAAATATTATGAGGCGAATCAAAGGCTGCTTCCAGAGAAGATATGGAAAATAAGCGGTTCTACAGAGCCGGCGGTAGCGGCAGGAATGGAGATAGCAATGATTCCTGGAGAGGAAAGGAATTTTAAGATTACTACAAAAGAGGATTTGGAGAGATTTTTAACTTTGAATGAAGCAAAATGATGTCTCGTCAGCTTGCTGCGGGGGACTTGACTTTTTTATTTGACTCAGCGGGACTCTACCACCGGTAGGGTGACTTTTTCCATCGTTTATGTCATAATAAAGCTATGGAAGGAGGAGAGGGTTATGATCGATGTCCAAAAAGTCGGAGCATTTATCTCAGAATGCCGGAAGGAAAATGAGTGGACACAGAAGCAGCTTGGTGAAAAGCTTGGGGTCACCGACCGGGCGGTGTCAAAATGGGAGACCGGAAGATCGCTGCCGGATATCAGCCTGATTGAACCATTATGCGGCCTGTTTGGGATCAGTGTCAGCGAAATTCTGGCCGGAAAGAAGATGGAAGCAGAAGAGTATCAAAAGGAAACGGATGAACTGCTGATCCGGACGATCGATGAACATCAATTGATCGGATTCCAGATCGTGATACATCTTCTGACGGTTATCGCGATCCTTATATTTTTCATTCCATTTTTTATCAAGCCGGAAGGCCAGTGGCTCCCCGGATTTGACGGGGCAAATATCCTCTGCTGGATGATGGCCGGTATTTTGGCCGGTATTCTCTGGTATCTGGATGAAAAGCTTCCGGCCAGGAAATACCGTTATTCCAATCCCTGGATAGAAGGCCTGGCAGGAATCGGTCTTTTTGGAGCCATGATGTTTATCACTTTTTATAACGCGGGCGGGATGAAGGCTCTGGAAAATGAAGCGTTAGAAAGCAAAATAAGAGTTGCGGCCATATGTGCCGCATCGGGAATATATGTAGTTGGAATCAGGGCATTTGCGGCCCATAAGAGAAAAAAGGAGTGGGAGCAGGAAACGATAGATAGAAAGACTGCTGTAAAATAAGCATCCGTGCTGCTGGCGGATGCAGAAAGGGTTGTCAGGACAGGATAGATTTACACGATATATTGTGTGAAGATTTCCTGCCCAGACAGCCTTTTTTATTTCCGCGCAGCAGCGAGGCAAGTAGGACGTACCTTATCGGACGAAGTCACTACCTCCAGTATTATAGATACATAGATGGATTTTTACCCTGTATAGTTACGGTATAGTGGGCTGTGTCTTCTATATTGTTTTTCTATAGCCTCACGATAACACTCATTTTGAATAAATAGCATCATTCCTGGAAAGCAAATATACACAATACTGATTCATACTTATTCCCTCTCTTTTGGAATGTTCTGCCAATAGCCTGTGCAAACTTCGAGGTATCCTTAATTTAAATTGTCCTGAATAATCATCTAAATTGTCTGGATCATAAATTTCTATTCCTTCTTCAAGTGCAGCTTCAAGCCATGCTCGTTTTGCGTCTAGCGCACTTAACACCGCAGATTCCACTGTTTCACCACAAGTAATACATCCCGGAAGATCCGGATAAGAAACCACAAAGCCACCCTCATCTTTGTCTTCTACAATCTCTATACGATAAGACATTTCCATATAATCAGCTAAGGTTTTCATCATTTATCGCCTCACTCTCTACAATTTGTTTAACCATCTCCACATATACTTTCTTAATTGGCTCATGCTTTGGAATAGTAATAGGCCGACATCCTGATTTTCTAAATGTACAATGGCTGCTTCCACTTTTCGGAGTCTTCATCTCATAACCATAACTTTCCAATACCTTACATAATTCATCGAATCTAATATCTTTTTGCAAAGCACAAATACGTGTTAATAGTTTATCCCATTTTGACATCTTGAATACCTCCTATTCTATATTATAGGTGGTGTCATATTAGGTGTCAACAAATTTAATATAACTATTTTCTGACCTGCAAATATAACTATCCATATTTTCAGCATATTTGTCTCTGGATTTGTTTATGTACCTCTAACACTCGTGTTATCTTCGTCAATCCCGCAGGGACAAGAATGAGGGGATGCCCTTTGGGTATACTTACATGGATATTTGACTTCACATAGGAAATAGACAGGATTTCTATATTTATTACACTGGTTTCTTTTTCAAACCCCTGTTACAATCAAATCATGACCAGTACAGTTCTTTACTGACCAGACCATTTAAAAAAGGAGATCAAACAAAAATGGATGCTTTTTTAGAACGGATCCGGCGGCAGGGGCAGGAGGAATGCGGGCCCGGCCTGACGGAAATATTTATAAACTGCTATACCAACACACTGGATACAGCTGTCCGGAATATGGGGGACGGCACGGTCCATGTGATCACAGGGGACATCCCGGCCATGTGGCTGCGGGACTCGGCGGCCCAGCTGCGGCCGTACATCGTTCAGGCAAAGGAAGAGGAAGCGCTTCGGGAGTTGATCGCCGGGGTGGTCCGGAGACAGTTTCAGTACATCTGCATCGACCCCTATGCCAATGCATTTAACGAGTCGCCGGATGGGGCGTGCTGGTCGAAGGACGATCCGGGGCAGGATCCCTGGGTGTGGGAGAGGAAGTTTGAGGTGGATTCCCTCTGCTATCCGATCCAGCTTGCTTTTCTCCTGTGGAAAAATACAGGATGTACCTCCCAGTTTGACCGGAATTTTCATGAAGGGATCCGGAGGATCTTTCAGGTATTCCGGACAGAGCAGTTCCACGAAGAGAAGTCTGGATATCGGTTCAGGCGGAAAAGCCCGCTGTTCCGTGACACACTTTCCAGGGATGGGAAGGGGGCGCTGGTCAGATCGGGAACCGGACTCATCTGGTCGGGCTTTCGGCCCAGCGACGATGCCTGCACCTACGGATATCTGATCCCCTCCAATATGTTTGCGGCGGTGGCCATGGGGTATCTGGAAGAACTGGCGGCGAAGTTATTTTCTGACCTGGAACTGGAACAGGAAGCCGGGGCGTTTCGGGAAGAACTGCGGCAGGCTGTTGAGCGGGAGGGCAGGACGTATACGGAAGAAGCGGGCATGATCTATGCATATGAAGCGGACGGGTTCGGTATGTACGAGCTGATGGATGACGCCAATGTGCCCAGCCTTCTTGCCATGGATTACCTGGGGTACCCGGCGGATCCCAAAACGGCGGAGAATACCAGGCGCTACATTTTGAGCGAGGCTAACCCGTTTTACTACAAGGGCGCAAAGGCGGCAGGGATCGGAAGCCCGCATACGCCTCCGGGTTATATCTGGCATATCGCGTTGGCTGTCCAGGGGCTGACCTGCAGGAGCAGGGAGGAAAAGCTGGAGATCCTTCGGACCATGGCGGCCACCACAGGAGGGAAGGGCGTGATGCACGAGGGCTTCTCCTGTGAGGATGACGGCAGGTACACGAGAGACTGGTTTTCCTGGGCAAATGCCATGTATGCGGAGTTGTTTTTGGATTACCTTGGATATCAGCTGGAAAGATAGCGTTACTGTTCACACGGTGTCGTGCACTTGCTGCACGGCATCCGGCCAATTCAGTGATGGGGCGGGCATCCAGCCCCTCGCCGTCAGGCGACTTTTCAATGGGCTGGATGCGTTACAGTTCGCGGCCGGTTGGGCCGTGAACTGTAACAGCCGGATTCCGGCCCCAGTACGATACTGCCTGTGACCGTGCAGGCAGAAAATTTTCAAGATAAAATATTATAATTGCTATAAAAAATAAGATATGGAGGTTCATACAGAGATGTTTCACACAGACAGAAAATTAGACAGAAGAATCCATGAAGTAAAAAACTACAGATACCGGGATGTCAGAGAACTGAAAGAATTTGCGATTCGCGAGGATGTGCAGGGCGTGGTCAACCCGGTGGTGCCGGTCTGCTTTGACGATTGGGACACCATCCGGGTAGGAGACTGCTGGTCCGGCCGGGACCGTTATCTCTGGATGCACAAAGAGGTTGAGATCCCAGAGGAATGGAAGGGGCAGCGGGTGGTCGGAATCTTTGACTTCGGCAAGACCGGGGCAGGCAACAACTCCGGCTTTGAGGCCATGTGCTATATCAACGAAAAGCCTTACCAGGGAGTGGACATCAACCACATGGAAGTATTTTTCCCGGAAGAACTGTGCGGAAAACGCTTCAGCCTGACCTTCCGGCTCTGGTCCGGACTGGAGGGCGGCGGTGTGCCCAGGGAGCAGGAGCACAAGATCAAACGGGCGGATCTGGCCTGTCTGGATGAACAAACAGACGACCTCTATTATCTGGGTTCCCTGATCCTGGACACAGTCGGCCAACTGGACAACGGAGATCCTGTGAAATACGACCTGCGGACTGCGCTGGATCAGGCCAGCCACTGCATTGACTGGTCTTACCCGGGGAGCGAAGTATTTTACGAAACCGTCCGACAGGCAGATGAGCTTCTCAATGAAAAGATTGACGGCATGGGAAAAGAGTCCAGGATCAACGTTCACTGCGTGGGGCACACCCACATCGACATGGCGTGGCTCTGGCGGCTCAAGCACACCCATGAGAAAGCGTCCCGCTCCTTTTCCACGGTGCTGCGCATGATGGAACTGTTTCCGGAATATATCTTTCTCCAGACCCAGCCGCAGATTTACGAATATATCAAAGAAGATTTTCCGGAAATCTACGAAGAGATCAAAAAGCGCGTGAAAGAGGGCCGCTGGGAGACAGACGGCGGCATGTGGGTGGAGGCGGACTGCAACCTGACCAGTGGGGAATCCCTGACCCGCCAGCTCCTGATCGGCAGCCGTTTCCTGAAAGAGGAATTTGGAAAAGACGTGGAATACCTGTGGCTCCCGGACGTGTTCGGCTATTCCTGGGCGCTGCCCCAGATCCTGAAAAAATCCGGGATCGACATGTTTATGACCACGAAGATCAGTTGGAACCAGTACAACCGGATGCCCCACGATACCTTCCGCTGGAAAGGGATGGACGGCTCCGAGGTGCTGACCCATTTTATCACCACTCCGGAACCGTGGAGCGGGCCTGACTCCTGGTTCTATACCTACAACGGCCTTCTGACCGGCCGGACCGTGAAGGGGGTATGGGATTCCTACAGCGAGAAGGAAATGAACAAGGATCTGCTGATCTCCTTTGGATACGGAGACGGAGGCGGCGGTGTGAACCGGGATCTGCTGGAAGCCAGAAGAAGGCTGGATAAAATCCCCGGCCTGCCCAATGTAAAGACATCCACGGCAGGCGCGTATTTTCGGAAATTAAAAGAGAATGTGAGAGATACGGAGCAGTATGTTCATACCTGGGACGGGGAGCTGTACCTGGAATACCACAGGGGTACATACACCAGCCAGGGTTACAACAAGCGCATGAACCGGAAAATGGAGCTGCTCTACCGGAAGGCGGAATGGCTCACCGCTATGGCGGCTGTGGGGAAAGAGAACCTGGACGGGGCAGAGCAGGAAAAGCTGACAAAGGGATGGAAAATGATCCTGACCAACCAGTTCCATGATATCATCCCCGGCTCCTCGATCCATGAGGTGTATGAGGATTCCCGCAGGGATTATGAAATGGTTCGGCAGATCGGGGAGGAAGTCATCGCGGATTACCGGGATCAGGTATTGCAAAATGCGGAGGATGCCTATACCGTTTACAACGCGTCCGGATGGAAGTCGGATATTCTGGCGGAAATCCCGGAAACAGCGAGCGGGGTATTCACCGACGGAGCGGGAAACGTGCTTCTCTCCCAGCAGGGGGGTGGAATGTACTATGTACAGGTACCGGATGTGCCCTCCATGGGGCATCGGAGAGTCCTGTTCTGCAAAGAGGGAACCGCCGCGGAGGCAAAGGAACCTGAGGTGAAGGCAAAAGAAGCGGCGGACCGGACCGATTTTGCAGGCGGAGAAAAAGAAGCGGCGGACCGGACCGATTTCGCGGTGGGCGCAAAAGAAGCTGCAGACGGAATGGATCAAACAGGCCAGCGTATATTCACGGTTCATGGAAAGGAACTGGAGACCCCATTTTACTCGATTACCCTGAATGATTACGGGCAGATTACCCGGCTGTATGATAAGCAGGAAGCGCGGGAAGTGCTGGCGCCGGGAGAGCGGGGAAACGTCCTGCAGGTATTTGAGGATAAGCCATTGGACAATGACGCCTGGGACATTGACATTTTCTATCAGCAGAAAATGCGGGAGGTTACGGATCTGACCGCCTTTGAAGTGACCTGTCAGGGGCCGCTGCGGCTGGTGGTTCACATGGAATGGAAGTACATGAACACATCCATTTCTCAGGATATGATCCTGTACCGTTTTGACAGAAGGATTGATTTCCGGACAGATGTGGATCTCCAGGAACGGCAGCAGCTGTTCAAAGCGGCATTTACGGTGGACGTGCGGAGTACCTATGCGACCTACGATATCCAGTACGGCAATGTGCGCAGGCCCAACCATTGGAATACAAGCTGGGATCAGGCCAGATTCGAATCCGTGGGACACCGGTTTGCGGACCTGTCGGAGAGAAACTACGGGGTGGCGCTCTTAAATGACTGCAAATACGGGTATGACGTGAAGGACAATGTGATGCGCATTTCCCTGCTTCGGTCGGGGCTGCAGCCGGATCATCTTCAGGATCTTGGAAAGCATCAGTTTACCTATGCGCTGCTTCCTCACAAAGGAGACTTTGTGGAGGGGCAGGTGGTTCAGTCCGGATATGCCTTGAACAACCCGGCGGATGTGTTCAAAGGGGCGGAGCAGGCAGAGAGCGGGAGCTTCTTCACAGTGGACAATGCACAGGTGGAGATCGACGCTGTAAAACGCTCCGAGGACGGACAGTATTTGGTGGTGCGTTTCCACGATTTTGCAGGGGCAAGGCAGAATGTAACGGTGAAGCCGGCATTTGCATACCGGGCATGGGCGGAAGGAAGCCTGATGGAACAGCCGCTGTCGGCATTTGACGGAGGCGAAGTCAAGCTGGAGCTCCATCCTTACGAAATTAAGACAATCTTATTTCAGCTTTGAGAACGGCGGAATCTGAAAAAAACGATCCGAAACGGCAGACTTCGGGACTGCCTGCCGTTTCGGGTCGCTGTACAAAAAAGAATGGGAGGATTTACGATGCTTGGAGAGATATTTCATATAGAAAAAATAATGGGAGCGTGCGAGAAAATCATCTATTTTCTGCTGGTCGATCTGTTTTTCTGGGGTTCCAATCTTCCCCTGCTGCTGTTTTTTGTGTTTGTGGGAATCAGCCAGGCGGAGACCTTCCTGCCCCTCTTCCTGCTCTGCGCGATTCCGGCAGGACCTGCGCTGTGCGGAGTGTTCTTTTCTATGAACCGGATGCTCAAAGGGACGGAAGTCTCGGCCTGGAAAGACTATTGGGCAGGGTATAAAGACGGGTTTCTGAAAAAGCTGGGCGTTGCGGCGATCCAGGCATTGATGGTCGGGATGTTCTGGACGAACATTCGGTTTTTTACGGTCCAGTGTCCGGTGTTTTTGCTGACGCTTCTGTTCATCCTGCTGTTTGCGGTGAGTCTTTTGATGACGCCGGATCTGTACCTGCTGGCCTCCAGATATGACATGAGCATCCGGGATATATGGAAAGGGGCGCTGGTGCTGTGCGTCGGCCAGCCGCTTCTGACCTTCGGAAATACGGCGGCGCTGGCATTTATCCTGATGCTTCTGGAGGTTCAGGCGGGAATCGGTGTATTGTTTGTTGTCAGCCTGTATGGTTTTGTGGTAGTATTTATAAATCAGAAGATCTTTCGGATGCTGGAGGCAGGCGCATGGAGAAGAAAAGACCAAAACAACTGTATTTGAAAATGTTTCGGACCTATACCGCGATGGTGCTTTGCATTGTGGCGGCTCTGGTCCTTTACTTTATGTCCGCCACCAGAGGCAGGCTGCTGGAAAACGGCCGGGAGGAGCTGGAGCGGATCAGCGGGGAAGCGCTTGCCTACGCGGAAGGGGTGGAGCAGATAGCGGATTACCTCCACCGGGACCTCTACCGCTCCCAGTCGGAGCTGGAGGATCTCCTGCAGTATTTCCGGCTGGAACCGGAGGAATACCAGCAGTATTCCCTGAGACGCTACATTTCCTCGGAGGAGCTGGTATATAAGAGTGTCTTCTATTTTATGAATCAGGCATTTGAGGCGTATTTCCAGTTGGAAAAAATAGAACTGGTCAGTTATGAGACGCGGCAGCTGACAGAATGCCGCCCGGAGAATATCGTTTTTCCGGGGAAGGACGGGCAGGCGCGGCTGGCCCAGATTCAAAATCAGGAGTATTGCGTGCCGGGGAAGCTTGTCTATGTGAAGGAAGTCCGGGAAATGAACACGATGGAACCGGCTGGCTGCATGGTGTTTACATTTGAGGCGGAGCAGGCGCTGGAAAAAATCCGCAGCTTCAGCCCGTTTGCGGAAATGGCGGTTGTTTTCGGGGAGGATCAGGTAATTTTTCAGTCCCCGGAGGGAGCGGACTATGCCCTTCGGCTTGAGGATCGGCACTATTTTGTGCGCAGCCAGTCAGCGGGGGAATACCAGATTCATGCATTTCTGGATGAACGGCAGGCCGCCCGTCTGCCCTGGACCACATTTCTGGCCATCCTGGCAGCGGGAGCGGCAGCAGGCGTGATCGGGATCTTCTTTGTGGACTATTATGCGAAACGGTTTGCCGGGCGGGTGGAAGCCATCCTGGACGCCATGAACCAGGTGACCACCGGGGACTTTCAGGTGCGTCTGGAAACCGGGAAAAAAGAGGACGAGCTGGACATGATCGCGGACAATTTTAACGGGATGTGCGAAAAGCTGGAGCTGTATATCGAAAAAAGCTATCTGGAGGAAATCGAGCGGAAAAATGCCCAGATGCAGGCGCTCCAGAGCCAGATCAACCCCCATTTCCTGTACAATACCCTGGAGGCGATCCGCATGAAGGCCATCTGCAACGGGGACCGGGAAGTGGGGAAAATGCTGTACAGCATGGTGGTCCTGTTCCGAAGCCAGTTAAAGGAGGCCGATGTGATCACCCTGGGGCAGGAGCTGGACTACTGCAAGCAGTATCTGGAATTGTTCGAGTACCGCTATCAGGGGTGTTTCCGGTCGGAGGTGGAATGCCCGGCAGAGCTTTTGTCCCTGCCCATTATCAAGTTTGTGCTCCAGCCTGTGATGGAAAATTATTTTATCCACGGCATCGAGCGGGAGCGGCAGGACAATCTGGTGCAGGTCCGCGGGGAGAAAAAAGGGGACACGCTGTTTCTCTATGTGAAGGATAACGGCCGGGGCATGGACCCGGAGAAGCTGGCGCAGATGAACAGGGAGCTGCGGGAGAATGCGAAGGCGGAGAGACGAAACAGGCAAAATCTGCGGGAGAATGCGAAGGCAGAGAGACGAAACGGGCAAAATCTGCGGGAGAATGCGGAGGCAGAGAGGCAGAACGGACAAAATCCGCGGAATAAACCGGAATCAGAGAAGGACAGGGAACCACAGGAACAGGCCGGGATGAAAAAGCGGAATGAATCCATCGGTATTCACAATGTAAACCGGAGGCTCAAGGCGGTCTATGGTGAGAAGTACGGGATCTATCTGGAGGCGGTACAGCCCAAAGGGCTGATGGTGGTACTGATGGCCAAAGCGGAGGAAGACGCGGGCAAAGACCGGGTGAGCGGTTGTGCAGAAGAAGGGGAAGAGCATGAAAAAGGTAATGTTAGTTGAGGATGAGGAGTTTATCCTCCAGGGGATACGCTGTATCATTGACTGGGAAGAGATTTCCATGACCGTGGTTTCCATGGCCCATAACGGGCGGGAGGCATTGGAGATGTTCAGCAGGGAACCTGCGGATATCGTGGTGACGGATGTGGAGATGCCGCTGATGAACGGCCTGGAGCTTTTAGAGGAGATCCGGAAGATCAATCCCAGGACCAGGTGCATCATTTTATCCGGCTATGATGAATTTGAATACGCCAGGACCGCGCTGAAGCTGGACGTGGAGGAGTACATCCTGAAACCGGTCAATGAGGAGCAGCTGAAACAGGCGCTGATCCATGCGGCGGAGCACTTTGACGAGATTGCCAGGGAAAAGGCGGGGAGCATGGAGGACAAGATCGGCTGGCACCGATTTCTCAAGGGGAAGCTGGACAAAAACGAGGCGGAGACTTTTCTCAGGATGCTGCCGGAGATCGGCCCGGAGGAATCCGTCACGGCGGCCATGATGAAGATCGACGCCGACAGCCTGGAAGCCAGGGACGGTATGCAGGACGTTTTGATCGGGCTGCAGAAGCTGCCCCGGAAGCTGAAAACCATTTACCTGTCGCCGGACACGCTGTTTCTGCTCTTATACGAAGAGCGGGAAGGTATTCTTCAAGGCGGTCAGGAGGCGTCCGAGATTTTCAGGGCATTTCAGAATCATCTGGAAAGCTCCTTCGGCATCATGAGCTTCATTACGATCGGCTCGCCGATCCGGGAGTACCAGGAGCTGCCGCCGTCCTACAAGATCATTTCCAGGCTGCAGAAATACAGGCTTTTGGAAGGCTACGGCTCCTGCATTACGGAGAACTACATCAAGGAACGGAAGAACCAAGACGTGGCCATTGATGAGAACCTTCTTCGGAAAATGATCCTGAAAAAGGACAAGGAAGGCGCGCTGAACTATATTGAGGATCTTTTTATCAACAACCTGAAATCCGAGGTGTATGTGGACGTTCTGTACCAGCTTGCCCTAAAAATGGCGATTCTTCTGCAGGACATCAAGGTGGAATATAAGCTGGAGCAGTCCAGAAACCTCCAGGCCCTTACGGAAATGGTGGAAAAGATCTACCAGGCGGACGACATTTTCGGGCTGAAAACCATTTTCATCTCGGAGATCACGGAGATCATCCTCTACCTCCATACCGAGGATTCCCAATACACGCCGGTGGTGAAGCAGATCATGGAGGAGGTCCGGAAAAATTACAAAGAGGACATGAATCTGAAAACGCTGGCGTACAAATACCATATGAACGCGTCCTATCTGGGGCAGATTTTCCAGAAGGAGGTGGGGTGCTCCTTTACCCAGTATCTGAGCAACACGAAAAATAAGATCGCGAAGGATCTGATCCTGAATACAAATATGAAGATCAATGACATTGCGAAGGAAGTCGGGTATCCGGATACCAGTTATTTTTACCGGAAATTCAAGCAGTGCTACGGGGTGTCTCCGGCGTCGCTGCGCAATATGAAGAAATATTGAAAATAAGGCTATTGAAAGAACTGCCGGATTTCGTACAGTTTTATGAAATAAGTCTATGGAGGACATTATCCAGATCACCTCATCGACAGGGGAGCACACACTTCCGTCTGAAATAGACGCCGCTAAAATAGGCTTGCCTACTTCTGGTGTTACGATTACCTCTGCAGGGCTTATCCCCGCGGATGCCGCCGATAATCCTAATATTGAACCCTCTAGTACAATGTTGCATTAATAATGAGAGTGGATATAGAAAAACTGAAAGCATTTATTGCAGGCGTTCCATATCTTTCTTCTTTACAGCGGGAATTTTATCAGACCTATATAGAGGCAAGGCTGGAAAAGATTCTTTTACCGGCTTATAAAAAAATACATTGCTGATCACATTAAGACATGCAAAGGAACTGGAAAATTTCCAGTTCTTTTTTTCAATTCCACATATAATTTTTCCACTTTCCCATATCTCCGCCATAGAATTTGTGCATGGAAACTGAAAGTTTTCAACTAGGAATCAAACCTCCATCCAGTATATAATGTAATTGTTCAGAACAGTTCAGGACGTAGAAAC
>Ga0137306_100653_pt1 | contig 44499 bp, 55 predicted proteins | sample Inofroosms_March_FD_97187 | JGI IMG/M metagenome (GOLD analysis project Ga0137306, IMG submission 97187) | Mouse cecal microbial communities from Vienna, Austria - N-Acetylneuraminic and N-Acetylglucosamine D2O microcosms_March | ecosystem: Host-associated > Mammals > Digestive system > Large...
TTTCCCGGATCATGAAGAAGATGATTCTTGGCTCTCAGGGGAATACTCATGATATCAATCATCTCCTCAAGGTCCACTCTTACGCCAGACTGATCGGGGAGTGCGAGAACCTGGAGGCCAGGGAACTGAGGACTCTTGAGATCGCGGCGGTTCTTCACGACATCGCCTGTCCTCTGTGCCGGGAAAAATATGGCAATACCAACGGAAAAAGGCAGGAGGAAGAGGGGATGCCTCTGGTGAGGGAATTTTTCGCCGGCATGGGTCTGGAACAGGATATTCTGGAGAGGGTGGTGTTTCTGGTGGGACATCACCATACGCTGACAGATATCCAGGGAATGGATTATCAGATTTTGATTGAGGCGGATTATCTGGTGAACGCTGACGAGAGCCAATATTCGGAGGAGAATATTCGGGATATGCTCGCCAGAGTCTTCAGGACGGAGACAGGGAGAGAGCTGTTGGAGGGGATTTATCTGAATCAGGAGAGAAACTACCATGGACAAAAATGAAATATGGCTTAAATGGGCGGTGGAATTGCAGAGCATCGCCCAGGCAGGATTATTTTACGGAAAGGACCCTTTTGATCTGGAGCGATATGAGCGGGTGCGGGAGATCGCCGCTGAGATCATAAGCTATAAAGGGGATCTGTCTTTGGAGAAGGTGAAGGATTTATTCTGCGGCGACATGGGGTATCAGACTCCCAAGATCGACACCAGGGCGGCGATTTTCAAGAACGGGAAGATCTTGCTGGTGAAGGAGAATAACGGCACCTGGTCACTGCCGGGAGGCTGGGTTGACGTAGATTTGTCGGTGGCGGAAAATGTGGTGAAGGAAGTGAAGGAGGAGGCAGGCCTTGACGTGAGGGCGGAGCGGGTCATCTCTGTTCAGGACAGGGAGAAGCACAACCTGCCGATTTATGCCTACAAGGTCTGCAAGATCTTTATTCTGTGCTCCGTGACAGGCGGTTCTTTTGAGGAGAACATAGAGACGGTGGGGAGCGGATATTTCGGGATTCATGAGCTTCCGGCTCTGGCCCGGGAGAAGAACAATGAGGAGCAGGTTCGCATGTGTTTTGAGGCGTACCGGAGGAAAGACTGGGTTACTTTGCTGGATTAGGATTTTCAGGACAAGGTGCGCCGTGACAATTGGCATGGCGGGAGGGACGAGAGACAATGGGATTGTGGATAGCAGCCACCATGGGCGCGTTTTTTGTGAAGGGGTTGTGCGGATTCGCCAACACTCTGGTGTTTACTTCGATTCTGGGGTTTGGGAGTGACAATATCAATATATCTCCGGTGGAGCTGGTGCTGGGATTTCCCACCAACCTGATCCTTGTATGGAAGGAGCGGAAGAATCTGCGGCCCGGAGTGTTTGTTCCCCTGACTGCCCTGGTTCTTGGAGGCAGCGTTGTCGGGGCATTCTTTTTGAAAAACGCCGACGCTCAGGCGCTGAAGGCGGGTTTCGGATTCATGGTGGTTTTTATGGGAATCGAGATGCTGTTCCGGGAGTGCGGCAGAGGGAGGATGAAGGAATCCAGGGTCGTGCTGGGGATCATCGGTCTGGCGGCAGGGGTGTTGTCGGGGCTTTTCGGCGTGGGGGCTCTTCTGGCGGCCTATGTCAGCCGGGTGACAGACAACAGCAGGGAGTTTAAGGCCAACTTCGGGGCAGTGTTTATCGTGGAAAATCTGTTCCGCATGGTTGTGTATGGGGCGTTGGGGATCATTACGGGATCCACGCTGAGGCAGTCGGTGATGTTGATGCCTTTTATGCTCATAGGTCTCATAGTGGGGATGAAGAGCAGCCAGGTATTGGATGAGAAACTGGTGAAGAGACTGGTGATCGTTTTGCTGATTCTTTCCGGGGGCGTAATGATCGTAAAGAATCTGTGAGGAGGGTTGGGATGGCAGAGAAGCTGAAACGGTATGAAAGCAGCATTTGGAGAGTACCGCTGATCTCAATTATCGGAACCTTTCTCGTATTTACAAGATCATTTTCAGGTTTCTCTTCCAATTATCTGGTGGTTTCGTTTCTTTGTTCCGTTTATCTTTGTTTTGTTTGGACGGAAACAGGGAAGTGAAAATGAGCGGTTGTCATCTTGAAGCGGGATAATGAAGAGTTCTGGAACTCAGGGGATTGGAGAAGAAGAGATATGGATATTTGGGAACAGTTATACGAGAAGGCCAGAGAACAGTATCACCCGGAACAGGTGACGCCTTTTCTCTATGGCCATCATGTGGTGTGCGCTCTGGAGAGCGCCGATGGGAGGATCTATACCGGTTTTTGTATAGAAAGCTGCTGTGGTGTCATGGATCTGTGCGCTGAGCGGGTGGCGGCTCTGAACATGTACGTGAACAGCGGGCAGAGGGTCATTAAAAGGATGATCACCTTCCGGGACAGGCCTCCTTATGGAGGGGGCAGCGGCATGCCCTGTGGGGCCTGCCGGGAGTTTCTTATGCAGCTTGCGTGGGAAAACAGGAATCTTGAGATTATGGTGGATTATGAGAAGCGGGGGACGGTCACTCTGGGGGAATTGCTTCCGGGGTGGTGGGGCGAGGAGAGGTATAAATAATATACGAAAGGCAACTCAGGGGATCTTTCCCGAATCGCTGAGACCCTGTTTTTTGTGAAGCGGATCAATGGAAGGAGATTGGAAGAAAAGTATGATTCTATACAGGCCTGTAGGGACAGAGGAGCTGGAGCTGATCAGGGAGAGCGGGTACAGGAAGTTTCCGCCCAGGCTGCCGGAGCAGCCGATTTTTTATCCTGTCCTGCGTGAAGAGTATGCCAGGGAGATCGCAGGCAGGTGGAATGTGAAATACAACCATGACCACAGGGGTTATGTGACGAAATTTGAGATTGACGACGACTATGCAGGAAGGTTTGAGGTTCATCGGGTGGGAAAGTCCTGTCATGAGGAATTGTGGATTCCGGCAGGGGAGCTGGAGGAATTTAACAGCCATATTCTTGGTAAGGTACAGGTGATCTGTGAGTTCGGGACATCTGGGAGCGGAGAGAGGGAGGGAGCGTGTCGGTGTGAGGAAATGGCCTCGTGGGAGGTGGTCTGCCTGGCGGACAGGCCTGAGATGAAGGACCGGGCGGCCAGGTGGTTTCATGAGAAATGGAGGATTCCTCTCGCCGCCTATCTGGAGAGCATGGAGGAATCTCTGACAGGGCAGGGGGCAGTTCCCCGGTGGTATCTGGCTGTCTGTGGGGAGAGTCAGGAGATCATAGGGGGACTGGGAGTCATTGAAAATGATTTTCACAACAGGAAGGACCTGGCTCCCAATGTATGCGCCGTCTATACGGAGGAGTCGTGGCGGTGCCGTGGAGTGGCGGGGGCGCTGCTTGAGCGTGTGTGCAGGGATATGAAGGAGAGAGGGATTGACACCCTGTATCTTCTCACGGACCATACTTCCTTTTATGAGAGGTACGGGTGGGAGTTTTTGTGCATGGTCCGGGGAGACGGGGAGGAGGAACTGTCGAGAATGTATGTTCACAGAATGTGACAGAAGCGAATACAGGAGGATTTATGGCGTATTTTAAGTATGAAGGCAGATCCATATATTATGAGGAGCATGGGCAGGGACAGCCGGTTTTATTTCTTCACGGCAACACGGCTTCTTCTAAGATGTTTCAGTACCTGGTGCCTTTTTATCAGGAATCCTTTCGGTGTATTCTCATGGATTTTCTGGGAAATGGAAGGTCTGACAGGGTGGAGCGTTTTTCGGCGGATCTGTGGCAGGAGGAATCTCTACAGGTCATCGGTCTCGTGGAGCGTTTGAACTGCGGGAAGGTGAGTCTGGTGGGGACAAGCGGAGGCGCCTGGGCCGGGATAAATGCTGCCTTAAAAAGGCCTGATTTGATCCATAAGGTGGTGGCGGACAGCTTTGACGGGCGGACGCTTCAGGATCATTTCGCCGCCAATGTGGCCGCGGAGAGAACCGGCGCCAAGGCGGACCCTGGGGCCAGGCGGTTCTATGAGTGGTGTCAGGGGCCTGACTGGGAACAGGTGGTGGACCTTGACACGGAGGCTCTGGTTCGGTGCGCTTTGGAAAACAGGCCTCTGTTTTGCGGAGAACTGTCAGAACTTAAGGTTCCTGTTCTCCTCATGGGGAGCAGGGAAGATGAAATGTGCAGGCGGGGGCTTTTGGAGGAATATGAGGAAATGGCAAAGAGGATTCCGGAGGCGGTGATCCATATGTTTGAACGGGGAGGCCACCCGGCCATTGGGACCAATGGGGAGAGGGCGGCTCAGGTGATTCGGGATTTTATCGGGAAGGGCGTTTGATCAGGTCCCTGACATAAGGAGGTATGAATATATGTGGTTCTGGTGGTTTTTGCTGGTGTGTAATCTTTTGGTTCCTGTGACCATGATCGTCTCGGGAAGAATGATGTGGAAGCATTGTCCTAAGGAGATCAACGGAATGTTGGGCTACAGAACCAAACGGTCCATGACAAACCTGGATACCTGGAGGTACGCTCATGACTACTGCGGCCGGCTCTGGTGGAAGCTGGGGTGGGCCATGGCCCTGGTGTCCGCAGCGGTACAGATTCCGTTTTTTGGTGGTGGGGAGGAGGCGCTAAGCGCAGTGGCAGGGGTGATCTGTACGGTTCAGTGCGTGATTTTGATCGGGTCCATTTTTCCTGTGGAGAGGGCCTTGAAAAGAGAGTTTTTTGAGGACGGAAGGCGGAGACAGGGATGAATTGTCAGATTAATTCGTTATATTTGTGTGTCAGAGATATGGACCGGGCGGTCATGTTTTATGAGGATTTTTTTGAGAGGAAGGTTAAGGAGAGAGACCGGATCTACAGTGTATTTGATGTTGAGGGATTTCGGCTTGGGCTGTTTGCTTTTGAGAAGATGGGGGAGGAGCACAGCTTTGGCAGCAACTGTCTGCCCAGTGTCAGTGTGGACAGCTTGGACACTCTGAAAAGAAAGATTGAGAAACTGGATCTGTGTTTTCCTCTCACGAGAATTAAGAATAACTGGGTGGCGGAGTTTGTGGATTCAGAGGGGAATCATGTGGAAGTGACAGCCCCGGTTTCGGTAAATTCCGCTGAGGGATAAGGACTGGAAAATGTGAGATTTGGGAGGAAGGAAAATGGAAAAAGACAGAGGGAGTCTGGTGATAAAGCCTCATCATCTTCTGGATATTTTTAAGCTGTATGGAAGGGGAGTGGAGACCTTTGTCCCTGATGACAAGTATAAACATGATTTCTATGGGGTGGGGAACAGAGTGATTGAGAACAGAATCGGAACAGTGAGGTTTACTTGTGGCTGTGACGATATTTGCGGGCCTTGTGTCTGTCTGAAAGAGGGGCTCTGCGGGGATACTTTTTTCTATGAGGGAATTGAGCATGGGAAAAACAGTTACAACGAGGCGCTGGACAGAGGGCTGATGGAGAGGCTGGGACTGGAATCCGGAAGGGGTTATGAGTTTTCGGATATTGTGGATTTGCTTTGTGAGAAACTGGATTTGGAACTGATCAGATTTGTCTGGCAGGACAGAAGCAGTGAGGAAAACCAGTCCAGATATGAGGATAAATGATCTGGCCAACAGAAAAATTTGGTTTCAGGTTACAGAGCACAAAGCAGTTTATCACATGGATGAGCTTTCGCGGGTAGACATTCCCTATCCTCAGGCCAATGCCAAAAACCTTTTTGTGCGGGACGATAAGAAGAGGAATTTTTATCTGATCACAGTGAAAGGGGATAAACGGGTAGATTTAAAAAAGTTTCGGAAAGCCAACCAGACCCGCCCTTTGAGCTTTGGCTCGGAGAGCGAATTGATGGAGATTCTGGGGTTGACAGCGGGGTCAGTAACACCCTTTGGCGTATTGAACGATGAGGAAAAGAGGGTGAAGTTATTTCTTGACAGGGATTTTTTTGAATCCCCCGGACTTATTGGCGTTCACCCCAATGATAACAGGGCTACTGTCTGGCTTAGGACAGAGGATTTGCTCAATATCATAAGGGAGCACGGGAATGAGGCAGAGGTTGTGTCGGTTTAACAGCATTGGCACAAAAGGCAAAAAAGTATGTGACAGAACCATGAAAGAAGGGGATTTTCGTGGAATACTGTATCAGGGAATTGGTGAGAGAGGACTATGGTCTTTTGAAGGATTTTTTGTATGAGGCCATCTTTGTTCCTGAAGGAATGCCTGCACCGCCCAGATCCATCGTGGAAAAGCCGGAGCTTCGTGTTTACCTGGAGGATTTTGGAAACAGGAAAGGAGACATGGGGCTGATAGCTGAGGTTTGGGGAAAGGCGGCCGGGGCTGTGTGGGTCCGTATTATGAATGATTATGGGCACGTAGATGACAGCACCCCGTCCTTCGCGATTTCCCTGTATAAGGAGTACCGTGGACTTGGCATAGGCACAGCCATGATGAAAAGTATGCTTCAGCTGTTGAGACAGCGGGGATATACCAGAGGATCTCTTGCGGTACAGAAGGCGAATTACGCAGTGAACATGTACAGGCGGCTGGGATTTCGGGTTGTCGGCGAGAATGATGAGGAATATATTATGGTTTGCTCTCTGGTGTGAGACTTTTTTACTATAAAAGTCCGCCGCCGAATAGGCAGCATAAATTCGGGTATGCCAAATGCGCCCGCCGGACTTTCATGTGTGGTGGTGCATCCGCTTGTGGGCGCATGGAGGTTTAGGAGGAGACAGGTGTGATTGATCTGCGGGACCAGACCCATTGCCCTACATTGGAGGAAGTGGGAGAGCTTGTGAGAAATGGCGTGTTTGAAAAATTCTGCGCTGTTATAAAGGAGACTTATAAGACAAAAGAGAAGATCGAGTTCAGCTCCTGCAGCTGGGAGAGGGGCTGGAACATAAAATTTAGAAAATCGGGAAAGAACTTGTGTACTATTTACCCCAGGGAATCTTGTTTTACCGTGCTGGTGGTGGTTGGAAATAAGGAGAGAGAAGCCGTGGAAGCCATGCTTCCTCAGTGCAGCCTCCAGGTTCGGGAGATTTATGATGAGACCAAGGAGGAAAACGGACAGCGGTGGCTGATGATCCCGGTGGAAGATGAGGACTCGGTCTATGAGGATGTGCTTCATCTCATCGAGATCCGGCGAAAAGGCGGCAGAAGCCGGGAGTGACTCCAGCGGGGAAAACTTGTGGTCTGCCTGGTTGAAGAGGTGTGGAAATGGAAGAAAATTTGTTGGGATTTGTGATGTGGTGCGCTGTCGGAGGTTTCTTTTTGGGCATGGCTGTCTATGGGTGGTTTGCCAAAAAGCCGGTGGGATTCTGGGCCAACACGGAGATGTTTGAGGTCACGGACGTGAGGAAGTATAACCGGGAGATGGCCAGGCTTTTTTGCGTCTTTGGGGTAGTGATGATCGGTTTGGGGATTCCGATTCTCGTGGGGGATCCGGCGTGGATTATGTTGTCGGTTGTGGGAGTTATGGCGGAGACCATTGCCGCTATGGTGGTTTATTGTCTTGTGATTGAGAAGAAGTATAGAAAATAGGTGACATAATGAGTAAGACAGACATCATTGACCGCCTGCTGGAAACAGACGGTTATATTATAGATTTTTTGCCCATGGCAGTACAGAGGGATGGAGCGGGGCAGTTTTTTGAGGTGGAGGAGTATCTTCTGGGCAGTGAAAAATACGTATCCATAAAGGAGCGGTTTGTCTCTGTGATTTTAAAGCTGATGTGCTACTATCACACGGCCGTTCTCCAGGAGAAATGGATTGACCGGCCTTCTCCGGGGCTCATGGAAAACCTGATCTGTCAGATGTCTGAAAATACCTTTTCCGGAACATTGAATATCCTGTTTCCGGAGGAAGACATGCTTCTTGTTTTTGACAGAGACTGCCTGAACCTGTCGGTATATAATCCGCCCCAGAAGGTTCAGCCTGTCATGGAGAAGATCGCGTTTTCAGAAGGACTGTTCTGGAGAGAGGCCTGTTGTTCTGCTTCGGAAATGTGAGAGACAGCCAGGCTCATCGGGCACGATGAGGGAGGAATCATTTTTCCCACTAATAGTATACCACAAAATCCCTTTTTATACCAGACTGGTAATTCCGTTTTTGCCGTGTTATCATACCAGGAGCGTTAAAACGGAAAGGGGGAGGCACGCAGGTGAGCAAGGATTGGATGATTCTGTTACAGCAGCAAAACCAGTTGGCTAAGGTCATGGAGACCAACCAGGCCACGGAAAAGTTTGGCCTGGTTTTAAGTGAGGAGGACGCCAGGCTGATTCTTGGTGAGAGGAAGGAGGCTCTGCGGGAACAGAGAAGGGTGGAGTTTGGAGAAGGCATTGTGCCGAAGATCATCTACGAGTTCTGCGATTCGGATTTCATTGATCAAAACAATTATGTGGATATTATTGTCCGTCTTCAGGAGATCTTTTACCTTTTCAAAAATGAGATGATGGACGAGATTACCGATGATGAGCTTTTACATTTTATGCGGGAGCAGTTTGAGGAGATCTGCTTTGGGGATCTTGACTATCTGGAAAGCACATGTCTTGCCAATTTCGCCCAGGCGGTCCGGGCAGGGTACGGCGGCTATAAAAGTTCCCAGGGATATGGGGAATATGCCCGGTTTGATGAAGTGAAACGGTGGGATTATGAGCTGTATCTTGAGGCTTTAAGGGATCTTTGCTGGAGGTAGCCATGAATTACGAGATGGAAGAATTGGTACCCATTGTGGGAAAACTGGCGGAAAAATATACGGGCCGTGAGAGTACGTCCATTCCTTATGAAAAGGCGGAGCAGCTTATGGGAGCCGTGCTGTACTGCCTTTATGAGGCGGAGCAGACAGAGCGGAATCTGCCTGTGGGGCAGAAGAAAATACCGGCACAGCAGATGTATGAAAGAGGGGCAGAGGTTGTGAGGGAGAAGGCGGGAAAGGCCCTGAAGTTGTACAATGACATGGCACCGGACTTTGATTCTTATGAGAACCGCTGTCTCCATGACACGTTTGTGAAAGAACTTCCGGAGTTTTTTAAACGGTATGATCGTTCTTTTGATCCTCAGAATACCATTTTGACTCTGGATTATCCGGTTTTGAGAGATCTCTCCGGCCTGGCGGGGATTCATAGGATTTATGAGTTTCTCCTGTGCCTTGAATTGGAACAGAAATTTTTAAAGGGATTTCCCCAGGGTTATGTGAGAAATATCCTGACCGGGTACTGGGGACAGCACAGGGATATGACGGAGAATCTCTGTGAGATTGTCCTTCTGGCGGTCATGGTCCATATGATGGCGGGAAAGCCTCTGGGGGAACGGATTTTGGAGGAAGAGGATTACGAAAAGATACAGAGAGTATTTTTGGAAATGGATATGGGTGAGATCGAGAAGAAAATGAAGGTGAAACTGGAGAGATTCGTGAAGGAATATTATGAGGGTAACAGGGAATTGGAGGATTATCTTCTGGGGGCCGTGAAGGGGAATCTTCTGCGTTTGAGGGAGGCGGTTTACATACCCCATATTTGATTAGCCGGATTATCATTGACGGCTGTGAAGTTCTTGGCTATAATAAAATTATAATTTATTTTAGACAAAAATATGTCCGGCTTTTGAGAGGAGGGTGGGGTATGGCATATATTAAGCGGGCCTCGGAGGAGACCGTTGAACGGGTTTCCAGGATGTTTCCGGTATTGTTGGTCACTGGTCCCAGGCAGGTGGGAAAGACAACCCTGCTTCAGAAACTGGCCCAGGAACAGAAAGAGTCTGACAGGGAGCGAAAATATGTGACCTTAGATGACCCTGAAGTGAGATACCTGGCCAAACACGATCCCGGGTTATTTTTGCAGAGATACTCGCCGCCCGTGCTGATCGATGAGATTCAGTACGCCACGGAATTATTTCCCTATATCAAGATGAGTGTGGATCGTTCTAAGCGGAAGGGAGATTTCTGGCTCACCGGCTCCCAGGTTTTCCACCTGATGAAAAATGTGAGTGAAAGCCTTGCGGGGCGTGTGGGCATTGTCAATCTGCTGGGGCTGTCTGACTCGGAGATTTATGAGACCCCGAGCCAGCCATTTACCACAGACCCGGCACATCTGACGAGCCGTTTGCCCATGGCGAAGCCGAGAGGGTTGAATGAGATCTATGAGCGGATTTTCAGAGGTTCCATGCCGGAGCTTTATGGAGACAGAACCATTGATCCTGAGACCTACTACCGGTCCTATGTCAATACTTATTTGCAGCGGGATATCCGTGACCTGACACAAGTCGCGGATGAGACACAATTCTATAATTTTATGACCATAGTAGCTGCCCATACTTCCAAGCCGGTGATATATGAAGAATTGGCAGGCGAGGCAGGGATATCGGCTCCAACAGCTAAAAAATGGCTGTCTATTCTGGTATCCTCCCACATCATCGCTCTGGTACAGCCTTATCACAATAATGTTTTAAAAAGAGTGGTGAAAATGCCGCTGCTTCATTTTTTAGACACAGGTCTGGCATCTTATCTCTTAAGGTGGGGGAGCCCGGAGACTTTGGAGAAAGGCGCGATGTCAGGGGCTATCTTTGAAAGCTATGTGTTTTCCGAGATCTACAAAAGTTACCTGAATGTTGGAAAAGAGCCGCCTGTTTTTTATTACAGGGATAAAGATCAGAAGGAGATCGACCTGCTGATTTATGAAAATGGGGTGCTTTCCCCGGTGGAGATAAAAAAAGCCGCTTCTCCAGGAAAAGCCGCGGTCAAAAATTTCCGTGTGTTGGACCCGGTTGGAGCGGAGCGGGCTTTTGATGGTCTAAAAACCCTTAAGGTGGAAATAGGAAACGGAAGCGTGGTCTGTATGGCAGCGGATCTGCTTCCTGTTGATGAAAAAAACTGGTATGTACCGGTTTGGCTTATCTGATAAACATGTTGATTAATGGACAAGGAAGCGATATAATAGGCACAGGTGAAATGATTTTGAAACTTGATTCCATTACATTCCGTCTGAAAGAGTACCAGGATCTGACCTGGCTGAGCAGATACGGAAAAGCCTTCTGGTGTGTTGACCAGACAGGCTCCGGCTGTATCTGTATTGGAATGAAAGACGGAGATAAAAAATATTTCTGTAGGCAAAGGCGGTCCGGGCTGACAGGAGAGAACGGTATCAAACTTTTGAGGAGTTTGAGACGGCATGGAAAAGTGCTCTGAGAGAGGAAGAAGCAAAATGAGCAAATACAACGCATTGTGGGAGTATGTACAGAAAAACGGGCAGGAGTCCCTGAAACTCACCTTTGGAGAGATCGAGAACATCGCCGGGCTTCCCCTGGACCATTCTTTCCTGAAATACAAAAAGGAACTTACAGAATATGGATATGAAGTGGGGAAAATATCCATGAAGGAACAGACAGTGATCTTTAATAAAATGGATTGACACAGCTTTTTTGGTGGCAGGGAGAGGTGAATAAGTAAACCAATGAGAAGAAAAGACAGGGAAGTCACGGATTTCCAGGAAATTATTGAGATTATGAAAAAGTGCGACGTGTGCAGGCTCGCTTTCAATGACCAGGGATTCCCCTATGTAATTCCCCTTAATTTTGGGCTGGATGTAGTTGGGGATCAGGTGTTTCTTTATTTTCATTCTGCCTTGAAGGGAAAGAAGCTGGATCTGATCAGGGGAGACAACCGGGCGACTTTCGAGATGGACCGGGGCCACGAGCTGCTCCTTTTTGAAGAAGAGATGAACTGTACCATGTCATACGAAAGCGTCATGGGCCATGGAACCATAGAGACGGTTCCGGATGAAGAGAAATACGAGGCTCTGAAGATTTTAATGAGACACTACCATGCCGATGATTTTAAATTTAACAAAAATATGATGAAAGCCACTGCGGTTCTGAAAATGACGGTTTTGGATATGACGGGAAAGAGAAGAAATAAAAATCCATAAAAAGTTAAGGAGGATATATAAGATGAAAAAGTTTGATGGAAGAAGTTTTGTGGCGGGAATTGTTGTAGGAACGCTGGGGATCACTACCGCCTTCGGGGCCACAAGTATCAGGTCCGCCAGCCTGAGCAGCAGGCAGATTACGCTTAAGGGAGTTTCCCTGTCCCCGGAAAAGCCTCTGGTAGAAGTGACAATGGACGATGAGCAGGCTTCCGTTTTATATGTGCCTGCGGAGGAAGTGTTTGAGAAACTGGGATATGGAATTCATTATGACAGCACGGGAAACATCATTGATTTAATCCCCGGCAGCAGCGATTCCCATGAAGTCCTGGGTGATATTGTTTCTCAGGGGAATGTGGTCATGGATTTGGCCAACCATGCAGGACAGACGAACATAGCGGAATCCGGTTCTTTCCAGGCAGAACAGGGGCAGACTCTGGTTCTGACCATTACGTCCGATATAAAAGGCGGGTCCGTGGATTTGTTTTTGTTTGATCCAAATGGCAGACAGCAGCGGGTCACAATCGGCGCTGCCAATGTATCGAAAGAGATCCCGCTGGAGCAGGGAATCTGGCAGTATAATTGTTCCGGCGTGTTCAAAGACGGAGGAAATGTTAAGATTGTGGGGACAGTCAAGTAAAGTCTTGCGGGGGAGAAAAGCGGTTCTGAGTTCAGGACCGCTTTTGTATCATAGAAAGAAGGAGAATTTGTAAATATGTTTGGTTCGAAAGTTTCGGAAGGGGAGTTTCGGTTAAAGGATATTACCTACAAAGTGACAAAAGCCTTTCTTGGCGCTCATTATGAGAATATGGAGCTTGTGCTGTTTCCCGATGTGGAGGCCAGGACAAGGGATGAGAATGTGGAGTATGAGATGAGGCTGGTCCGTCTGTATCACAACAACGGTTTTCGGACAGGCAGTGCCGCATTCCGGGAATTAAAGGGAAAGAAATTCATCTGGACCGAGGAATACAATGAGGCGGGAGAAGAGGCGGGCTTCTTCTATGTTCAGGAGCATGAGAGCGTGGGTCAGGGGACCATCGAGATACTGGAGGCGGATGCTCAAAAGCTGACCATAAAATGGAGCGGGAAAGCAGATGTGGGCTGGAGCAGAAAGTACGGGAGCAATGTTCCTTTTGAGACGATTTTTATGGTTAAGATTCCTGACAAAGTCACCTTCTGCCTGGACGCTTTCCGATCTGATGAAATGAGGATCGATGAGAAAACCTGCCTGAAATTGCTGAATCTGGAGGAGTTTAACCAGGAGGTTGCCCGGGTGTCGGAAAGTGGAGACTGGGATAAGTTTAACACAGTTTTAAGGTTCTGCCTGACCTGCGGGGACAGGGATTATGAGGGAGAGGTGATTTTTACAGATGGGAAGAATCACCATGAACTGAGGATGGAACCGGGGTGCCCCAGGAAGGTTATGTTCAAGAATGTGGGCTTTAATCTGGGGGCAGGGTATGAGATGTTTTTTTGGGAGATTGAGTGATGGCAGCAGAGAAGGGACGAAGTTTGGAGGCATTTGATGTTTGATTTATCCGAGTTTCATGAATACAGAGAGGATAACCGGCGTGAAGTAAAAAGAGCCAGGGGAGGCCTGCCGGATTCTCTGTGGAGTACTTATTCCGCATTCGCGAATTGTTATGGCGGAGTTATTATTCTTGGGGTTCAGGAAAATGAAGATGGCAGCTGGAGTACAACGAGATTACAAAATGAGGGTAAACTTCGGAAGGATTTCTGGAATGTTATCAATAACCCGAAAAAGGTAAGCCTTAATCTTTTATCGGATCAGGATATAAAGACTTATCAACTGGGGCAGGATACGATCATGGTGATTTATGTTCCCAAGGCAAGGAGGGAGCAGAAACCGATATATATCGGAGACGATATGTTTAAGGGAACATACAGGAGAAATTGGGAGGGAGATTACCACTGTACTCCTGGGGAAATTAAGGGAATGCTTCGGGATCAGACAGAGAATACCATGGATATGAAGGTTCTTGAGGATATGGACATGGATGTGCTGAATCTGGAAACCGTGCATGCCTATCGCAACCGTCATATGGCATACCGGAGAGAGCATGTGTGGGAGCAGCTGGGGGACGGTGATTATCTGGAACGAATCGGAGCTGCCAGAGTATTTTCTTGATTTTCGAGAAGTTTTGGACCCGGCAATTCGTTGGACGGATCGGCTACAGTCCAGTTCTGGGGATTGGACAGGTAATCTGTTTGATTTCTTTTTTCGGGTTTATGGAAAATTGGTGAAGGATGTAAAAGTACCTTTCAGGTTAGAAGGAGCTGTAAGAATTGACGATACGCCAGTTCATAAGGCTATCAGGGAGGCCCTTGCAAATTGTCTGGTAAATACGGATTTTTATGTGTCCAGGGGGATTGTGATTAAAAAGGAGCCGGATGTCATAATTATGGAAAATCCAGGCAGCATACGCACCGGAAAGAAACAGATGTTAAAAGGCGGCATTTCCGACCCGAGAAATAAGGCGCTTATGAAAATGTTCAATATGATCGGTATCGGAGAACGCGCGGGAAGCGGTGTTCCGGATATCTATGCTGTCTGGGAAAACCAGGGATGGATTGCTCCCAAGGTGGAGGAGGTGGCAAATTGGTTGGGAGTAGGCAGAACAAGGGCCAGAGCGTTATTAAAAATGTTAGTAGATGATCAGCTTATATCGGAAACCGGGGCAACTAAAATGAAACGATATCAGAAGATTGATCAATGATCAGGAGGCCTGTAATGGAAATCAAACCATTAGATCACGAATTTTCTATATGCAGAGTAAAGGACTATTCCCAGACGGATCTCCAGGATGAATTCTGCTTTACAGGGAAAACAGATGAGGAATGTTCCCTGGTCTGTCGGACAGAATATGTTCCCGGCAACACGGTGGAACGTGATGACGGCTGGAGGGCCTTTCGAATTCAGGGGATTTTAGATTTTTCGCTGATCGGTATTCTCTCCAGGATCACCGGACTGCTGGCGGACCATCAGATCGGGATCTTCGCCATATCCACCTATAATACGGATTATATTTTGACGAAGAAAGAAGATTTTAAAAAGGCTTTGGAGGTTTTGAGGTCTTGCGGGTATCAGGTGCTTTCATGAGTTGCGTGGAGGAGGAAAGTTAAAGAAAAGCAGCGGAGGGATTTGCCATGAGAAAGAGGGAACACTTGTCCCAGATTAAATTGTCGGATTCTCAGAGGGAGAAACTGAAGGATGAGATCAAGGCCTTTTATCTGGACGCGCGGGGTGAGGAAATAGGAATGATTGAACAGATTCAATTGCTGGAATTGTTTGAAGAGAAAATGGCGCCCATCATCTACAACAGGGCTTTGGAGGATGCGAAGCGGTGGTTTGGACAGATTATGGACAACGCGGAATCGGATTTTTATGGGCTGTATAAAAATGAGGGGTGAGATCAATGATTGTGTTAATAGGAGGAGCGTCTCACACCGGCAAGACGGCTCTGGCGCAGTGTATGAAACATGGGACCGATTATATTTTGATTGATCAGATGTACGAGGTTGATGTGGAGTTGTGACAGGGAGGCAAAGGGATAAATCGGGTATGGTGATGTGAGGATTGGGATCAGGAGAAAGGCGGGGCGATGCGGTGACAGGGATCAGGAGGATTGTATGCGGCATGGTAAATTGTTATCTGGTGACAGGAGAAGGCGGATCTGTGCTGGTGGACACGGGGGAAGAGCCTTATAAGGAAAAGGTTTTGAAGGCGTGTCAGGGGGAGGATGTGAAGCTCATTGTGCTGACTCACGGCCATATTGACCACATTCAGAACGGAGCCTGGCTGTCACGTCAGCTGGGAGTTCCCATTGGCATGAATGAGAAGGATGTGGAGCTGATCGAAAATCAGTTTGCTCAGCCCCTGGAGGGAAGGGGAATCTTTGGAAAGGCGCTGGCGGCGGCTTCTCTGAGGAAGATGAGAAAGAACCGGATTGAGAGGTTTGTGCCTCGGGTGTTCCTGGAGGAGGGGGACAGCCTGGAAGAATTCGGCGTCAAGGCAAGGATCCTGGAGCTGCCGGGGCATACGGAAGGATCCATTGGACTTCTGGTTGGCAGAAAGGCAGTGATCGTGGGGGATACCCTGATGCATATGGTGTTTCCTGGAATAGCCAGTATCTGTGGAGATGAGAGAAAATTGCGGGAGAGCACAAAAAGGATTGGAGGGCTTGGGGAGAGGAAGATTTATTTTGGGCATGGAGGGCCTGTGAGTTGGAAAAAAGCAGAGAGATTCCTCAACCGAAAGGCAGATTAGCCTATGGGTAACAGCCGAAAACCGCTGCCGAAACTGCCGGCAGCGGTTTTTAAACAGGAAACTATTTTTTCATAAGGGGAGCGCCGGTATTCCAGGCCTGCCCGACTTTTTCGCCGATGGCGTAATAGCCGTTTTGGAACTGGTCAAAGACAAACGCGTTCAATTTTGTGGGGTCAACTTTGCCATTTTCGTCAAGTACCGATTCTTCGGCAAGGATCCCCACGATCTCGCCGATGACATGGTGGCCGTAGACTTCCATTTTATCTTCAACGACTCTGCATTCCAGGGTGAGAGGGAACTCTTCCACAACCGGGGCATCCACCTTCTGGCTTTTTACCGCTGTCAGCCCGGAGCGCTCAAATTTGTCAGGCATTTTGTTGCCCGTGGCGATACCGAAGAAATCAGCGGCTTCTATGTGCGGGATGTCCGCGATGCTGAGGGTAAACGCTCCCCGCTTTTTGATGTTTTCGGATGTCTTATGGTCTTCTCCGATGTTGAGGGAAACCATGTTTTCAGCGCAGATTCCTCCCCATGCCATATTCATTACATCAACCTGATCTCCGTCGCCGTAGGTCGCGATCATCAGTACGGGCATGGGAAACAGGTAAGGGTTTATGCCTAATTCTTTTTTCATGTGAACAAGCCTCCTTTGAGAAATGTGATTGACTTCCTTTTGCGGTTCCATTATGATTATAACAGACAGAATCATTTAGACAAGTACTGTTATATAAGACAGGTACTATCTTGGAAGAAAGCGTAAGAAGACATATGATCAAAAAATGTGTACAGAGTCATATCGATCATTCGAGTTTTGAGGATACTGGTTTCAGTTATACCATGTCGCTGATCAGCGGCAAATATAAAATGGTGATTTTGTATTGCCTTATGGAATTTGAGCCGGTAAGGTTCAATGAGATGAGGAGATATCTGGGGAATATCACAGATAAGACGCTGAGCAGCAATTTAAAGGAGCTGGAGTCTGACAGACTGATTGTCAGGAAAGAGTATCCGCAGATACCGCCCAAGGTGGAGTATTCCCTGTCGGAAAGGGGCAGATCTCTTATGAAGGTTCTGGATCAGCTGTGCCTGTGGGGAGAGGAAAACAGACTTTAGAAAGGCCATGGCAATGACTGCTTGCGCGCCGGCGCGATTCATTGTATGATAGAGGAAATATGGAAGAGCCTGAGAGGAGGGGAGCAAAAGTGACATGTAAAGAGGCAGAGAGTCTGGTTATGGATTATATCCGTCATGACATGGACGTACAGACCATGGAAGAATTTTTGGAACATATTGACGGATGTGAGAACTGCCAAGAAGAGCTGGAGATTTATTATACCGTAGAGGCAGGTATCCGGCAGCTGGATGCGGATACGGACACAGACCGTTACAATATCAAGGGAGACATGGAGGCAGATATCATGGCTTCCAGACAGCACATTTATAATATGCGTTTTTTGAGTGTACTCCGGTATGCGGCCAATACGTTGATCGTCATGAGTCTGGTGGTCATGCTCCTGCTCCAGGCCCGCATCTGGTGGCAGACAGGAATTTTTTGAGCCAGAACGGGAAGGGGCGTATGCCGATACCTTATAGAAGGCGGAACGCTTGTGAAGCGGAGGAAAATATGGATTTTCAGAGTTTGATTCAGTCAAAGGACTATGAATTTTTGCGGACCAACAGACATCTGGGGAAGAGGATCATGGTTCTGGGGCCTGGAGGAAGCTATGCCTATGGAACCAACTATGAGCACAGCGACATCGATATCCGGGGCATTACATTGAACCTGCCTTCGGACCTTCTTGGTCTCACGGAGTTCGAACAATATGAGGACCAGGAGACGGATACGGTGATCTATTCGTTTAACAAAATGGTAGGGCTTCTTCTGGAGTGCAATCCCAATACCTGTGAGATTCTTGGTCTGGACCGGGAGGAGTATTTGATTTTGTCGGATTTGGGAGAGGAGCTTCTGGATAATCGGAAGCTTTTTTTGTCAAAGAGGGCGGCGAAGTCTTTTGGAGGCTATGCGGGAGCCCAGCTTCGGCGTCTGCAGAACGCCATTGCCAGGGATTCCATGTCTCAGAGTGAGCGGGAGAGACATATCCTGACTTCGGTGAAGAACGCGCTGGAGGATTTTGAGCGGCGCTATGGTTCTTTTGAGAAGGGGAGTATCCGGCTGTATATTGACAAGGCGGAAAATCCCCTGCTGGATACGGAGATCTTTGTGGACGCCCATTACCGGCACCTTCCCCTTCGGGATTATGAGCATATGTGGGCAGGGATGCACAATGTGGTCAGAGATTATGAGAAGATCGGAAAGAGAAATAAGAAGAAGGATCAGAACCATTTGAATAAACACGCCATGCATTTGATCCGGCTGTTTATGATGGGGATTGATATTTTGGAAAGAGGGGAGATCAATACCCGGAGACGGGGGAAAGAGCTGGATCTTCTGCTTCGTATCCGGTCCGGCGGTTTTCTGAAAGAGGATGGCACATTTGACAGGGAGTTTTACGATGTTTTAGGGGAGTATGAGATGAGGCTTGAGCAGGCGGCAAGGGAGAGCGGGCTGCCGGATAACCCGGATATGGAGAAGGTGGAGGCTTTTGTGGAATCTGTGAACAGGAGAGCCATCCAGGTGTCAGAGTAAGCGGCCAATGGGTGAGAGGCCCGGAGCTGAGGGAAATCACCGGAAACCTGGAGGGAAGATAAGTCAGTGAAGAATCGATGGGGAGAAGAGGTCAGAAAGAATGGATGAAAGAAAAATGGCCGAGGGGAAGAGGGCCGGGGAAATCCGGAGCAAACTACAGGACATCGAGGAGCAGGAGAACGTCAGGATTCTATATGCGGCGGAATCGGGAAGCCGGGCCTGGGGATTTGCCTCTCCGGACAGTGATTATGACGTGCGCTTTATCTATGTGAGAACGCCGGAGGATTATCTTCGGCTGGACCAGAAGAGAGACGTGATCGAGTGGCAGCTGGATGAAGTGTTTGACATGAACGGCTGGGATATCAGGAAGGCTCTGACACAGTTTCATAAGAGCAATACCACATTGTTTGAGTGGAGCCATTCGCCGATTGTCTACTGGGAAAGGCAGGAATGGAAAGAAATTTATGAGTCAGTAAAGGGATATTTCCGCGTGAAACCGGCTTTGTATCAGTATTACGGAGTGGCAAGAAGCACATACTGCCAATTCCTGCTGGGAGAGGAGGTAAGGTATAAGAAATACTTTTATGCTTTGCGGCCGCTTCTGGCCTGCCGCTATATCTGGGAGTACAGATGTGCGCCGCCCATTGTGTTTGAAGAATTGATGAAGGCGGATTTGGATGCGGAGCTTCGCCGGGAGATAGAGGAATTGGTGGAGAGGAAAAAGGGAACCATGGAGGGAGAGAGGAATCTTCCGATCCCTGGGATTTTAAGGTTTATCGAGGAAGAACTTTCCGTGTGGAAGGAGAGGACCGGGCAGCTTCCCGAGGAGAAGTACGGGGACTGGGAAGAGCTGAACCGGGTCTTTCTGAATCTGGTAAAAGGAATGTGAGGGAACAGATCATGAAAAATAAACTGGTATTGATTGACGGACACAGCATTTTGAACAGGGCTTTTTATGGGGTGCCGGAGCTGACCAATTCCGAGGGGCTTCATACCAATGGGGTTTACGGCTTCCTGAATATTATGTTTAAGATTCTGGAGGAGGAAGAGGCGGATCATCTGGCGGTGGCCTTTGACTTAAGCGAGCCTACCTTCCGGCACAAGATGTATAAAGAGTATAAGGGGACCCGCAAGCCCATGCCTCCGGAGCTGGCACAGCAGGTGCCTCTCATGAAGGAGGTGCTGGGGGCCATGGGAATTCCCATCATGACTCTGGCAGGATATGAGGCAGATGATATTCTGGGGACTCTGGCCAAGAAGAACGCGGCGGCAGGGGTGGAAGTCTCCATCGTGTCGGGGGACCGGGATCTTCTGCAGCTGGCAGATGAGCATATTAAGATCCGAATCCCTAAGACCAGCAGGGGCACCACTGTGGTGAAGGATTATTATCCGGCGGATGTGAAGGCGGAGTACCAGGTGACTCCTCTGGAGTTTATTGACGTAAAGGCGCTTATGGGAGATCAGTCCGACAACATTCCGGGAGTTCCCTCGATCGGGGAGAAGACTGCCACTAATCTGATCGTGGCCTACGGGAGCATTGAGAACGCCTATGCCCATTTATCGGAGATTAAGCCGCCCAGGGCTCAGAAGGCTTTGGGGGAGCATTATGACATGGCCCAGATGAGCAAGGAGCTGGCTGCCATCTGTATTGACTGCCCCATCGAATTTTCCTATGAAGATATGGAGATCGGAAATCTGTATACCCAGGAAGCTTATGACTATATGAAGCGGCTGGAGTTTAAGTCGTTTCTGGCCAGGTTTGATACCGAGACCATGAAAGTCCCCGGAGTGGAGGAGCATTTCTGGGTCGTGACAGATTTTGGCTGGGCAGAAGATCTTTTTGAGAAGGCTTCCGGGGCCGGACACACAGGATTTCAGCTGCTGATCGAGAAAGGTCAGGTTACGGGGGCTGCCCTCTGTTTTGGCGAGAAGGACTGCTATGCCATAGCGGCTCAGGGATTTCTGACCGGAGAGTACCTGACAGGAAAGATCAGGGAGATCGCGGTCAATGCCGGGAAAAAAGGAAAGATGGGAAGAGCCGCGACTCTGGATCTGAAGAGTCAGCTTCCGTTCCTGGATTTGGAGGAAGAGTCGGAGGTTATGGATGCCGGTGTGGCAGGATATCTTCTGAATCCCCTGAAAGACACCTACCACTACGATGATCTGGCCAGGGACTATCTGGGAATGGCAGTCCCTTCCAGGGAGGATCTTCTGGGCAAAAAGGCCATGGTTGGGCAGCTTCTGGCAGAGGAAGATGAGAAAGCCGGAAACTGTGTCTGCTATATGGGATATATTGCCTGGAAATCTGCCCAGGTTCTGGAAGAAAAACTGAAGGAAAAAGACATGTGGGAGTTGTTTGGGCAGGTGGAGATGCCCCTGATCTACAGCCTTTACCACATGGAGAAAGCCGGGATCAGGGTGGAGAAGGACCGGCTCAAAGCCTACGGCGATGAACTGAAGATAAAGATCCAGGCTTTGGAGAAAGAGATCTATGAACTGGCCGGGGAGACATTTAACATCAATTCGCCCAAGCAGCTGGGGGAGGTGTTATTTGACCACATGAAGCTGCCTCACGGCAAGAAGACAAAGACCGGGTATTCCACGGCGGCAGATGTGCTGGAGAAATTAGCTGAAGATTATCCTGTGGTCAGAAAGATTCTGGATTACCGGCAGCTTACCAAATTGAATTCTACTTATGCCGAGGGGCTTTATGGTTTTATCCGGGAGGACGGGCGGATCCACGGCACATTTAACCAGACCATTACAGCCACAGGGCGGATCAGCAGCACAGAACCGAACCTTCAGAACATCCCGGTGCGCATGGAGCTGGGAAGGCAGATCCGGAAGATTTTTGTGCCGGAGGACGGATATGTGTTTGTGGATGCGGATTATTCTCAGATCGAGTTGAGAGTTCTGGCTCACATGTCAGGGGACGAAAGGCTGATCGAGGCTTACCGGCAGGCTCAGGACATCCATGCCATCACGGCCTCCCAGGTATTCCATATCCCTCTTGATCAGGTGACAAGTCTCCAGAGACGCAATGCCAAGGCGGTGAATTTCGGCATCGTCTATGGGATCAGCGCCTTTGGACTCAGCGAGGATTTAAGTATCAGCCGTCAGGAGGCGGTGGATTATATTGACAAATATTTTGAGACCTACCCGGGTGTGAAAACATTTTTAGACAGACAGGTGGAAGAGGGGAAGGAAAAGGGATATGTGACTACCATGTTTAAGCGGCGCAGGCCGATTCCGGAACTGAAATCTGCTAACTATATGCAGCGGTCTTTCGGGGAGCGGGTGGCTATGAATTCTCCTATCCAGGGAACCGCGGCGGATATTATGAAGATTGCCATGATCGGGGTGGACCGGGAGCTGAGAAAGAGAGGGCTGAAATCCAGGATTGTGCTGCAGGTTCACGACGAGCTTCTGGTGGAGACCTGGAAGCCGGAGCTTTCGGAGGTTACAGGGATTTTGGAGGAGAAGATGAAAGGGGCGGCTGCTCTGGGCGTGTCACTGGAAGTGGAGGCCCATGAGGGGGAGAGCTGGTATGATGCGAAATAATCGTACGATCGCCCTCACCGGCGGCGTGGGCTCCGGAAAAAGCCGGATTCTGGAGCTTTTAGCTCGGGAATACGAGGCAGAGGTGATCCAGACAGATCTGGTGGCCAGAGAACTGCAGGAACCGGGCATGCCTGGCTTTCAGGCGATTATCCAAAGCTTTGGTCAGGACATGGTGGGAGAGGATGGATATCTGAAGAAAGATGTGCTCACTGCTCTGGTGTTCGGTGATGAAAAAAACAGGGAACGGATCAACGGTCTCATCCATCCTCTTGTATGGGAGAGGGTAAAAAGACAGGCCGGGGAATCTGATTTTCCGATGGTGGTGGTGGAATCCGCCGTTCTTCCCGAAAATCCAGGTGACTTTTTTGACGAAGTGTGGTATGTTTATACCCTGAGGGAATGCCGGATCCGGCGGCTGATGGAGAGCCGGGGGTATTCCAGGGAGCGGTGTCTCAAGATGATGGAGGGTCAGGCTTCGGAGGAGGAATTCAGGAAGAGAGCCACTTGTGTTATCGACAACAACGGTTCCATGGAAGATGTGAGGAAACAGGTGGAGGTCATCTTGGGCCGGACGCCGGTGAAAAAGAGCAGACAGGATTAAGGAAGAATCAAAAACATGAGATTAGTAAGCATAGCCAGCGGCAGCAGCGGAAATTGTATTTATGTAGGGACGGAGAACACCCATATTCTGGTGGATGCCGGAATCAGCAACAAACGAATTGAAGAGGGACTTCACGAGATCGGGGTGAAAGCGGATGAGTTGGATGCTGTAGTTATCACCCACGAACACTCAGACCATGTAAAGGGACTGGGGGTCCTGGCCAGAAAGCATGGAGTGCCCATCTATGCCACGAAGGAGACGCTGGAGGAGATCGGGGAGATGAAATATCTTGGGGATTATCCCAGGGAGCTTTTCTGTCCTGTTCTCCCCGATGTGGAATTTACAGTGGGAGACATGGAGGTGAAACCCTTCAGCATTGATCATGACGCTGCCAACCCGGTTGCCTATCGGATCCAGAACGGCCGCAGGTCCGTGGCAGTGGCTACGGACATGGGACATTTTGACCAGTATATTATCGAGCATCTTCAGGGACTGGATGCCCTTCTTCTGGAGTCCAACCATGATGTGCGCATGCTGGAGACAGGTCCATATCCCTACTATCTGAAGAGACGGATTCTGAGCGATCATGGCCACCTGTCCAACGACAATGCGGGAAGGCTTCTCAACTACATACTTCATGACAATATCAAACATATTTTTCTGGGACATCTCAGCAAGGAGAATAACTTTGAGGAGCTGGCCTGTGAGACGGTGAAGCTGGAGATCGATCAGGGAGATCACGGGTATAAAGCCAGAGATTTTTCTATCTCCGTGGCGAGACGGGATATGATGTCTGAGATCGTTACAGTATAGAAAGGAGATCGATATGAATAAAATTATTATTACGGTAGTAGGAAAAGACACGGTAGGGATCATCGCGAAGGTGTGTACCTATCTGGCGGAGAACCAGGTGAACATCCTGGACATTTCCCAGACTATTGTCCAGGAATTTTTCAACATGATGATGATCGTGGATATGGACAAGTCTTTAAAGCCTTTTGAGACGGTGTCCTCAGATCTGGAGAAACTGGGGGAGGAGATCGGTGTGAGGATCAAGTGCCAGAGAGAAGAGATTTTTACGAAGATGCACCGAATCTGAGAAAGGGAATGGAGAAAACCTTATGTTAAATATGTTTGAGGTCATTGAGACCAACAATATGATCGAGCATGAGAAGCTTGACGTCCGTACCATTACTATGGGAATCAGCCTTCTGGACTGCTGCGACAGCGACCTTGAGACTCTGAACGAGAAGATTTATCAAAAGATCACCGCCACTGCGAAGGATCTGGTGTCCACAGGGGAGGCCATATCCAGAGACTTCGGCGTGCCTATTGTGAATAAAAGGATTTCCGTGACCCCTATCGCCCTGGTCGGCGGATGCGCCTGTAAGACGCCGGAGGATTTTGTCACCATAGCCAGGACTCTGGACCGGGCGGCCAGAGAAGTGGGAGTGAATTTTCTGGGAGGATATTCGGCTCTGGTGAGCAAGGGCATGACCACTGCCGACGAGAACCTGATCCGTTCTATTCCCCAGGCCCTGGCAGAGACGGATAGGGTGTGCAGTTCCGTCAACGTAGGTTCCACCAAGACGGGTCTTAATATGGATGCCGTGAATCTTATGGGTAAGATGATCAAAGCCACGGCAGAGGCCACAAAGGATCAGGATTCTCTTGGCTGTGCCAAACTGGTGGTCTTCTGCAATGCGCCTGACGACAATCCTTTTATGGCCGGAGCCTTCCACGGAGTGACCGAGGCGGATGCCATTATCAATGTAGGCGTCAGCGGTCCAGGAGTGGTGAAGGTTGCCCTCGAACAGGTCAGGGGAGAGAATTTTGAAGTTCTGTGCGAGACCATCAAGAAGACAGCGTTTAAGATCACCCGTGTGGGACAATTGGTGGCCCAGGAGGCTTCCAGACGTCTGGGCGTGCCCTTCGGCATCATCGACCTGTCTCTGGCGCCTACTCCGGCAGTGGGTGACAGCGTGGCCGAGATCCTGGAAGAGATCGGTCTGGAGCGTGTGGGAGCGCCGGGGACTACGGCGGCTCTGGCCATGCTCAACGACCAGGTGAAGAAAGGCGGGATCATGGCCTCATCCTATGTAGGAGGCTTAAGCGGCGCCTTTATTCCGGTCAGTGAGGATCAGGGGATGATCGACGCTGTGTCCATGGGGGCTCTCACACTGGAGAAACTGGAAGCCATGACCTGTGTCTGTTCCGTAGGCCTTGACATGATCGCCATTCCCGGCAGTACGACCGAGAGCACGCTTGCCGGGATCATCGCCGATGAGGCGGCTATCGGCATGATCAACCAGAAGACCACGGCTGTCCGTCTGATCCCGGTCATCGGAAAAGATGTGGGAGATACGGTAGAGTTCGGCGGTCTTTTGGGGTATGCTCCGGTGATGCCGGTGAATTCCTACTCCTGTGAAAAGTTTGTCAACAGGGGCGGCCGGATTCCGGCGCCGGTCCACAGTTTTAAGAACTGACCATATGAAATTATATCCCGGCTCCTGCGGGCCTGATGGAAAAAGACGGAAAGGCAAGCCTACTGATGGCTTACCTTTCCGTCTTCTGCTACAGTGATACCGAAGCTGCTGCTGTATTCGTTCAGTTTCTGGATGATCTGAGTTTTTCTGTCTCCCTGAGCTATGGTGGGACAGTAGTCATTGCGGTGCGTTACGGAACTGAGGGTACATGGAATCAGGGTCAGTGCTGCCTCTCCCGTGACCTGACCGTCCTCCAGGGTAAATGCGGCCTGGGCGATCATGGTATTCTTATCTTTGGGATTCCGGTTTCCTCCGAAGCAGAAATTTCCCAGACTGTAGATGATGTATTTACCATTATAAGTATCGATTCCCTGAAGCACATGGGGATGACAGCCTACCACCAGATCAGCCCCCCAGTCGATGCATTTACGGCCCAGTTCGGTCTGGTAGCTGTCGGGAACATGACGGCCTTCCGTCCCCCAGTGGCAGCAGGCCAGGATCAACGGAACCTGCTGCTCCTTCAGCTGCTGGATGCCGCTCTGGAGAAATCCTTCCACCCTGGTTCCGTCATAAACTTCATTGACAGAGACAAAGCCGATGCGGATGCCTGTTTCCGTCTCGAAGATACCCACGTGTTCGTCATAGGCATAAGGGAGGCCGATGGAGTCAAACGCGGCGATGGTATCAGCTGCTCCCTGTTCCCCGTAGTCGATACGGTGATTATTGCCAAAACTGACGGCATCGATGTCTGCTTCGGGGATGATCTGGATATACTCCGGCTTTCCTTTGATATTAAACTGTTTTTCCACCCGGTTATTGGAGTTGGTAAGGACTCCCTCAAAATTTACCAGAGTCATGTCGTCTGCCTCAAAGACAGTCTTAACATTCTTAAAAAAATAGCCGGGGCCTCCACGGTCATACATCTCTTCAAACGTCCCTTCATATCCATGGACAGAAAGCTTGCCCAGAGAACAGTCTCCTGCCAGAGATATGGTCACGGTCTGTCTGTCCGGTTCCGGCTCATCCATCTGTTCATGAGGGCCGTAGCCGCTTAAGATGAACGACAGGACAGCCATGGAGGCCGCCATCTTTATTTTTCGGTATTTCATCTGCTTCTCCCCCTGTATTGTGATCTGATCATACGGTTAAAATCCGTGAAATAATTGTACTATCGATCCCCCGGGACGTCAATGGAAAAAGTTTATGTGAGAGTCAATTTTTTGTACCCCTGAAACAGGATTTGATGTATACTGAAAAAGAAAAACGGACTATGGAGGCCGGGAGGATGAAAGAAGAGAGAAAACCGGGCTGGAAAGAAGTCCTGATATTTCTGGCGTCAGCCGCAGGTCTGACGATCCTGGCCATGACCGGGATTTTTTACAAGGCAGAACAGACACTGGCAGATGCCTGGTATCAGGAGAGCAGGGCTCTGGATGGGAACATTGTTCTGGTGGGGATCGATCAGAAAGCGCTGGATGCCATAGGACCTTACCAGCAGTGGGACAGGAATGTTATAGCAGAGACAGTGGAGATCTTAAACCAGTCTCCCGAATGCCATCCGGCGGTGATCTGCCTCGACGTACTCTATACGGGGGAGACAGAGCCGGGGGCAGATAAACGTCTGGCACAGGCGGCAGGGGAATATGGAAATGTGGTGACGGCCTGTGCGGCGGAGTTCGGAAACAGCCTGGTTCTCCGGGCTGACGGCGAATATGATGTGGACCGCTTTGCGGTTCTGACTGTCGATGAACCCTATGAGGAGCTTCGTCTGGCCGCACACCTGGGTCATATCAATGCCATGATGGATGACGACGGTATTCTGCGCCACCATCTGCTGGAGGTGAGACCTGCCGGAGCAAGTGCTGTTCCGTCTCTTGCCCTGACGGCGGCCAGGCTCTATAAAGAATCTCTGGGAGAACAACTGTCCGAACTTCCAAAGACGGATGCCAGAGGGTTCTGGTATCTGCCATTTTGCGGAAAACCGGGGCATTTCGGACGGGTGATCTCCGTAGCCGACGTGCTGTCCGGGGAGGCGGCGCCGGAATATTTTGACGGAAAAATAGTGATGATCGGGCCCTATACCGCAGGACTTCAGGACAGTTATCTCACATCCGCGGATCATGCCAAACCCATGTACGGTATCGAGTTCCAGGCCAATGCGCTCCATACGCTTCTGGAAGGGGAGTTTAAGCAGGAGGCAGGGCCGAAGGGTCAGCTGATGCTGCTGTTTATGGTGCTGCTGGCAGCGGCAGCCGTCTTCTGGAAGCGTCCGGCAGGCGTCTCTACGGCAGTCTGGCTTTTAGTCAGCGGAGGATATCTGGCATTGTGCCGGTGGTTCTATGATCGCGGGGTGGTGCTCAATGTTCTGTGGATTCCGGCAGGTCTGACGGTCCTGTATGCAGGCAGCCTGGCTTACAACTATGTACAGGCGGCTCTGGAAAAACAGCGGGTGACTAAAACCTTTAAGCGGTATGTGGCGCCGGAGATCGTCAATGAACTGATGAAAAACGAGACCGAGGCCATGGAGCTGGGCGGAAAGCTGAGGACCATTGCCGTGCTCTTTGTGGATATCCGGGGGTTTACTTCCATGTCAGAAGTGCTTAAGCCTACTCAGGTAGTGGGGATTCTGAACCAGTATCTGACTCTGGTCTCCAAATGTATCCTGAAAAACGGCGGGACTCTGGACAAATTTGTAGGCGATGCGGCCATGGCCTTCTGGGGGGCGCCTCTGTCTCTTCCTGTGGAGGAAGCCGTGATGAAAGCCGCCGTGACGGCTATGGATATGGTGAAAGGCTCTGAGAAACTGTCCCGTGAGCTGATGAAAAAATATAAGCGCACCGTCGCTTTCGGCATAGGGATCCATGTAGGCGAGGCAGTGGTGGGCAATATCGGGTCTCCCAGGAGGATGGACTACACAGCTATCGGTGATACGGTCAACACGGCGGCCCGTCTGGAAGCCAATGCCCCCAAAGGGATGATCTATATTTCCAGAGCCGTGGCAGACATTCTGGGAGACAGGGCCTGGTGTACTTCTCTGGGAGACAGTGTCAAATTAAAAGGAAAGGCGGATGGTTTCGAGGTCCTGACGCTGGACAGGCTCAGGAAACCGTGATCTGTGACAGCAGGTATCAGTATGAATAAACCATGGAAAATAGAATTTTGGGGAACAAGAGGCTCTGTGCCTGTGGCAGACAGCCGGTTCCTGGAATATGGAGGAAACACATCCTGCGTCTCTCTGGAATGGGATGAGGGACTCCTGATCTTTGACGGAGGAAGCGGCCTGATACAGCTGGGCAGAGCTCTCTCAGACAGAAATGTAAATAAAAGGCTGGATATTCTCCTGAGCCATTTTCATATGGATCATATTCAGGGCCTTCCGGGATTTCAGCAGTTTTATGATCCGGATACGGAGATTCATCTTTACGGTGAAGGAGGGGATGGCATAAGCTTTGCCGGGAGACTGGAAACCGTCATAGGAAGACCTTACTGGCCTGTGGGATTTCAGGATTTTAAAGCAGATGTTTTTTTTCATGAGATCCGGGCAGGAGAGTCTTTTTCTATCAGGGATGGCATCCGAGTCAGTACTCTCAGAGGAAGGCATCCGGGAGGGACGATCCTGTATCGTGCGGATATGCCGGGCAGATCTGCGGTTTACGGCCTGGACTGTGAGCTGGATCGGGACATGCTGGATCGTCTGGCAGAGTTTGCCGGGGGAGCCGAGCTCGTCATCTGCGACGGGAATTTTACAGAAGAAGATATGAAACGATATCAGGGATGGGGACACTCGTCTTGGAAGCAGGGGATTGCCCTGCGAAGGGCGGCCGGAGCCTTAAAAGCCGTGGTGACTCATTTTTCATGGGAATATACGGATAAATTTTTAAGAGAGCAGGAGAAGCTGGCAATTGCGGAAGATCCGGCCAGCTGTTTCGCGAAAGAAAGGATGGAGTTATGGCTATGAAACAGAAAGACATGGACAAGATACTGGAGATCGGTGTACTGCTGTCCTCTGAACGGGATCTGAGCAGACTCCTTGATCAGATCCTTACCAGTGTCATGGAACTGACCAGATGCGACGGGGGAACGCTGTATCTTCTGGACGAAGACTGCCTCAGATTTAAGATCATGCGCAACAATACTCTGGGAACCAGTGAAGGAGGGGATGGCAGAGATCCGGGTCTTCCGCCGGTTCCTTTAGACAGAAAACATGTATGTGCGCTGTCGCTGATCGAAGACAGAGTGATCAGAGTGGAAGATGTAAGGAAGTGCCGGGAGTATGACTTCTCCGGGCCGATCGAATATGATGCTATATTCAGATATCATACTCAGTCCATGCTGGTGGTTCCCATGCGCAACAGAGAAGGGGCGAAGATCGGAGTTCTGCAGATGATCAATGCACTGGATGAAGAGGGGAAGGTGTGTGCATTTTCGGAGGATATGGTCCTTCTGGCAGAATCCGTGGCCTCCCAGGCTGCCATCACTATCCAGAATGTACGGTATATCCAGATGATAAAAGACCTGTTCCGCTCTTTTGTGCGGGTCCTGTCTTCGGCCATTGACAAAAGAACGCCCTATAACGGCAATCATACCCGCCATATGGCGTCCTGCGGGGAAAAATTCATTGATTTTCTGAACCGGCAGGCAAGGGATGAGGGAAAAGAAGAGCCGTTTTCCAGGGAGCACAGGGAAGAGATCCTCATGAGTATATGGCTTCACGATATCGGGAAGCTGGTGACGCCTCTGGAAGTGATGAACAAGGAGTATCGGCTTCGGCCCGAACAGTATCAGAACTTCTGCCACCGCATGGAGACTATAAGGCTGACTGCAAAGATCGAACATCTTCACGGATCACTTACAGATGAAGAATATGAAAAGATGGTTTCCGGCACCAGAGAGGCCTTCGCCCTGGTGGAGGAAGCCAAAAAGGCAGAAAGAATAACAGACTCAATGCTGGCCGGGATCCAGGATTTGAGGACCAGGACCTACACCGGAGAGGACGGACTTATTCACTCATGGCTCAGCGATGATGAATACGAGATGCTTTCCATCCGGGGAGGGACGCTTTCTCCCCAGGAGAGAAAGATCATGGCGGAACATGTTGTCGTTACGGACAAGCTCCTGTCTCAGATCCGGTTTTCTCCGGAACTGTCCCACGTGAGGCAGTGGGCCGCTGACCACCATGAATTCCTCAACGGTTCTGGTTATCCTCACGGAAAGCGCGGTCAGGAGATCCCCATGGAAGTGCGTATCATTACTATCCTCGATATTTTTGATGCTCTTGTAGCTTCAGATCGGCCTTACAAAGCAGGAAAAACGGTAGAGGAAGCTTTGGAGATCCTTAAAGAAATGGCAGAAAATCAGGGAAAACTGGATCCGGAACTGACGAGACAGTTTATCGCAAGCAGATGCTGGCAGTAACACACAACATTTTTCCGGAATTTCACAACATGGGGGCTTGAAAAGAAAAGGCAAAGGAGTAAGATGGAAGCCAGAACCGGAGGTGGACTCCATGATAAAAATTGCTGTCTGTGATGACGAGCCGGCGATGCGCGAAAAACTGAAACAAATGATCTCTCAGTTTCTGAGCCGGAGAGATGAGACGTGTTCGGTGACCTGTTATGCCGGCGGGGTCCCATTGCTTCTGTCTTCTCTGAAGTTTGATCTGATCTTTCTGGATATCCGGATGCCCGGAGAGGATGGCATGACACTGGCCAGAAGGCTGAGACAGAAAGGATTCGGAGGAGAACTGATCTTCGTGTCGGTGTTTCCCGAATATATGCCGGATGCCTTTGAGGTGGAGGCCCTGGATTATCTCTGCAAGCCCATAGACAGATGCCGCCTGGAAGCAGCCCTGAAAAGAGGACTCAAGCGTCTGAAAAACAGGACGGAGCAGGGACTCTTTATACAGACTGTGAACTGGTGCAGAACGGTGAAATTTCAGGACATTTACTATTGTGAAGTGATCAACAGGAAAATCTATATCCATACCAGAAGCGGGATCATGGATTATTACGGAAAGATGAAGGAACTGGAGCTGCAGGCTGGTTCCCGGCTCTTTAAGTGTCACAGAAGTTATCTGATCAATCTGGATTATCTGTCGGAATACCGGGGAGGCACGGCAGTTTTGGAAAACGGGGAGCAGATCCCTGTGGCCAAGAGCTGCCGTCAGCTTCTGATGGAGCGGCTGATGGAAGAGATGGCCGGGGAGGAGTGAGGGATCATGTGGAACTGGTATCTGGTCATACCTGTGGCTCTGTATTATGTGGTCATGCCTGCGGCTGTCTTCCTCTTTTTCAGCCGCTTTTTTGATATTTCTCCCAGATGGTTCTGGTGTGTTATCTATGTGATTCTGTCCGGATGTGTGACGGCTCTGGAATATCGGTTCAGTCTGAGAGGAAGTCCGGGACTTGTGCTGGAGATCCTGGTTCTGGCATGTGTGGGAAAACTCTGTCTGATGAAATCATGGGCAGTCTCTCTGGCGGCTTCCTGCCTTGCGCTGGCAGTCCGAGAAGCTGCGGATGGCATCATGTCCTGGGTCAGCTACAGGCTGCTATTACCTGCCGTGATGGAGCTGGAATATCTGGTGTATGTGGGGGATGGTATCCGGGAACTTCTGAAAGTGATGGCGACCCTGTGGCTGTTTATCCTGATCCAGAAAAAATTCAGGAATATCATCAGGCAATCTGACAAGAGAACTCTGATCTGGCTGGCGATCCCTGCTTTTTTTCTGTCAATGACAGAGAGGATCATACAGAATTCCATATACGGAGGCGACCTTGTGATGGACACGGATACGGGAAATTTCGGAGCCATCATCAATATCAATCACGGTGAGATCCTGTTCCTGCAGATATTTTCCTGTCTCTGTCTGTTCCTTTCACTGTTTGCCTGGGAAAAGATCATGACAATTGTTCAAAGAAATCAGCAGCTCTTTTTGCTGGAGCAGCAGATCCGGAATCAGGAGATCTATGTTCAGGAAGCCTGCGGCCGGCTGGAAAAGACCCGTGGCTTTCGCCATGATATCAGAAATCATCTGACAGTTCTGGCGGAGCTTTTAGAAGAAGATCAGACCGAGGCAGCCAGAAATTATCTGTCCGGCCTGGAACAGTTTTCCAGAAGTCTGTCTGATGAATTGTGGACAGGGAATGCTGCCGTATCTGCTCTTTTGAGGAGCAAGGTATCTGCGGCCGGACAGAGAGGGATCGGAATCAGCTGTCAGGTGACGGTGCCAGAGAATCTGGGCATTCGGGACATGGACCTGTGTGTGGTCCTCTCCAATGGTATTGATAATGCGGTACAAGCCTGCCAGGCTGTCCCTGAAGAGAAGAGGTATATTGAGATAAGAAGCCGGAAAAAAGCTAATTTTTATTTCATCTTTATGGAAAACAGCTGTGATATGGAGCTGAAAGAGGTACCAAAAGACGGAATCGGACTCTCCAACATCAGAACCGTCGCAGAATTATACGGAGGAAGAGCAGAAAACGAAGTTTCTGACGGCAGATATCGGTTAAAAGTGCTGTTTACAACACAAAATACGGATTCTGCACCAGAACCGTCATTTGATCAAGCATCTTCGTCGACAGGAAAAGAGGAAAGGAGGGAAAACAGATGACAGGTATGAATCCCATCAGCACCGGCATATCTCCTCAAAGTCCGGCCGCCTCGTCTGATTCCAGGCTTAAGGCCCTGGAGCAAAAACTGGCTCAGCTGAAAACAGAAAAAGAAAAAGCTGTCCGGAATCATAACAAAGACAAGGTAAAAGAACTGGAAAAAGAGATTCAGAAAGTGGAGCAGCAGATCGAACAGCTGAAACAGAAAGAGAAGAAAAAAGGAAAAGAACAGAAAAAAGACGGTGACAGAGAGTCCGCTTACGGACAGATGATCCCTGATCCCCGTCTGGGCAATCTGGTGGATGTGTACGGCTGACGTCATGGGCCACGGAAAATGCCGGCAGGTACAGACTGCCGGCATTTTCCGTGGCGGGAATCTTTCGGTATTTATACCGAGATGTCGATAAAAGCTCCCTTTTTAACAGGTTCTTCCTCATAAGTCTCGGGAGAAGAACGAAAGGTGGTCCTGGTATTTCCGCCTGCAAGATAAGTTCTTCCGCATTCCGGGCAGATCCCAGTGTGATAGGTGACAGACTGAGAGACAACTTCCTTGTCTTCTCTCTGAGCCTGTGCCCAGGCATGAGCGACATGTTCTGCTTCATGAGAACGGACGGCATAGGCTGCCTGCTCAGGACTGAGCCTGGTAGGAGTCTTAAAGGAAACCGAAGGGTCGTTGGAACCATCCTGATACTTTCGGTTTTTACAGGTCTGACATTCATAGGTATCCAGATCCGGCTGTCTGGCAACAGCAGCCGGATCTTTACGGTCCGGAGTACCGGGAATGTTGGGCTGTACCGGTGCCGTGCCGAAAGAAGCAGCGGAAGGGTACCGGACAGGATAGGAAAATGACATTCGGTTTAAAAATAACGAGTAACTGATAAGGAACGCCTCCTTTTTGAGACTGCGGCCGCAGATCCTTTATCTCACATCGGGCCGCAGAATTGAGGAATTATTTCCTCCTGCTGCCTATTTTACCATATCAGTGAAAAAGGCACAAGACTATCGGGATTGACTGGAGAAACTTGTTATTTTACAGCGGGCATGGTATACTTATCATAGATTTGGGAGGAAGTTTATCAAAGAGGGGTACTATGCAAAGGATACTGGTTGTAGACGACGTGGAATTAAACCGTGAATTGCTGCGCGAGATACTAAGAGACGAATATGTGATCGATACTGCAGAAGACGGTGTGGAAGCTCTGGAAAAGATCAGACAATATGCAGACGATATAGGGGCCGTGCTTTTAGATCTTCAGATGCCCAGAAAAGACGGTATCTCCGTTATGATGGAGATGAAAACAAACGGCTGGATGAAACGGATCCCGGTCCTTGTCATAAGCGGCGAATATGCCATTGAAGTAGAGAATCAGTGTTTTGAACTGGGGGTTTCTGATTTTATCCATAAACCTTTTGAGAGCTCCGTGGTCAGGAACCGGATAAAAAATACCATGGAGCTGTTTGTCTGCAAGAATCAGCTGGAGCAGAAAGTAGAGGAGCAGGAACAGACCCTGAAAGAGCAGTATCAGATCATCAGGATCCAGCAGGAAAAGCTGAGAGAGGCAAAGCCTTTTAACCGGCTCATGATGGAATACCGTTCTGCGATCATGGAAGTCGAGACAAAACTTAAGGTCCTGAACGAAGAATTTTCCCAGGAGTATAACCGGAATCCCTTTGAATCCATCAAAAGCAGACTGAAATCTCCGGCAAGTATTTACGAGAAGCTGGAACGGAGAGGGTTCGAAGTGACAGTGGAGAATATCCGGGAGAATCTGACAGATGTGGCAGGACTCCGGGTAATCTGTTCGTTTCCTGACGACATCTACCGTCTGGCGGCGCTTCTGATAAAACAGGATGATATTATCCTGCTGAGAAAAAAGGATTATATAGAGAACCCCAAACCAAACGGTTACCGGAGCCTTCATCTGATCCTGGATGTACCTATTTTTCTGTCCAACGAGAAAAAATATATGAAGGTGGAGGTACAGTTCCGTACCATTGCCATGGATTTCTGGGCGAGCCTGGAACATAAGCTGAAATATAAGAAACATGTAGCCAACACCGTCGAGATCGAGGGGCTGCTGAAAGCCTGCGCTGATTCCATTGAAGCCCTGGACTATCAGATGCAGGAGATCCGAAACAAGATTGACAGTTCAAAAGAATAGAATTTTTATGGCAGATATTTTCAGAAAGAGCACCCGGAACAGAAGACAGTCTTTTGCTCCGGGTGTTTTTTCTCTGTCTGCTATTGACAAAAGGACATAGAGAAACTATAATATTATCAATTAGATAATATCATATTAATAATATCAAAGCAATAAATATGGATATCAGGAAACGGATAGACTTGGGGCTGGCGCCCTGACAAAAAGGGCTCAGGATAAGGAGGGATGAGAAATGGTTTACAATCTGGAAGAACTGCGGAAAGCCTGTCTGGCAGGCAAAAGGTTTAAGTATATTTTTTTCTGGGGACATACCCCGGCGGCGGACGGGCAGATCAGCGAGGCCTGCTTCAGTCAGTGGTGGTCCTGCCGATTTCAGGAAAAGGGTGTGGAGTACAGCTGTGCGGAACAGTTTATGATGGCGGAAAAGGCCAGGCTGTTCGGGGATCAGGAGATGCTTGATAAGATCATGGAGACTTCTTATCCCAGAGAGATGAAAGCCTATGGACGGGCTGTAAAAGGCTTTGACAAAGATCTGTGGGATTCCTCATGCTATGAGATTGTAAAAAGAGGAAACCAGGCAAAATTTTCCCAGAATCCGGAGCTGCTTCGGTTTCTCACAGGCACCGGAACCCGGATCCTGGTAGAAGCCAGTCCGAGAGACCGGATATGGGGGATCGGCATGGGAAGATCCAATCCGGATGCAGAAAACCCTCTGAAATGGAAAGGGACCAATCTGCTGGGATTTGCTCTGACTGAGGTGAGAGACGGCTTCCTGGAAAAAGGAGGCGCACAGACAGAGTGATGGAGAAGCTTAAGAGAGATAAAGACGGGCTGACGGAGGAGGAATTTTTAAAATCATACAGTCCGGGGGATTATCCCAGACCGTCGGTAGCTGTGGATATGGTGATCTTTACGGTGATGGATCAGGAGGAAGCAAATTACAGAAAGCTGCCGGCAAAAGAACTGAAGGTGCTGCTGATCAGACGGGGCGGTCATCCTTACCTGGGCTGCTGGGCACTTCCGGGAGGGTTTGTCAGGCCTACAGAGACCACAAAACAGGCGGCTCAGAGAGAACTGAGGGAAGAGACCGGCGTAAAACAGGAATATCTGGAACAATTGTATACCTTCAGCCAGCCCGGAAGGGATCCCCGTACCTGGGTCATGAGCTGTTCCCATCTGGCGCTGATCGACAGCAGTCAGGTGAAACTCCAGGCCGGAGACGACGCAGATCAGGCAGCATGGTTTCATGTTGTATGCAGACTCGCGGACAAGAAGGGTGAGACAGAACAGTGGGAGCTGATTCTTTCTCATGAAGAAATCCTTCTCCGGTGTGTTCTGGAAAAAAGAGAAGGAGATTCTTTTACTGACTGCAGGATCCCCGATCAGGGAGGGCTGGCCTTTGATCACGGACGGATCCTCGCATACGGGCTGGAGCGGCTAAAAGGCAAGCTTTGGTATACGGATCTGGCGCTTCACTTTATGCCAGAATCTTTTACCCTGACACAGCTGAAACAGGTTTATGAGGTGGTCCTTGACAAGGAACTGCCGGCCGCCGCCTTTCGAAGGAAAGCTGCGCCTATGGTAAGGGCCACAGAACAATATACAGAAAAGGAAGGGCATCGCCCTTCCAGGCTCTATGAGAGAAAGGAAAAGGAGCAGAAAGAAGAGATGAGACAGAAATGACAGACCGAAAAGCAGTGGCAAAAGAGACACTGGATATTATGAGAAACGGATACTATGATATGCCTTCGGGAACCGGAAAAAGGATTGACCTTAAGGCAGATATGGAACAGTCTGTGAGACAGAGCGTCCTGATCACTCCGGAGCAGGGAACAGAACTTCTGATGAAGTATGAAAAAGAACAGAAAGAAAAAGGGGAGCATTTGAACTGTAAACAGCAGCGGGTATGCAACCTTTCCACGGTGGACGCCATCAGGCTTCTGGCCGGGGAGGGAAAAACACATATAGGAGTGCTGAACTTTGCAAGCGCCAAGAATCCGGGCGGAGGCTTTCTCAACGGAGCCATGGCCCAGGAAGAAAGCCTGGCTGCTTCCAGCACTCTTTACAGAACTCTCACAGCCCATGAAGAGTATTACAGAGAAAATCGATCTCAAAAATCCATGATGTATACGGATCACGGGATCTATTCTCCGGATGTGGTATTTTTCAGGGACGGTGGATTCCGCCTTGCAGAGGATCCGGTCAGGGCTTCGGTGCTGACTCTTCCGGCGGTGAATATGGGACAGGTGATTCAGAAACATGAAGATGTCCGCCAGGCAGAGCAGGTGATGAAGAGGAGGATGAAACTGGCGCTGGCCGTCTTTGCAGATCATGGAGACAGAAATCTGATCCTTGGAGCTTATGGATGCGGAGTTTTCCGAAATGATCCTGTCCTGATCGCAAAGTGGTGGAAGGAACTTCTGGAAGAGGGATTTGATTGTTACTTTGAATCCGTTTTCCATGCCGTGCTGGACCGCTCCCAAAATCAGGCGTGTATCCGGGCTTTTGAGAGAATTATGAAGTAGTCCGGAGAGGAACCAAATTCACAGTGGGACATAAGATATAGTAAGCCAAGCAATGATAGAAATGCAGGGCTGACCTATGAACAGAAAGGAGAATCTTATGTATCCGGATGAATTTGACAGATATGATGATATGGATCATTGGGGATGTTCTGGCGGTATGGATCTGGCGGAAGAAAGCTTTCGGGCTTTAGTCGGAGAAGAACGGGGAATATGTCAGAGTCCGGGCTGCTGCAGAGGCCCCAGAGGTCCAAGAGGACCCAGGGGACCGAGAGGCCCTCAGGGGCCTATAGGCTGTCCGGGTCCCAGAGGTCCGAGAGGATTTCAGGGTCCTATGGGCGTGCCCGGCGTCGCGGGAGTCATGGGTCCCACCGGTCCTGTAGGTCCGGCAGGTCCGATGGGTCCGCAGGGTCCTGTGGGAGCAACCGGGGCTACAGGAGCAACCGGAGCGGTAGGCCCGATGGGTCCGCAGGGTCCTGTGGGAGCGACCGGGGCTACAGGAGCGACCGGAGCGGCAGGCCCAACGGGTCCGCAGGGTCCTGTAGGAGCGACCGGGGCTACAGGAGCGACCGGAGCGGTAGGCCCAACGGGTCCGCAGGGTCCTGTGGGAGCGACCGGAGCGGCAGGCCCGACAGGCCCAACAGGTCCGACGGGAGCCACGGGACCCACAGGTCCAACAGGTCCTACAGGAGCCACCGGAGCCATCGGTCCGACGGGTCCGCAGGGTCCGATAGGAGCGACCGGGGCTACAGGAGCGACCGGAGAGGTAGGTCCGACGGGTCCGCAGGGTCCGATAGGAGCGACCGGGGCTACAGGAGCGACCGGAGCGGTAGGCCCAACGGGTCCGCAGGGTCCTGTGGGAGCAACCGGGGCTACAGGAGCGACCGGAGCGGTAGGTCCAACGGGTCCGCAGGGTCCTGTGGGAGCAACCGGGGCTACAGGAGCGACCGGAGCGGTAGGCCCGACAGGCCCAACAGGTCCGACGGGAGCCACAGGAGCGACCGGGGCTACAGGAGCGACTGGAGCAGAAGGTCCTATAGGCCCGACAGGACCCACGGGAGCGACTGGAGCCGAGGGTCCTACAGGTCCTACCGGCCCCACTGGTCCGGCAGGGGAAGCGCCGGAAGTCAGTGCCCTCGCGGCCACCAACGTGGCTGATCAGACACCGGCTGCTGATGGAATCTTTACATTTGATAATGATCAGGCCACAACAGGAACCTCCATACTCCATTCGCCGAGCACAGGAGTTTTTACTCTGAATCAAAATGGATTTTATGAGATTTACTACAATACGGTTGGAACCAATGCTGCTTCTGTTACGCCGCCTACTTCTTTAGAAGTTCATCTGGCCAACGGAGGAACAGAGATTCCCGGAACCACCTCTACGGCTACCATTACGGCAGCCAATGATACCGACACATTGTCAGGAGCGACGGTAGTCAATGTGACTTCCGCTCCGGCCAACATTACGTTGGTAGCGGATAATGCAAACGGAACTTACAGCAATACAGCGATAACCATTCGAAGATTAAACTGACGAAAGAACTATTGTCTTCAAAAGAATTAATTTGGGAGAGAGGCTGATGACGGTTCATCAGCCCCTTTCTGATTCTTTGGAAAAAACAGATCAATCAGGAAAATCGGGGAGAAAGTTATGAAAGTCGTGGTCTATGCTATTTGTAAAAATGAGGAAAAGTTTGTGGAGAGATGGACTCGTTCCATGTCGGAGGCAGACGAAATTGTGGTGCTGGATACGGGCTCCGAGGATGATACAGTGGAAAAACTGAAAGCAAATGGGGTGAATGTGACGGAAGAAGAGATCAGGCCGTGGAGATTTGATACGGCCAGAAACAGGTCTCTGGATCTGGTGCCGGAGGATGCGGATATCTGTGTGTGTACGGATCTGGATGAGGTATTTGAACCAGGCTGGAGAGAAGCTTTAGAGCGGGCATGGAAAAAAGGAGTGTCCCGCGCCAGATACCGGTATACATGGAGTTTCACGAAAGAAGGACGGGAGGGTGTGGTGTTCTGGATCGATAAAATTCACAGCCGTCATGGCTATCAGTGGGTTCATCCGGTCCATGAGGTACTACAATGGACGGGAAAAGAATCCACGGAAAAGACGATTACGGCGGAGGGAATCCAGCTGAATCACTATCCGGATAGTTCAAAGTCTCGGGGGCAGTATCTGCCTCTTTTGGAATTATCGGTGGCTGAGGATCCGGAAGATGACAGAAACATGCATTATCTTGGCAGGGAATATATGTATAAAAAAAGATGGGACGACTGTATCAGAACTCTGAAGCGTCATTTGTCTATGGCGAAAGCTACATGGGAAGACGAACGGGCGGCTTCCATGCGTTATATTGCAAAGTCCTATCTGATGAAGGGGGAGAGAAATCAGGCAAGAGACTGGTATCTCAGAGCCGCGATCCAGGCTCCTCACCTACGGGAACCTTATGTGGATCTGGCTTATGCTCTCTATGAAGAAAAGAAATGGGAGGGGGTATTGTATTTTACAGGCTGCGCCCTGGAGATCACCCACCGCCCCAAATCCTATATCTGCGAAGCGGATTCCTGGGGCAGTCTCCCCCATGACCTCCGGGCAATGGCCCTGTTCCATACAGGACGGATTAAGGAGGCTTTGGAAGAGGAGAAAGAAGCCCTGGCCATGGAGCCTGACAATGAACGGTTTCAGAAAAATGTGGAAGTCCTGATGAGACAGATTCAGGAGGCGAAAGGAATTCCGGGCGCTACACCACAATAACAGAATGAGTATATTCATTTTCAGGGCGTATCCCGCTTTTTTGTTCCAACACGGACTGATAGATATGGGAACAGAACAGGTCTCTCTGAAATTGTTCCAGCGCATGGGGAGAAAGGATTCTGGAGGCATCAGCTGTCTTGGTGATCAGAGGCAGTTTTGATGCCTTTTTGATGTACCCCAAAAGAGAAGCAGCCTTTTTTCGGAAGCCCAGGATCCGGATATAGGAACAATAATCTTCCTGTTTGCGACGATTGACGTCTTCCGCTGTCATGTGCAGGAGGATATGCATCAGGCTGCGGCTGATGTGGGTATAGGTGTACTGTTTTGTTTTCAGAGCAGCGACGCGGCCCTGGAAAGCAGTAAAATGAAGAAGCTGCTTTTGTATTCGGGCACAAAGCCCGGGTGAGACACCGGCAAATATCTCCGGAGAGATATTCTGATACTGAAGCTCCAGAAGGCGATAGGACAGCAGCACGGAAAAATCATCGGGGCAAAGAGGGGTAGCAGATTTCATCAGTTCCAGGCAGGCCAGGGGAATCTGACCGGAAAGAAGCATGTCCGGATTTTGTCCGTAGCCGGTGTGTTCCAGGATCGTCTTGCGGATCGCGGAGGCGGAACTGAACGCCGGTGCCAGTTCCTCGTCGTTGTAACCGGCGCCGATTCTGGGAAGCGTCATGGGAATTATGGTGCTTTGGCGCCTGCGGAGGGCTTTTATATATTCGATGCCCAGAGTGTTATTGGGGGAGGAGAGAAGCGAGGAGGCGGAATCTCTCTGTTTTTGTGCAGGGAGGCAGGTGGTCAGTGCCGCTTCTAATGCTCTGGGGTAAGAACAGCCGGCAGAGAGGTGTTCTTTTATTAATCTTGAAAGGGGAGCGGGTTCTTCAAGGAGAAGGTCAGCCAGATCGGTCAGTCTTTTAATATCGCCGCATTCGCTTCCAAAGCAGATGTGGCTGACGACTCCCAGCTGGTCCAGGAGGGAGACAGCACAGGAGGCGAAGTCTTCGGCGCTGGAGACGGCGAAGGCAGGGGGAAGTTCCAGTACCAGGTCTGCTCCTGAGAGAAGAGCCATGCGGGTGCGCAGGTATTTATCGTAGATGGCAGGCACTCCCCGCTGAACAAAATCTCCGCTCATGACTACGACGGTGTAGGAGGCACCGGTACGCAGTCTGGATTCCTGTAAATGGAAGGCGTGGCCGCTGTGGAATGGGTTGTATTCGGCAATGATGCCTGTGATTGTTGGGAAATCTGTCATGGGAATGAGGGTCCTTTCTGGGAAGAGAGCGAATTGCGGGAATGCAGGGGGGCTATGAAAGAGGATAAAAAAGCCGCTGCTTATGTGCAAGCACAACGCCGCTGCTTTTTTATCCTCTTTCGCACTGCTCATTGGTTATAACATATCATTGTTTCGTAAAAAAAGCAAACTATTTCGGGGAGAGGACTTGAAAAAATATGGTAAACCTCCTAAAATATAGAATAGAATCAAGACAGGACTGTTGATTTAATACTGAGAAAGAGGAGAGAATATTACTATGAACTTTATTGTTGAGACCAGCGCACGTCATGTACATTTGTCACAGGAACATCTGGAGATCTTGTTTGGTAAGGATTATGTTCTGACGAAAAAGAAGGATCTGTCTCAGCCCGGGCAGTATGCCTGTGAGGAGAGGGTTACTATTGTAGGACCGAAGAAGGAGTTAAAGGGAGTGTCTATTTTAGGACCTGTGAGAAAGGACACTCAGGTTGAGCTGTCTCTGACAGATGCCCGTTCCATCGGTGTTACTGCTCCGGTGAGAGAGTCTGGAGATATTGGGGGAAGCGCTCCCTGCAAGATTATAGGGCCTCAGGGTGAGATCGAGATTTCTGAAGGCGTTATTGCCGCGAAGCGTCATATCCATGCCACCAAGGCAGATGCAGAGGCTCTTGGCGTTGAGAACGGACAGGTGGTTTCTGTTAAGATCGATACCGAGGGAAGAAGTCTGGTATTCGGTGATGTTGTAGTACGTGTAAGCGATTCTTATGCATTAGCCATGCACATTGATACAGATGAGTCCAATGCAGCAGGCTGCGGAAGAGAAGTGTACGGCGAAATCGTAAAATAGTAGAGATTAAGGAGAAGAGATACATTATGAAGATTTTAGTTATCAACTGCGGAAGTTCTTCTTTGAAATATCAGCTGATCGATATGGATGACGAGAGTGTAATCGCCAAAGGCCTCTGTGAGAGGATCGGCATTGCCGGTTCCAAGCTGACCCATCAGCCGGCTGGCAAGGACAAGGTGGAGATCGAGAAAGATATGCCTACTCACCAGACAGCTATTGAACTGGTTATGGAAGCGCTTCAGGATCCCGGCCACGGCGTGATCAAAAATACGGATGAGATTTCTGCCATCGGTCATCGTGTCCTCCACGGAGGGAAGATTTACAGTGATTCCATTATTGTCAATGATGACGTCAAGAAAGTCATCCGTGAGTGTTTCGACCTGGGACCGCTGCATAATCCGGCCAACCTTATGGGTATCGAGGCCTGTGAGGCTGCTATGCCCGGCAAGCCCAATGTGGCGGTGTGGGATACAGGTTTCGGTATGGCTATGCCGGAAAAGGCTTATATGTACGCAATTCCTCATGAGTATTATGAGAAGTACAGCATCCGCCGCTACGGTTTCCACGGAACCAGCCACATGTTCGTCTCCGGCGAGGCCATCAAGTTCGGCGGCCTGGACCCGAAGAATGCGAAAGTTATCGTATGCCATTTAGGAAACGGCGCCAGCGTGTCTGCTTCCATCGGAGGCAAATGTGTAGACACAAGTATGGGTCTGACTCCTCTGGAAGGACTGATCATGGGTACCAGAAGCGGTGATATCGATCCGGCTGTCGTTCAGTTTATCTGCAATAAAGAGGGCAAGGATGTCAATGAAGTTTTAAATATCCTGAACAAGAAATCAGGCGTTCTGGGCATGAGCGGCGGAGTATCCAGCGACTTCCGTGATATCGAGGCTGCCAAGAAAGAGGGCAACCATCTGGCAGAAGTGGCCCTGGAGGCATTTATCTATCGTGTGGCCAAGTACATCGGCGCTTACACCGCAGCTATGAACGGTGTAGATGCCATCGCCTTTACCGCCGGTGTAGGCGAGAATGATAAAGTGGGAAGAAAGGCTATCTGCAGCTACCTGGGCTACCTGGGAGTAAAGATCGACGACGAGGCCAATGATGTGAGAGGCAAGAAGGCTGTCATCTCCGCCGCGGACTCCAAAGTAAAAGTGATGCTGATCCCCACCAACGAGGAGCTTGCCATCGCAAGGGAGACTCTGGCTCTGGTTCAGTAAGGAATTGTAATAATTTAAGGGAAGTTTAGAAGAATTTGGTTGACAAATGGAGTCCACCTATGTATAATGACAAAGGTGCGTATTAGGAGATTAATATGCTGATTAACTTGACTGAGTTGTTTGCCAGAGACGGAAAAGAGAAGATTTACACACAAGAGCTTGAGATGAAGAAGTTTCATGCACCAGATGGTGTATATGATCTGGTTAATGCCGAACCGGTCAGGCTTCATGTGGTAAATACAGGCGACCGTATGCTGGTGCTTGACGGGACCGTGAAGCTGTCTCTGATGATACCATGCAGCCGTTGTCTGGAGTTTGTGGAGATTCCCTTTTCTCTGACTTTGGAACGGACGTTTGATATGAAACAGACCGATGAAGACAGAGCAAAAGATCTGGACGAACAGCCATATTTACAAGGTTATAATCTGGATGTTGACCAGCTGGTTCGTGATGAACTGTTGCTGAACTTACCTATGAAAGTCCTGTGTAATGAAGATTGCAAGGGGATTTGTAATAGATGTGGGGCCAATCTCAATTATGAGACCTGTGACTGTGACCGCAGCTCACCGGACCCAAGAATGTCTGTTATCCAGGATATTTTTAATCAGTTGAAGGAGGTGTAAACCATGTCTATCTGTCCAAAGAACAAATCTTCAAAAGGAAGAAGAGATCAGC
>Ga0137306_100656_pt1 | contig 44326 bp, 41 predicted proteins | sample Inofroosms_March_FD_97187 | JGI IMG/M metagenome (GOLD analysis project Ga0137306, IMG submission 97187) | Mouse cecal microbial communities from Vienna, Austria - N-Acetylneuraminic and N-Acetylglucosamine D2O microcosms_March | ecosystem: Host-associated > Mammals > Digestive system > Large...
CCATCACCGGTGTGGGAGAATATCTCAAATCCAGGAATCCTGACATCCGGGTAGTTGCGGTGGAGCCGGAAACGTCTGCGGTGCTTTCTGCCGGAGTGGCCGGAGCTCACAAGATTCAGGGGATCGGCGCAGGCTTTATCCCTGATGTCCTCAATACGGATATTTACGATGAGATCATTCCCGTGTCTGATGAAGATGCTTTCTCTGCCGGTAAGCTGATCGGAAAAAATGAGGGGATTCTTGTGGGTATTTCCTCCGGAGCGGCTGCCTTTGCGGCTATCGAGCTGGCAAAGCGTCCGGAAAATGAGGGGAAGACCATTGTTGTCCTGCTGCCTGACACCGGCGACAGGTATCTGTCTACGCCGCTGTTTTCCGAGACCAACGGGTGAGATGATGATTTCCACAAGAGGAAGATACGCGCTGCGTGTGATGATCGATCTGGCAGAACATGCTTATGATGGATATATACCCATGAGAATCATCGCCCAGCGCCAGAACATTTCCCTGAAGTACCTGGAACAGATTCTTCCGCCTCTGGCCAAAAACGGTATAATTGAAGGATTGCAGAGAAAGGGCGGAGGGTACAGGCTGACTGCCCCGCCGGATACGTACCGTGTAGGCGATATCCTCCGGCTTACGGAAGGGGACCTGGCGCCGGTGGCCTGTCTCGGCTGCGGGGCGGCGGCATGCGGGAGGGCTGACCATTGTAAGACACTGCCCATGTGGAAAGAGTTTTATCAGATGACAAATGCGTATTTTGACGGGATTACCATAGCAGAGCTGATGAAATCCCCGCACAGCGGGGAAGAAGCCTGAATGCAGTCATGATATCTATTATACCAGAACAGGAGAGAGAACTTTGAATATCGCATTACTTTTGTCCGGGGGGACAGGAACCCGTATGGGAGGCAATATCCCCAAACAGTATATGGAGGTATCCGGCCGTCCGGTATTTACTTATTGTGCAGAGAGTCTGTTTGCCCATAAACACATCGGCGCGGTCCAGATTGTGGCTGCCCCTGAATGGCAGGAGGAAATATTCCGCCAGACAAAGCAGGTCATAGGCGAAGAAATGTGGGAGAGGAAATTTCGCGGGTTTTCCCTTCCGGGAGAGAACAGACAGCTGTCTATTTTCCATGGGCTGGAGAATATAGGGGAATATGGAGATGACCAGGACTATGTTTTGATCCATGATGCTGCAAGGCCCCTGCTTTCCCCAAAGCAGATCGGGGATTGCCTGAGCGGAGCAGCGGGTCATGACGGAGCCATGCCGGTTCTCCCTATGAAAGACACGGTGTACTACAGCGAAGACGGATGTACCGTAGGGAAACTGCTGGACCGGAAGACCATTTATGCGGGGCAGGCTCCGGAGGTATTTCTCCTGGGAAAATACCGGGAGGCTAACCGGCGGCTGCTTCCGGACAGGATTCTTGCAGTCAACGGTTCCACAGAGCCGGCGGTCATGGCAGGGCTGGATGTCGCCATGATTCCCGGGGATGAGAGGAATTTTAAGATTACCACCAGGGCTGACCTGGAGAGGTTTCAGAAGATCATACAGGAAATGTGAAGGAGCATGGGATGAAAGCATGGGTTTTGCGGGGTATTAATGAATTGACTCTGGAAAATGTATCGATGCCGCAGCCGGGAGAGCAGGAGGCGGTGGTGGCTGTAAAGGCGGTGGGAATCTGCGGTTCAGATATTCCCAGGATATACCGGACAGGCGCTCATACACATCCACTGATCCCCGGGCACGAGTTTTCGGGAGAAGTAGTCAAGGTGGGGAAAGGGACGGACAGAACGTGGCTTGGGCAGAAAGTGGGCATTTTCCCACTGATCCCGTGCAGAGCCTGTGACCCGTGCCGGAAGAAGCAGTATGAGATGTGCCGGAACTACAGCTATCTCGGCTCCCGCAGAGACGGAGGCTTCGCAGAGTACGCGGTGGTTCCGGTCTGGAATCTGCTCCCTCTCCCAAAGAAGGTTTCTCTTGAGGCTGCTGCCATGATGGAGCCTATGGCAGTGGCGGTTCATGCAATGAGACAGATGATGCCGGATCTGTCCTTAATCCGGGCCGGATCTCATCCGGAAACAACGGCGGTATGCGGTCTTGGGACCATCGGTCTGCTTCTTCTGATGTTTCTCAAAGAGGCGGGATTTGAAAATGTTTACGCCATAGGAAACAAGGAGATCCAGAAGAAAACGGCTCTGGAGCTGGGAGTAAAGGAAGAAGATTATTGCGACAGCAGGATGCAGGATCCTTATACATGGCTCACAGAGCGGACAGATGGAGCAGGAACAGACAGATTTTTTGAATGTGTCGGAAAGAACGAGACCTGTACCCTGGCGGTAAAAAGCTCTGCCCCCGGGGGAAATGTGACGCTGGTGGGGAACCCTTATTCGGATATGGTTCTGGAGAAGGAGATATATTGGAAAATCCTGAGAAATCAGATAACAGTGACCGGAACATGGAATTCTTCGTTCATCCATGAGCCGGAGGATGACTGGAGCTATGTGCTGGGACGGCTGGCTGAGGGAAGGATTTCTCCGGAAAAACTGATTTCCCACAGATTTTCTCTGGAAAATCTGGAAGAAGGGCTGCATATCATGAGAGATAAAACATCAGAGTATGTGAAAATCATGGGGAGAGCAGGGATAGAAATGTGAAGCAGATAAGGGCGGCATTTGCCGCCCTTATGGCATCTAATAGACCAGATCGCTTTCCAGAGCAAGTATCTGAAGGGATGGGAACTGATAGGCCAGACCGATGATGTAGAGGGTATAGGTTACGCCGTTCATCACATTGAGTGTGGATGAATCCATGATGGCGATACGGGTGTTGTTGCATTCCACATATCCGTCGGCCATGATCACGGCATTGTTGTTGGAGCAGGGCAGAGCTTCCGATACGGAGGCCCGGTAAGTGTCGCCGCGGACTGCATTGTAACCTGTGATATCCAGCTGGCTCACTCTCTGGAAAATACGTCCGTATCCTGACAGAAAGATATCCACAGCGCCGCTGTTGGGCGACAGGTTTACGGCTCTCAGGCAGCCGGAATTCCGGTAGCTGCACGGTGTGTCGGTCACTGTAAACAGGGTGATACCGGATCCGTCATTAATGATGGATACGGTATAGGCATTCTGGCCGGAAAAATTCAGATATCTCTGGAACAGAGTACGGCCGTTGTGGGCGTTGACGATAGTCACCAGAGTATTCTGGCTGTTATTGTCCAGATAATAAGGTGTGGAATTGCCGAACTGCATATTGTTGATAACCGTGCGGTTTCCGAGTCTGATATTGACAGCCGGCTGATTGACGGCTGCATGAAGGAAACGTACACTGGCAGGGCCGTTGCTGCCGGGTCCTGTGATACAGCCGGAACAGTTATTCCAGTTATTCTGTCCGGGAACGATGATAACAGGCGGTCTGTTCTGGCTGCCTCCGGAACCTGCGGGCGGCGGTCCCCAGGATGGGGTATCCGGAGAGATAGGATAGGAACCGGGGTCATTGCTGCCTCCGGAGCCTGCGGGCGGTGGTCCCCAGGATGGGGTATCCGGGGAGATAGGATAAGAGCCGGGGTCATTGCTGCCTCCGGAGCCTGCGGGCGGCGGTCCCCAGGATGGAGTCTCCGGGGAAATAGGAGCATAACCGGGATCGTTGTCTGCAGCCGTTCCGGCCACCGTTGCGCCGTCGGTGTTGTCTGAGGCAGAGCGGGTAATATTCATTCCGTTCCTGTCAATATACATAGGCTTTCCTTTCTGTTTGATTGCTGATGCAAACGGTATGTTATATCATATGCCAGAAAGGGCCTTATGTGCAGGAAATTTCCGGAAAAAAATTCAGTTCAATACGGTTTCCGCCGCGATATTCTGCAGCTTTTGCGCCAGCTCCTTGTCAAGATCTCCCGTATAAGAGCAATTCTCCGGAGATTCCTGGAAGATGACGGCATAAACCGTACAGGCTGCCAGATAGCTTCCCTCCGGAGACGGATGCTGGCCATCTTTATCCCACAGTTCGATATCAGGATAGGTTTCCAGGCATCGCATAAAGCTTATTCCTGCCGGAATCACCAGACTGTCCAACTCTTCTGCGATGGTCATGTAACTGGAGGCGATATCTGACTGAACCTGAGCCGGCTTCTGATTCTTGATTCCTTTTTTTGGAGTCCATGTCATGAGAAAGGCGGTCTGGCCGCCGGAGTCCTTGATCTTCTGGTCCAGAATACGGGAGGGCGGGTACATCTCTTCAGGGGCCGCAGCTGACAGGGAGTTGGTGGTATGTTCCTGAAGGATGACGAAATCCCAGGAACGGTCTTTCAGGGTTTTGTCCAGAAGAGCGCCTCCCTGATCCGATTCATCCGCAAACTGCTTTAACGTATAATATCCGGATGACAGTTCCTGGACACTGCTTCTGTGTCCGGAAGCATTGACAATATTTACAAACATAGAAGAAAGATTATTATAATAGGTATGACTGTTCCCGACGAATAAGATCCGGGGCTTCTCTCCCGCCGCCGGAGACGGTGACTTCCATTCCATCTCTGCCTGAAAATCCATCAGGGGAACTGATCCTGTCTTTTTTCCTATAGTGCAGCCGCAGAGAAGTGCGGCAGTAAGGAGTATCATTGTCATCATGCCACGCTTTTTCATGTCAGACCTCCATTCTGTGCAGTCAAATAAAGAAAAAACTATTTATATTATAATTTTAACAACTTTTTAACGGTTTGTAAATATGATTCTTAAATGTCCCTATTTTATTTCTATGACCATAGGATAATATAGGTGTTAGAGGCAATCTGACAAGTTGGAAGGAGACAAAATATGAAGGGAACTGCATTGATCCTGGCCGGAGGCGGCGGGAAAGGAGCTTACGAAATAGGAGTGTGGAAGGCCATGAGAGAACAGGGAAAGGACAGACAGATCGCGGCTGTGTCAGGCACTTCCGTAGGAGGTTTAAATGGAGCACTTTTTGCCCAGGGAGACTATGAGGCGGCAGAGAGGATCTGGCTGGCTATATCGGAAGAGAAGATCCTGACTCCCGGCAGAAAAAATCTGCTGGAAGGTCTGTCGGATCTGGCCAGGAACGGCATCATAAGCGAGGCGGCAGATATGCTGAAGGAAGGGGCGTTTACCAGGGAAGGCCTGATCGCCATCATCCGGCGGGAACTGGATGTGAACAGGATCAACGACAGACAGATCCCCTGCTACGCGGCCTGCTATAATGTTACGGCCAGACTCGTGGATTATATCAATATAACCGGGATGAGACAGAACGACATGGAGACGATCCTGCTGGCCACCTCGGCGCTGCCAGGTATCTTTGAACCGGTAAAGTTCGGAAACAGCCTCTATCTGGATGGAGGACTGGGGGATAATGTACCTGTAAGACCTCTTTACAATGCCGGTTACCGGGATTTTCTCATCATTCATCTTGGCAGCCGCAGTCTGGTGGATGAGACAGATTATCCCGGCGCAGCCATTGCCCAGCTCATCCCTTCCGAGGATCAGGGTGATTTTGTGACAGGGACTCTGGATTTTTCCGAAGAGGGAGCCAGACGGCGCATCCGCCAGGGATATGAGGATGGGAAGAAATTTTTTTCCATTTCTCATTAGCGGATTATCCATGTCATTTCCGACAGACTCGTGATATACTGAGTACAACACACAGAGATGTGTGGAGGCAGAAGTCTCGGAAGCTCATTTTGGAGTGATTTATCACGAAGGAGGATTTTTGTTATGAGAAAAAACGCAAAAGCACTTTCGCTGGCAATGGCCGCTGCTTTGACATTGTCCGGCCTGGCTGGATGTTCCAAGGCAGATTCGCCGGCGCCAGCTACGACATCAGAGACGACAGCACAGTCCACAGCACAGCAGACAGAAACCACCACAGCCGCTGCGAAACAGGAAGCAGCGCCAAAAGGGGCTTCTGAGACAGAAGCTAAAGGAGCAGAAGGAGAATGGGAGTATAAAGAGGCCACGCTGTCCCTTCTGATCGACAATAATGTATCTCTGGACGGACTGAATGCGGTCTGTGACCTGGCTAGGGAAAAGCTGGGGATCACCATTGAGATTGAGTACAAGGTAGATGACAGTGTGCTCAAGACCCGGCTGGCAGCAGGAGAGATGACAGATCTTATGGTCTACAATTCGGGATCCCTCCTGAGCGCGCTGAATCCTTCCGAGTATTTTATGGATCTCACCGGTCAGCCCTTTGTAGATAAGTATGATGACACCTATAAGAATTCCGTTACGGTTGACGGAGTAGTCTATGGAGTTCCCTTTGCCTCCACGCAGGCAGGAGCAGTGATGTACTACAAACCGATCTATGAGGAACTGAAACTTGAGATCCCCCATACATGGGATGAGTTTATTGCAAACTGCGAGGCTATCAAGGCGGCAGGCCATACGGCCTACATCAGCTCCACGGCAAAGAAATCTATGACTCAGGTTCTGTTTTTAGGAGATCACTATAACGTTATGGCTGCCAATCCCGATTTTGTTAAGGAATTTGAGAAAGGCAATGCCAAGTATGCGTCGGATCCGGCGGCTTTGAAGAGCTGGAAGAAATATGAAGATGTGCTTCCCTATCTGCAGGAAGGCCACACGGCCACCACTTATGATGAGGCCTGCGACATGCTGGCCGACGGCGAGGGTGCCCATTGGATCTGTCTGACCCAGGCCCTCTCCAACATCTATTCTTTATATGGAGAGGAAGCAGTAAATCAGATCGGCGTCTTTGGTGTTCCCGGCGATAATGCCGATGATCACGGCCTGACTGTATGGATGCCCAACTCGCTCTACGGGAGCCTGAACTCCGACAAACAGGAGGATATCCTTCGGTTTATGGAGTTTTATATCTCCGACGAGGCTCTTAATGCCTATGCGGCAGCGATCCTTCCCGACGGGCCTTACTGTATCAAGGGATATTCTCTTCCGGAAGGCTCTTATGACGGAGTGAAGGATGATATGCAGGCCTACTTTGATGCAGGCAGGACCAAGGTTGCCATGGAATTTGAGACCGCTGTCAAGGGAGCCAACTGTTCCACCATCACCCAGTCTCTGATCTCCGGGCTGACTACCGGCGAAGCCGCCGCCGCGGAGTATGATGAGGACTGCAAGCTTCAGGCAGTCCAGCTGGGACTTGACTGGAAGTAAGAAATTCTGTACAGGGGGGCGTGGACATACGCCCCCTGTTTCATATCACAGGAACCTTAAGAAAGCAGGTGAGCGGATTGAAAATAAAAAAGCGGTACTCAGGGTGGTTTCTGGCTCCGACCATGATCGTATTTATTACCCTGTTCATTATTCCTTTGGTGATCTCCTTCTATTTCAGCCTGACGGTGTGGAGTTTTACGGATGTAACCTTTGTGGGACTTGAAAACTTCAGGATGTTTTTAAAGGATAAGGCCTTAAGCCACAGTCTCATGAATACGTTTCTCTATTCCTTTACGACATGCGGTATCAAAGTGGTTCTGGGATTTTTGCTGGCAGTCTATCTCACAGGGAATATCAGGCTGAAACGAACTCTGCGGTCCCTGGTGTTTTTTCCTCATCTGGTCAGTTCCGTGGCAGTGGGAATCACCTTCACGGCCCTCATGCATCCTTCCAAGGGCCTGATCAATCAGGTGATCCGATGGTTCGGAGGCTCATCTGTCAACTGGCTGGGAGATCCCTCTATCGCCCTGTTTTCCATCATAGGAACTGACGTGTGGAAAGGACTGGGAGTGGCTACGGTCATCTTTATATCGGGGATCCAGGCTATCGACCGGACTTATTATGAGGCGGCAGAAGTAGATGGGGCCAGGTCTTCCCAGCTTCTCAGATATATTACCATGCCGCTGTGCCGTCCGGCCATGAACTCGGTGATCATCCTGGCGCTGGTATCCGGCATGAAATCTTTTGATCTGATCAAGGCCATGACAGAGGGAGGGCCGGGTACTTCCACCGAAGTGATCGCCCTGTCGGTATACAAGCAGTTTGCCGCCGGTTATTATGGACTGTCCACAGCAGGCAACGTGATCATGCTGATCATGATCGGTTTTATCGCCTACCCGCTGCAGAAGTTTCTGATCAGCCGGGAAGAGTAGGAGGGATGAGATGAACAGAAAAAATTTAAGGTCTATTCTGGCCACGGCTGCGGGAGTCATAGCAGGTTTTTTTATCTTTGTGATCCCTTTTCTTTTTATGCTGGTCAATTCTCTGAAAGACAGGAAATCGGCGAACAAACTGAGTATTTCCTTACCCGAGACCATTCATCTGGAGAATTTTGCGGAGGTCATCCGGGAACAGAATTATATGCTCCTGCGTGCCTATAAAAACAGCTTTATCCTGGCATTTTTCTCCATCATCCTGCTGATCCTGTTTTCTTCCATGGCAGGTTATGTGCTTCAGAGGAGGAGCGACAGAAGGATGTCCGCGGCTTCTGCCCTGATTCTGGCAGGCCTTATGGTGCCTCCGGCGATCATGCCCACCATCTGGGTGCTCCAGACTCTCGGGATCTACAAGACCATGTTCGGGATGATCCTCATTGAGGTTGCTCTTCACACGCCTTTTACGGTCATGCTTTACCGGGGCTTTATGGCTTCCATCCCTGTGGAACTGGAAGATGCAAGCTACATAGACGGCTGTTCCGGCTGGAAGACCTTCTGGACCGTGGTGTTTCCTCTGCTGAAGCCGGTCAGCGCCACGGTGACCATCTTAAATGCGGTATCTGTGTTTAATGATTTCATGAATCCTCTGTATTTCCTTCCCGGAAGCAAGAACGTGACCCTGCAGCTGACGCTGTACAGTTTTATCGGACAGTTTTCCAGTTCCTACCATCTGCTTTTTGCGGATGTGATCTTAATTGTCTTGCCAATGCTGATTTTATTCTTTATACTGAATGACAGAATCGTTGACGGTATGACTGCGGGGGCGGTGAAAGGCTGAGCAGTCTGTAAAAGCAGCAAAGAAAGGGAACTATGCGTTTTCAAAAAAGGATTCTGCTCAATTATTTCCTGCTTCTTGTTATATCTGTGACAGTGATCGCTGTCCTCTACTGGCATGCCTCAGAGAGAAGGTACGCGTCAGAAGAATATGCCTATCTCCAGACCCTGGCCGGACAGATGACCAGGCAGCTGGAGCTGCAGTACAGTTCCATGGAGGAAGCGGCTGAGTCCCTTCTGTCGGACCCGGATCTTCTGGATGACCTGAAGATCCTGGCTACGGTTCCGGAGGGGAGCAGTTACCGCACGGATGCGGAGAAAAATATAAATATCAAGCTGAATACCTATCACATTGTAAAAAGATACTACAGAGTGGTCATCTATAATGAGACGGGAGACATATTTGCCAGTTATGATTTTGACGGGAGAAAGGTCTGTGACACCATCCCTCCGGATCAGGCCGCCTGGACAAAACAGACTGTGGGCAGAGGAGGGAAACCGGTGCTGATCCGTCCTCATACAGATACCTGGGGACAGGAAGAGCACAGAGAGGTCTACAGTCTGCTGCGGGAGGTTCTGGGATATGGAGCCTATGTGGAGGTACAGCAGACAAAGGAGACTCTGGACAGGATCTTTCAGATATATGACGACAATATCCATGCCATGGCCATGTTCGGTGACGGCCTTCTCCTCTATGATACAGGCACGGCTGATCAGGATGAATGGGACAGCTACCGGCAGTCAGGCGTCGAAGGACAGACAGGCGTTTTTGAAGTGACCAATCCGGTCACAGGGATCCTGGAGATCGTGGCGGCTTCCTACTCGGACTTAACAGGCATAACCGTCCTTCTGGCAGAGAATAAAGGGGTCATCTATGATAAGATGTCAGGATTTCTCTGGCTTACCTGTCAGATGATCCTGGTGTTTGCAGGATTGTCTGCCTTTCTTATGTATCAGGGCTCCAAAAAAATGGCCAGGCCTGTAGATGAGCTGCGCAGTCTCATGGAACACGCCACATTGGACCACCCTGAAGGACAGATCTCCATCGAGAACAGCATCGACGAGATCAGGGCCCTGGCCAATGCCTATGAGCAGATGATAACACGGCTGCGGGAATCTCTCCTCAAGGAAAAGAGTCTGTCCTATCTCCAGCTTCAGGCCCGCTATGACCTTCTTCAGGCTCAGATCAACCCTCATTTTTTCCACAATGTGCTGAATGTGATCTCTTCCCGGGGACTGACTCTGGGAGATGAGACCATCTGCGAGATCTGCGAAAGTCTGTCAGGGATGCTCAGGTATGCTACGGGCAACAGGACCAGATACGTGACTGTCCGGGAAGAACTGGAATATCTGGAGCAGTATCTCTATCTGATGAAGCTGCGGTATCGGCACAAGATCGAATATGTGATCGAGGTGGAGGAGGCATTAAACGGACAGAAGGTTCCAAAGATCGTTTTTCAGCAGATCGTGGAAAATTCCATAAAACATGGATTTAACAGTTTTGGAGATGTGATGAAGATCCATGTGCTGGGGAGACTCCTTCCTGACGGGGGCTGCTGGGAGATGAGCTTTTCGGACAACGGAGAAGGCATCTGTCAGGAAAAGATACAGGAGATCACGGACCGGATGGCAGATATGAAGAAGGCTCTTCAGGATCATGATACCAGTATCGAGATGGAATTCGGCGGTATGGGTCTGCTGAATACCTATGCCAGGCTCTTTCTGTTTTTCGGAGAGGAAGCAGAATTTCTCATTGACGGTTCCGCAGGTGGAACCCGGGTCCTGATCCGGGCGCCTTATCGGGAACCATATGAAGAGGAGGAAGAAGATGTTTCGGGTTTTGGTGGCAGATGATGAACCCAGCGCAGTAGAATATATCTGCAATATTATCAGGATGAAATGCCCCCTTTTATCCGTAGTAGCCACGGCAGAGAACGGAGAAGAAGGGCTTATGAAATTCCGGAAGTATCTGCCGGAGCTGGTGATCAGCGACGTGAAGATGCCTGTTATGAGCGGGCTGGATATGGTGAGGCAGATCAAGGAAACCGGCGAAGACGTATCTGTTCTCCTGGTCAGCGGATATCAGGAATTTGAATATGTGCGGACGGCCATGAAGTACGGAGTGTCAGACTATATACTGAAGCCTGTGACGCCGGCAGGTTTTATACATGCGGTGGAACCGCTGTTTCCGGCCATGTATCAGCGGCTCTATGATCAGAGAAAAAAGCTGGTCAGATCCATGATCATGGGCGAGGCACAGAAAGAAGAGGAGATCCGGCGGTATTTTACGGAAGATGCCTATTATCTGGCTGTGATCCGGGAAAACGGTCTTCCCCGGAGATTTACGGATACCCGCGAGATCGAACTGATCTCAGAGCCGGAACAGACCATGTTTGTCTATGGAAGAGACGAGAGAGAAGCTCTGTATCTCTGCCCCAAACAGGCGATCACCCGGGAAAAATTTGCAGAATTTATCCGGAGGGAAACTGACAAGAAAAAGAAGGACGCCAACTTTATCACCGTGGTCCTGAAAACCTCCGCCGTGTCCGTGGGAGAACTGTGCAGATTTACGGAAGCCATGTACGGAGAGATGAACCGCCGTCTGTCTGTAGGGGTCACTCAGACCATTGTCCTGGAGGAAAACCGGATGGAGAAGAAAGAGGACAGGCCGGGGGAAGAGGGACAGCTTCGGGAGAAAGAACTCCATAGGGAAGAGGCCATGACAAAGCTGGAGAGATGGCTGGAGCAGAGAGATTACGGAAAGATCCTGGATGGACTCCGGGATCTGATCCTGAGAGCAGAAGGACTGACCTGTCCTCAGCTGTGGCTTGAGCAGACTCTGCGGCAGTTCTTTTCCAGGATCCGCCATTATTTTGGAGGCAGTACGGATATTCTGGAAGAAGAGGTGCTGTTTGAAGATGCCTTCTACGAGGCCGGCAGTTCGAAAGAATTGTATGACAGCCTGAGAAGTATTCTGGTCCGGTACTGGAAAACAGACAGGGAGTCGGTGAAGCTGGATTCTCCGGAATTTCTGGAGAAGATCCGGGAGTATATGGATCAGCACCTGGCTCAGGAACTGACCATTGCATCCGTATGCAGGGAGTTCCATGTGTCCCAGTCCTATTTGAACCTGCTTTTCAGAAAGTACGGGATGGAATCCTTTAATACCTGTCTCAGAAATGCAAGGGTGAGACGGGCTCAGGAGATCATGGAGCGGAATCCGCAGATGTTTATCAAGGATGTGGCGGCCATGGTGGGATATCGGGACCAGTTTTATTTCAGCAGGATCTTCCGTGCAGTAACCGGGGCCTCGCCTTCGGGTTATCCGGGGCGGAGCGTTTAAGAGAGCCAGGAGGAGGCAGACACATGTTATACAGAGAAAACCAGAACAGTTTTTCCATGGAAATCTTTAAGGATCCGCCGGCAGAATACAGAGGTGTTCCTTTCTGGGCCTGGAATACGGCCATGACAAAGGAGGATATTGACTTCTGTCTGACGGTTTTTCGCGATATGGGGATGGGAGGAGGATTTCTTCACAGCAGGACAGGGATGGACATCCCTTATCTGGGACCGGAATTCATGGAACTGATCAGATATGCCCATGAGGAGGCCCGGAAGCTGGGACTGAAGGCATGGCTTTATGACGAGGATCGGTGGCCATCCGGATTTGCAGGAGGGCTGGTAACCGCCTGTCAGGAATACCGGGCCAGATATCTGGTCTGGTCCCCTCTGCCGCTGAGAGACGGAGAGATACCGGAGGACTCCCCCAAAGGTTCCACGGCTCAGGCGGTGAGAAGCAAAAACAGAAGGCTTCTGGGAATCTACCGGGTGGAAGGAAAAGACGGGTATCTCCAGAATTATGAACGGATCAGCAGAGGCGGAGAAGAGGAAGAGGGACTGTGGCGGGCTTATGTGGAAATCTGCGGAGGTAATCCCTGGTTCAACGGCCAGTCCTATGTGGATACATTGAACCCGAAAGCCGTCAGGGCCTTCATCGACAGCACTTATGAGCCATACAGAGAACTTCTGGGCCGGGATTTCGGGGAAAAGATCCCGGCGATTTTTACTGACGAGCCTCAGTTTACCCCCAAGGGACGGGCAGATGCCATAGACTCCCGCCGTCCGGTGATCCTGCCATTCACAGACCGTCTGCCGGAGCTTTTTCAGGAGAACTTCGGATTCGATCTCCTGGACTGTCTGCCGGAACTTTTCTATGAGAAAAAAGAAGGCTATTCCCGGGTCAGATACTGTTATCATGAACTGGTCAGCCGTATGTTTGCCGACAGTTACTGCAGGCAGCTGGGAGACTGGTGCGCACAAAACAACATCCGCCTCACAGGCCATCTGATGAAAGAACCCCTCCTGTCCTCCCAGACTGCTTATGTGGGAGAGGCCATGAGGGCCTATGCCGGCTTCCAGATTCCCGGGATGGATCTGCTCTGCGACCGAAGAGAATTTACTACGGCAAAACAGGTTCAGAGCGCGGTCCGTCAGTTTGGAAGAGAAGCCATGATCAGCGAGCTGTACGGGGTAACCAACTGGAGCTTTGATTTCCGGGGACACAAGCTTCAGGGAGACTGGCAGGCCGCCCTGGGTGTCACCATCCGGGCGCCCCATCTGGCATGGACATCCATGGAAGGAGAGGCAAAAAGAGATTATCCTGCCTCTATTTTCTATCAGTCCCCGTGGTATCGGGAATATAAACTGATCGAAGACTATTTTGCCAGGATCGCCTCGGTCATGAGCAGGGGAAAGGCTGTGACGGATATCGGAGTTATCCATCCGGCAGAGACCTGCTGGCTTTTGTGGGGAACCAGAGAGAAGACAGGGGATGCCATCCGGGAGCTGGATGAGAGGTTTGTGGGTCTGACGGACTGGCTTTTAGGTCAGAGCCTTGACTTTGATTTTATCTCTGAATCCCTGATCCCGGAACTGTATCGGGGGATCGCCGGGGATTGCTGCCTCATAGGACAGATGAAATACAAGGTCCTCATCGTCCCCTTTATGGAAACCATGAGAAGTACTACGGCAGATATGCTGGAGGACTGGAAAAAGGCAGGAGGAAGGGTGATCTTTCTGGGAGGAGCTCCCGGGTACACCGACGGCCTCCCCTCCGACAGAGTCGAAAAACTGGCAGAGGACTGTAAAGTTTTCGGCAGCTGGGGGTGGAGACTTCGGAAGGAACTTCAGGACTGCGGCCAGGTTGAACTGTTCTATGAAGATCATCAGAGGGCGGAGGATCTTCTCTGTCAGGTACGGCAGGAGGGAGAGAAGAGGTATCTGTTTGTCGCACACAAATACGCTCCGGAGAAGCCCGGACTGGTGACGGAAAAGACACTGGTCATCCGGACGGCGGGAGGATGGAGATGGGAGCTTCTGGATCCTCTGAACGGCACGGCCAGATCTCTTGCAGTAAAACGGAGCCGGGGATATACCACAGGGGCCGTGAGATTTTTTGATCATGACAGTGTTCTTATGGTGATGACTCCGGAGGAAGGCAGCACTGCCATGGCCGTGACAGAGAGTTCTGCGAAAATGGGGAAAACCTTCCGTGAATTTCCTGTCCAGGGCAGCTGTCCCGTCACTCTGTCAGAACCCAATGTGCTGGTCCTGGATATGGCCGAATATTCTTTTGACGGGCAGCAGCGGCAGAGCAGGGAAGAGATATTGAGGATTGATAACCGGCTGCGAACCCTGGCAGGATATCCTCTCCGCACAGAAGCCTGGCCTCAGCCGTGGACAAGAAAAAACGAAGACCAGGCTTATGGGATTCACCAGGTGGAACTGAGATATGAGATCTGGTCCGAGATCCATGTCAGCCATGTAGAACTGGGACTGGAGCAGCCGGAACAGACCGGCCTTTCCTGGAACGGAGAGCCAGTGGAGATAAAAGAAACCGGATGGTATGCGGACAGGAGGATTAAAACCACAGGTCTGGGAGAACTGAAAAAGGGACGCAACGAACTGAAGATTGTCAGAGAGTTTCATGAGAAGACCAATCTGGAGGCCTTATATCTGCTGGGGGATTTCGGAGTCCGGGTACAGGGAAGAAGAGCCGTGGTGACAGAACCGGTACGGGAACTGGATTTTGGGGACTGGACGGATCAGGGGCTTCCTTTCTACGGCGGAAATGTTACCTACCATCTGAAACTGACGGCTGAGAGAGAAGGAGAACAGGCCGGGATCCAGATCAGCAATTTTACCGTGCCTGTGATCCGTGCCGATCTGGATGGAAAGAAGCAGGGGCTCATCGCCTTTTCTCCCTACCGTCTGATGACAGAGCCCCTGCCAGCGGGCAGACACAAACTGGATGTCACAGCTTATGGAAACAGGGTCAATACTTTTGGGGCTCTGCACAACAGTGATATGGAAGACAACCGGTCTGCCCCCGATTACTGGCGGACCACGGGATGCGGCTGGTCTTATGAGTACTGTATCAGACCTATGGGGATCCTGAAAACGCCGGTGATTACTTTCTTCCCGTATTCAATCTGTTAAGAAACGAAAAAGAACAGACCGCACAGTCGCGATCTGTTCTTTTTGTCTGCCGAAAACGGCAGATCACCGGACTTTAAGCGAGAACATCAATATGCTCCCCCAGACCCGGTGTGGGAATGGCTTCCATCATTTCCGTCAGCGCTTCACCTGTGACCTCCACAGTGTCAAGAATCTTGGACATCATGGCGACACTGATGTTAGTGTTAGTGGAACAGGCTGACAGAGAAAGGGACATTGCAGCAATATCCATCACTGATCACCTCCGCCGCGAAATATTTCCCTGATCAGTATAACAAAGTGGCAGGGGAAAATCAACACCGGAAATCTGACATTTTCGATACTTTGTCTGACATAATACCTCTTTCCCTTTTGGGAAATTTCGATTATAATTAACCAAAAATTTTGTTTGGAGGATTCTGATATGAGTATTGTTTTTCATCAGCCGTCAAGAGAATTTCATCTGTTTAACAACAAGATCAGTTACATTATAAAAATTCTTCCCAATGACCAGCTGGGACAGCTTTATTTCGGAAAAAGGATTCACGACAGAGAGGATTTCGGCTATCTCTTCGAGGCCGCCAATCGCCCCATGACTTCCATCCTGCAGGACTACGGCTTCTCTCTGGAACATACCCGTCAGGAATATCCGGCTTACGGAACCACGGATTTTCGGCTTCCGGCCCTGGAGGTCCTTCAGGAAAACGGGAGCAGACTGACAGATTTCAAATATGAGTCTCATCGGATCTTCCCGGGAAAGCCGGGTCTCGACGGACTGCCGGCCACTTATACGGAGGAGGACAGGGAAGCCGACACACTGGAAGTGACCCTGTATGACTCCCTTCTGGATATGAAGCTGATCCTGCTGTACACCATCTTTGCAGAGGAAGGGGCAGTGGCGAGAAGCGCCAGATTTGAAAATCAGTGCAGCGCTTCGGTTCAGATCACCAGAGCCATGAGTCTGAGCATCGATCTGCCGGACTGTGATTATGACTGGATCCAGTTTTCCGGCGCCTGGTCCAGAGAACGCCAGGTGAAGACGAGACGGCTGGAGCAGGGGATTCAGGCAGTCAGCAGTGCCAGAGGTCACTCCAGCCACAATCACAATCCCTTCCTTGTGCTGAAACGTCCCACTGCCGACGAATTCCAGGGGGAGGCCATGGGATTTTCCCTGATCTACAGCGGCAATTTCCTGGCTCAGGCAGAAGTGGATACCTACCAGGTGACCAGGGTGATGATGGGTATCAATCCCTTTGCATTTTCCTGGAAGCTGGAACAGGGAGAGTCCTTCCAGACTCCGGAAGCAGTCATGGTCTATTCGGATCATGGACTCAACGGCATGAGCCAGACCTTCCACCGGCTGTACCGGACTCGTCTGGCCAGGGGCATGTGGAGAGACCGGGTGCGCCCGGTGCTTCTTAACAACTGGGAAGCCACCTATTTTGATTTTGACGAAGAAAAGCTGGTCAATATGGCCAGGGCAGCCAAAGAGGACGGAGTGGAACTGTTTGTGCTGGACGACGGCTGGTTCGGAGAGCGGAGCAGCGACTCCAGCGGTCTGGGAGACTGGTATGCCAACAGGGACAGACTTCCCGGAGGCATCAGGGGGCTGTCCGAGAAGATCGAAGCCCTGGGGCTTAAGTTCGGCCTGTGGGTGGAACTGGAGATGGTCAATCCCGACAGCGAGCTGTATCGGCAGCATCCGGACTGGGCTCTTCAGACTCCGGGCCGTACTCCCTCCCATGGGAGAAATCAACTGGTTCTGGATTTTTCCAGAAAAGAGGTGGTGGACCATATTTATGGCATGATCGCAGGAATCCTGTCAGAGTCTAAAGTTTCCTATATCAAGTGGGATATGAACCGGTCTATTACCGAGTGCTATTCCGCCGCATTTCCGGCTGACAGGCAGGGAGAGATCTTCCACCGGTATATTCTGGGCGTTTACAGCCTGTATGAGCGGCTGATCGGAAGCTTTCCGGAGATTCTTTTCGAATCCTGTGCCAGCGGCGGGGCCAGATTCGATGCAGGCATGCTCTACTATGCGCCTCAGTGCTGGACCAGCGACGACTCCGACGCAGTGGAGAGAATCCGGATCCAGTACGGTACCTCCTTCGGTTATCCGGTGGTCAGCATGGGAGCTCATGTATCCGCGGTGCCCAATCATCAGCTGGGCCGCGTCACCTCCATCGAGACCCGGGGCAATGTGGCCATGTTCGGAGCCTTCGGCTATGAACTGGATCTGCAGAGACTGTCACAGGAGGAGCGGGAGAAGGTAAGGAAACAGATCGAATTTATGAAACAATACCGGGAAGTGATCCAGTTCGGAACCTTCTACCGTCTCCAGAGTCCTTTTGAGCACAATATCGCCGCCTGGATGGTGGTGTCAGAGGACAGGAGAACTGCCATCGTGGGATACTATAAGATCCTCAATGATGTAAACTGCGAATTCCGCAGATTGAAGCTGAAAGGTCTTGATGAGGATCTGAAATATCATGTGAAGGAGAAAGGAAGCTGGTTCTACGGAGACGAACTGATGAACACAGGACTGGTCACCACGGATTCCTCATCGGGTCAGTCTATGCCGGAAGAAGTCTGCTCCGATTTCTGGTCACGGCTTTATGTACTGAAAGCAGAGGAATAACAGAAATAAGATGCCCTGGGGCAGGAAAGATACCAGACAGATATCTTTCGGTCTCAGGGTTTTTTTGTTTTACAGGCATCCTGCTTTTGGAAGAGCGGGAAATCACCGGAGGCTCTGCAGTTCCCGCTTCAGCCGTTCCCGATAGGAGGCCGACAGCTCGTTCCGGTACTGCGTAGGCGACATTCCCATGCGCTTGCGGAAGAGGGCAGAGAAGGCCACAGGGTTTGGATAGCCGCATTTTCGTGCAACCTCTTCCACGGATTCGTTGTTCAGAGTCAAAAGTTCCATGGCCCTGGTCATGCAGAAGTTGGTCAGGTACTGTTTGGGGGATATGCCCAGGGTCTCGTTGAAGATCTGATAGAGATATCCCCGGCTTACAGCCACATGGTCTGCCAGATCCGATACTCTCAGCCCTTCATGAAAATGCTGCTGGATATAGGCGATGGCCTCTCGCAGATAGCGGTTGGTGGTTTCCCGGTCCCGGTCCAGATCGTCCTGCTGTCTGGGAGCATTCTCGTCGATGAGACAGGAGAAAAACTCGAAAAACAGTCCATGGAGGTAAAATTCATTCTTCGGGCTGTTCTGGCCTGAACGGAGCATCTGAAAAACCAGATCCTTGATCCGGTCCGACTCGGAGCTTTTGAAGATCAGATGATTGTGGTTAAAGCCGAGATAAGACAAATATTCCGGGGCTCTGGGTCCGGAGAAGCCTACCCACACATAGGACCAGGGCTTGTGTTCGCTGGCCCGGTAGAAGGTGAGCACATTGGGCTCAATGATAAACCCCTGACCTGCTGTCAGGTGAAAGGTCTCATCGTCCACCTGATAGTCCCCTTCGCCTTCCAGAATATAGTGGATCACATAGTTGGGGCGGACATGATGGCCGGGTGTGTGGAGGGGTTCACATTTGGCATAGCCGCAGAAGCACAGATAGAAATCCTGGATCTGGCGGTTAGGCAGCTGCAGTACAAGAGATTGTTCCATAATAAATCACCTGTTCTCAAGGGTTTGCCACGTCAAGGAGCTCGTTGGTGGAGGGCTGCTTGGCAGAAAAGCGCTCCATAGTCTCTTTGTGCGTGCGGTAATTTTTGAGGCTTAAGCCGAATTTTTTCTTAAAAGCCTTGGAAAAGGCGAGGGAATCGTCATATCCTACCTCTGCGGATACTTCTGTTACGGGAAGATCAGATGATATCAGAAGGCTGGCAGCCTTGTGAAGGCGGAAATCCATGAGAAATTTCTGGGAGGAAATACCCAGCTCTTTCTGAAATACATGGTTGAGATAGGTGCGGCTGATGCCGATGTAATCTGCGATGTCGGTCACATTGATGCCGCGGCTGTGGTTCCATTTGATATAGTCGATGGCCTGCTCCACGTAGACGCTGCTTCCGTAATCATACCGGATATCGCCGTTTTTGTGGGTTTGTCCGAAGATACAGTTGTAGTTGTCCACGAGGAAGGAAAAGAGCAGCAGCAGATAGGCGTTTCTTTTGAGATCGTTGGACAGGGAAAGCTGTGAGGATGTTAATATATTTGAAATGTGTTCCACCAGAGCATCCTGCTTCTTGAAGGGAAGCACATAGGACTGTTTGGAAAAACCGCAGTTTCTGAGAGTAGAGGCAGCACGGATCCCGTTGAAGCCGATCCAGGCATAGGTCCAGGGCTCGTCGGCGTCTGCGCCGTAACGGACTTCTTCGCCGGGGTTGATCAGAAACATCTGTCCGCTGGACAGAAAATAGGTGATGCCGCCCACGGTATAGCTTCCTTTGCCTTCCAGTACAAAGTGGATGATGTATTCGTCCCGGAAGGACGGGCCGATGGATTGGGAAGGCTGACAGTGTTCGATGCCGCAGTGAACCAGATACAGATCCATGAAAGCTTCTCGCAGATGTTCCAGACATTGAAATTGTGCAGAATCAGTGTACTTGATATTTCTCACGGTGTCATCTCCTTTGGGTTTTATACAAAGTACGGGATTGTGTTATTTGTTAACATTTTACCATAACTAAATCTATTTTTCCATGTAGATTATGTAAAAAATGAAATTACCTTGCCATGTACAAAATGACCATATATTTCTTATAATCTAAGTAACAATTTGACATGAACCTCATTTGGTTTGCGTCAAATAGGGCATTTTAGCTAAAAAAAATAAGTCATAATGACGAAAACGGGAGGTAATGCAAGATGAAAAGACGTAACAAAGTTTTGGCTCTGAGTCTGGCAGCTGCGATGACGGTGACTGGTCTGGCAGGCTGTGGAGGATCTGGCGGCGGAAAGGGCGGCGGGGATCCGAAGGCGGCTCTGACAGTTGCAATCTGGGACAACGGACAGCAGAAGGGTCTTCAGGAGATCTGCAACGCGTTTACCGAGGCTACCGGAATCCAGGCACAGGTGCAGGTAATCGAGTGGAACAGCTACTGGACACTTCTTGAGGCAGGCGCCAGCGGCGGCGATATGCCTGACGTGTTCTGGATGCATTCCAATGAGGCAGTGAAGTACATGTCCAATGATATCCTTCTGGATATTACGGATCAGGTGGCAAAGAGCGAAGTTCTGGAGATGGATAAGTTTCCGGAGGATCTGAAGCAAATGTATCAGTGGGAAGGCAAGACCTACGCCCTGCCCAAGGATATGGATACCATCGCAGTATGGTACAACAAGACTCTGTTTGACGACGCAGGAATTCCTTACCCGGATGGAAGCTGGACCTGGGATGAGTTCTATGAGATCGCTCAGAAGCTGACAAAGGATGACGGAAGCGTATACGGCTTCGCGGCAAATCCGTCCAACGAGCAGGATACCTGGATGAATATCGTTTATACCATGGGCGGATGCGTTCTCAACGATCAGGGCATGTCCGGATTTGATGATCCCAAGACCATCGAGGCCATGGAATTTGTAGACAAGATGGTACATACCGTGATGCCTCCTGCATCTACCATGTCCGAGACAGGCACCGACGTTCTGTTCGGTTCCGGCAAGGTAGCCATGATCACTCAGGGTTCCTGGATGATAGCAGGATTTAAGGACAACGAGTACATCGCAGAGCATGCGGATGTGGCAAGACTGCCCAAGGATGCCGCCACAGGAAGAAGCGTTTCTTTGTACAACGGACTTGGCTGGGCTGCTTCCAAGAACACCAAGAATCCGGAAGGCGCTTACAAGCTGATCGAGTGGTTCACTACCAAGGATATGCAGCAGAAACAGGCCGAACTGGGCGTGACCATGGCAGCTTACGAAGGCGTATCCGATCAGTGGGTAAACAACACCGACAAATTCAATCTGACTCCTTATCTGGAAGCAATGGATGATGTCGTATTCCGTCCCTCTACCAGAAGCACACTGGCATGGTGGAACCCCATGGTAGAAGAGCTTAAGAAACCGTGGAACGGCGAAGAGGATATGGCAACTGCCTGCGCCAACATCACCGCTATTATGAATGAGAAGATTGCAGAGGAAAAATAATTCCGAATAATAGAAGAGAGGTGGAGTTATGATTAATAAAGGAACCCCAAGGGAACGTAACGAATTCATGTGGGGATGGCTGTTCATTCTCCCGACCATGATCGGTTTGATCGTACTGAATATTATTCCGATCTTCCAGACCATTTACCAGAGCTTTTTTAAGACCGGCGATTTCGGAAAAGGCAATATCTTTATCGGCCTTGACAACTACGTGAAGCTTATGGGCGATGCCGAGGTATGGCAGTCTGTTATCAATACTTTTAAGTATGCCATCGTGGAAGTGCCCTTCTCCATCGCCATCGCCCTGGTTCTGGCAGTTCTGCTGAACCGCAAGATGATGGGCGTCTCCGCGTACCGTACTATCTTCTTCGTGACCATCACCAGAGTTATCGGCGGTATGCAGGTATTTGACCTGATCTTCATGGTAATGGACAAGAACAACCCGGCTCTCTACAAGACCCAGTCCATCGTGTATCTGTTCTATCAGAACTCCTTCGTGGAGAACAACAAGGGTTACGGTTCCACCATCGTAGTGCTGCTGATCGCCATTATCATGGTCATCACCATATTCCAGATGATTGCCCAGAAGAAGTGGGTATACTATAATTAGGAGAGGAGAAACGCTATGGAACGAAGAGCAAAAATGATACAGGCATTGATCCACGTTATCCTGATTTTGGTATCCATCACCATGTTAGTGCCATTTTTATGGATGATTCTGACAGCCTTTAAGAGTATGAGTGAGGCAACCAGCGTAAGTCCTTTCGTCATCTTCCCAAGCGTGTGGAGAACCGAGAGCTTTATCACGGTTATCAACAACATGGATTTCTTCCATCTGTATTTAAACACTCTGCTTCTGATCGCGGGACGTGTAATCGCGGCAGTGCTCACAGCTACCCTGGCAGGTTATGCCTTCGGCCGTCTGGAGTTTAGAGGAAAGAATTTCATGTTCTCCCTCATCCTGTTCCAGATGATGGTGCCGGGCCAGATCTTTATCATTCCCCAGTACCTGATGGTCAGCAAGATGGGAATGCTGAACACGATTTTCGCCCTGGTATTCCCGGGACTGGTAACTGCGTTTGGTACGTTCCTGCTTCGCCAGGCATACATGGGACTTCCGAGGGATCTGGAAGAAGCGGCCCGTCTGGACGGCTGCAACATCGGTCAGACCTTCCTGTTCATCATGTCCCCGCTGACCAGGTCTTCTATGGTTGCCCTTGGTATCTTCACGGCAGTATTTGCCTACAAAGACCTGATGTGGCCTCTCATCTGTAACAGAGATGTGATGCCTCTGTCCGCAGCTCTGGCCAAGATGCAGGGCCAGTACAGCAGCAACTATCCGCAGCTGATGGCAGCTTCCCTCCTGGCATGTATTCCCATGATCGTGCTGTATCTGATCTTCCAGAAACAGTTCATCGAAGGTATCGCCACTTCCGGAGGAAAGTTATAAAATTCACGTAAGCAATGAGCAGTGCGGGAAAAGACAAGCAGGAAGACGCGTTGTGCTTGCACAAAAGCGGAATCGGGCTTAGCACTGCGAAGAGGCAAGAAAAGTCAGACAGAAAGAAGGAGAGGGCATGAACCTGTTCAACGAGGACAGTTTTCTTCACAATTTTTTCCTTTCAGCGGGAGGCTTTATCGGTTTGAATCTGTTATGGATTCTGACCAGCATTCCTGTCGTCACCATAGGAGCGTCCACGACAGCACTGTATTACTGCACATTAAAGCTCCATAAAGACAGGGATATCAGTATCTGGAAATGTTACTGGCGAAGTTTTCGGGGGAATTTCTTCCAGGCCACGGTCATATGGCTGGGCCTGGCGGCAGCTGGAGTATGTGTCTGGTTTGAAAAAAAAGCGGTAATGTCCATGCCCGGCATGATGTCGGCAGTGTTTACTTACGTGGTATGGGGGATTGCCCTGCTCCTTCTTGTAATCGCGATGTATGTGTTTCCGACCATCGCATCATTTGATAATAAAACAGGACGGCTGGTGATCTATGCGCTGTGTTTTGCAGCAAGAAAGCCGGGTTACGTCCTGTGTATGGCAATACTCACCTGTATGCCCATGTATTTTACTCTGGTAGACGCTCAGCTGTTTCCGCTTTACCTTTTGACCTGGCTGATGTGCGGATTCTCATTGACAGCTTATGGTAATTCCTGGTTTTTATGGAGATTGTTCCGCCCGTACTTTTCCGTAGAGGAAAAGGAGCCAAGGGGGATCGGGAACGAAACAGATCAGTACGTCTTCTAAAAAATGCCCGGTGTCCTTTGGAATATCCCTTTACTTCCTATGGCCCCGGGCATAATTACGATAATCAGTGGAGGATAAGAGGCAACATATGAAGTATATTTCTTTTCATGAAGAGACCAATGTATTTACACTGCATACCAAAACCAGTATGTATCAGATGCAGGTGGGCAGATATGGGACTCTGCTCCATCTGTATTACGGCGATGATCTTGGAGATGCCCAGGTGATACACAGCATCGTAAACCTGGACCGGGGTTTTTCCGGCAATCCCTATGAAGCGGACAAGGACCGGAAGTTCTCTCTCGACGTGCTGCCTCAGGAGTATACGGCAGAGGGCAACGGAGATTACCGGATCCAGGGAATTGAGGCAGAACATGAAGACGGAAGCCATGTTCTGCAGCTTAAATATGATTCTCATGAAATCAGAAAAGGAAAATATGCTCTGGCAGGGCTGCCTGCCATGTTTGCAGGGGAGGATGAGGCAGAGACCCTGGAGATCATCCTGAAAGATGAGCTCAGCGGCCTCTGTGTGAAATTGCTTTATGGTGTCCTGTGGGACTGTGATATCATCACCAGAACCGTGGAAGTGACAAACCGGGGAGAGCGAAATGTCACTTTAAGAAGAGTCATGTCGGCGGAACTGGATTTCCCCAAACGCCCTATGGATATGGTCCATTTTTACGGGAGACATTCCATGGAACGTCTTACGGAGCGTCAGCCTCTTCACCACGGGATCCAGTCGGTGGAGAGCAAGCGGGGGATCTCCAGCCACCATCACAATCCGGCAGTGATCTTCTGCGACCATACTGCCACAGAAGATTATGGGGAGTGTTTTGGAATTGCGTTTGTGTATAGCGGTAATTTTATCTGTCAGGCAGAGCTGGATCAGGTAGATCAGACCAGGGTGGTCATGGGGATTCATCCTTATCAGTTCGCCTGGACCTTAAAGCCGGGGGAATCCTTTACGGCTCCCGAGGCGGCCATGTCCTATTCCGGCAAAGGCTTGGAGACCCTTTCCCATCATTTCCATGACGGGTTCCGGGAACATCTCATCCGCAGCAGTTATGTGAAAAAGCCCAGGCCCATTCTGGTCAACAACTGGGAGGCCACCTATTTTGAGTTCGATGAGCAGAAGCTTTACGGTATCGCCAGGGCTGCCAAAGACGTAGGGCTGGAGATGTTCGTGCTGGATGACGGCTGGTTCGGCAAGAGGGACAGTGATTACACCGGTCTGGGAGACTGGTATGTCAATGAGGAGAAGATCCACGGCGGCCTGCCAAAGCTTGTGAAAAAGATCCGGAAGCTGGGACTGAAATTCGGTATCTGGCTGGAACCGGAGATGGTGTCCGAGGACAGCGACCTTTACCGCAGACATCCCGACTGGTGTCTGAGAGTTCCGGGGCGGCTGCCGGTGAGAAGCCGGTCTCAGCTGAATCTCGATGTGACGAAAAAGGAAGTCCGGGATTATATCATGGAGCAGATCTTCAGGGTGATCGACAGCTGTCAGGCAGACTATATCAAATGGGACGTGAACCGGGCTCTGGGAAACGTGTATTCCCAGGGAGTGGAGGCAGGAAAACAGGGGGAGGTTTTCCACCGCCATATGCTGGGAGTGTATGATATGATGGAACGGCTGATTGGCCGGTATCCGAATCTGCTTTTTGAGACCTGCGCAGGCGGTGGGGGCCGCTATGACGCAGGGATGCTCTACTATTCTCCGCAGATCTGGTGCAGCGACAACACGGATGCGGCGGACCGGCTGGAGATCCATTACGGTACTTCCTTCTTTTATCCCATCAGCACCTTCGGGGCCCATGTCAGCGTGTGTCCCAACCACCAGACCGGGCGGACCACATCTCTGCGCACTAGGGGCATCGTAGCCGGGTCTGGCACCTTCGGCTATGAGCTGGATCTGGAGCACATGGATCAGGAGGAAAAGGATGCCGCCAAGGTACAGATCGCTCAGTTTAAGGACGCGGAGGAACTGGTACAGCAGGGGGACTACTATCGACTGTCCGCGCCCGGAGATCGGAGCAATTCCGTGTTCTGGGAGTTTGTGTCAAAGGATAAAAGAGATGTGCTGGTGGCCGGAGTGGTGCTTCGGAGTGAAGTGAACCCGCCGGTGAACCTGCTTCGGTTCAGGGGGCTGAAACCAGGACTCATCTATCGCGAAAGGGAGAGCAAAGATGAATTCTCAGGGGCCGTGCTCATGAAGGCAGGACTGGCTCTGCCGGTGACATCGGAGGACTATGAGTCGGTGCTGTATCGGTTTGAGGCGGTGGAGTAGGGAAAAAGATTAGAGACAAACGAAAAAGAGACAGAAAATTGAAAAAGGTATTATGTGATATAAAGAAAAAGGCTCTGGGGGAGGGGCCTTTTTCTTTGTATCACAGGAAATCATTATGCTTTTTTTCTGCGATTACGCTGAATCGCTGCACTTTTGAAGGCCTTCATCATTGCAGGCGACAATTCTTCACAATCTTCGTCAAAGACGATAGGACGTTTCTTGGCTTCCTCAATTTCTTTAAGTTGTTTGTCTGTTAATTTTTGGCCAGGTTCAATAATTAGTGTCTTGATCATAATAAAGCCTCCTCTCTGAGATTGTAGCAAGCCTAGCTGAAATCAACCGGATAGCTTCTTTGCGTTCAGTGAAAACAACGAACAATATATCTCCTACTCTTCCTAATGCAATATATCGGTCTTCTTCTAAACTATGCTCAAAATCGTACATTTCAATGTATTCTGGGTCATCAAAAACATGTGCAGCGGTTTCAAAGGATATTTGATGTTTTCTTTTATTTAAAACATTTTTTCTTCATCCCATTCAAATTTCATATGTGATTCCCCTTTTATGTGTGGGATATTTTGTATAGATACATGAAAGTATTCTTTTTATATAATACCATTGAATAGGGGTCTATTGCAAGTTGAAAAGTGTTTTATGGAATACACTTCAGGAAGTTTCGGCTTGGGTACGGAGACTATGGAAAACCGTATCTCATGGATTGGCCCGAGATACATTTCAGCATCAGCCACTGCAAAAAGGGTTGCGGGGTTATGGTGGCGGATCATCCTGTGGGAATGGATCTGGAGGTGATCCGTCCTTTTTCATGGGAGGTGGCAAGGCGTGTATGATGTGTGCCGGAACTGCGGATTTTGGAGGCATGCGGGGAGAAGGACAGAGACAGGAAGTTTATCCGCATGTGGACCATGAAGGAGAGCTATGTGAAATGGCTTGGCTGCGGGCTGGGCTATGATGTACAAAATGTCGATACAACAGAGGGGACAGGGTTTGGAGTGATGGAGGATGAAGAGTTGATCGTCTGTGGGTATGGGATAAATTCATATGTCAATCGAGCCGCGGATATGGTACGCTTGTCGGGTTTGCAGAACATTAGTCGTTCTCTGAGACCCTCTCAGACACAAAGTGCTTTTTAAGTTGCAACTTAAGGCCTCTCAGGGTATACTTATATCAAAGAGATCGTGTGAACAGTATAAGGATCCGGGAAAGGAGTGAGTAGACAGATGGCAAAATTCTTTAACGTGACCGGGGCCTGCACGCCTGCAAGGCATTATATGGTAGATCTGGAATCCAGGCTGAAGGAGATCAGGGTCATGGTGGATGCCGGAGAATACTTCTCCATCAGCAAGGCAAGACAGTACGGCAAGACTACTCTGCTGCGGGCCCTGGCCGATTACTTAAGATGCGATCATCTGGTGATAAGTCTTGATTTCCAGAGAATGAGTTCTGCGGATTTTGAAAATGAATCGTCTTTTGTCAACGGACTGGCCCGGGAGGTGCTTCGGGTCATCAGACACATGAAACCGGAGATGCCGGAGAACGTGGAGAGGGAACTGAAAGAGCTGGCCGGGAGAGATCAGGGCTCTTTTAAAATGGCGGCTATTTTTGAAGTGTTCAGCCAGTGGTGTGAAGAGAGCAAATCGCCGATGGTTCTGATCATTGATGAGGTGGATACGGCTTCGAATAATCAGGTTTTTCTCGATTTTTTGGCGCAGCTGAGGGCGGGGTACCTTGAGCGTGAGATGATTCCGACTTTTCAGTCTGTGATTCTGGCCGGGTTATATGATATTCGGAATATCAGGAAAAGAATTCGGCCGGAAGAGGAGCATAAGAGCAATAGTCCCTGGAACATCGCGGCAAAATTTCGTGTTGATATGGGATTTTCGCTGGAGGACATTCATGGCATGTTGGCGGAATATGAGGCTGACTACCATACAGGAATGGATATTTCTCAGATATCAAAACTGATTTATGATTATACATCCGGATATCCATACCTTGTTTCATGGATTTGCAAGTGCATGGACGAAGAAATATCCGATCGAGAAGGATTTCCGGATAAAAGTTCTGCCTGGACAAAAGCAGGTTTTTTAGAAGCTGTGAAGCTTCTGATAGAGGACACGAACCCCCTCTACCAATCCATGAAAGGAAAACTGACGGATTATCCGAATCTGCGTTTGGTCCTGTACGACCTTCTTTTTACCGGCAAATCGGTGCTGTACACGGCGATGAACGAAGAGATCGAAATGGCGGCCATGTTTGGATTCATAAAGAATATGGATGGAATGGCTGTAATTTCCAACCGGATTTTTGAGACCGTTCTTTATAACTGGTTTATGTCCAGGGAGTATTCGGACAGCAGGCTCTATGACGAAGGAGCCAGGGAAAGGAGTCAATTCATCGCGGACGGACCTGGTCATCGATTACCGGGGGGAGCAGTTTGTGATCGAGATGAAGGTGTGGCGGGGCAATGCGTATCATGAGCGGGGAGAGAAGCAGCTGTCCGATTATCTGGACTATTTCCATCTGAAAAAGGGCTATATGCTCAGCTTCAACTTTAATAAGAAAAAGGAGATCGGGGTGAAGGACATCGTTCTGGGCGATAAGCTCCTAGTAGAAGCTGTGGTATGAGAATATGCAAAAAGATCGACAGGCGGATGCTTTAGAAAGGAGGTCCCCATGGCATTGAAGGTTGGAGTTGGAAAATCAGATTTTGAAGCCCTGCGCAAATCCGATAATTATTTGTCGATAAGACGGAGATCTTGTATGAGCTTGTAGAAGAAACGGACAATCAGGTGACATTGTTTACCAGGCTCCGACGATTTGGAAAGACCCTTATGATGAGCATGATGCAAAATTTTTTCAGTATCAGAAAAGACAGCAGGGATCTGTTTGAAGGTGTGAAGATTACAGAACATAAAGAATTTTGCCAGAAGTGGATGAATCAGTATCCGGTACTTTTTATTTCGTTTAAAGATGTGGAGGCAGATCATTTTCATGAGGCCTATGACATGTTACTATATCGGTTATCGGAGGTTTGTATTGAGCTTGCGGATATCGTAACTTTCGACAAAGCAGACCCGGAGGATAAGGCTGTTTTTGCCAGGTTAAAGTCGAAATCTGCAAGGGAATATGAAGTGAAAAATTCATTGAAAACCATCATGCGGATCCTTCGTATTATTCGTCTATCTTCGGGTGGTGAAGGAGAATATATTTACCGGAACCAATAATTTTGCATCGTTTTCCGTATTAGACGAGGACTTTTCCGGATATTTTGGCTTCTCTGAAAGTGAAGTAGAGCACATGTTATCTGCAGCCGACCGGCAGGATAAGGCAGATCTTATAAAAGAGTGGTATGACGGCTATGTATTTGGCAACAGCTATGTGTACTGTCCCTGGGATGTCATGAATTATATGTCGGCTTTGATAAAAAGAAAAGACGCGAAACCGAAAAACTACTGGAAATTCACAAGCCATAACGGGATCCTGCTTTCCTTTGTGGAGCGGACAGATTTTGATGTGACAGATAAATTCGAGACACTTCTGAACGGAGGAACCATAACTCAGACAATCTCTGATGAGCACACATATGATACTCTTGGCAGGTCGGAGGACAATCTGTGGAGTGTCCTCCTCATGACAGGATACCTGACGAAGGCTGACACAGAGGAAGCGGGAGAGATCGTCGCAGAGAGATATGCAGAGGGGCTTATGGCTATACTCAGATTTTATGCTACGGAGTAGCTTTTTTTCAGAAGCAGGCTAAAGTGAAAAAATTTCAGGCCTGCCATGGGGCAAGCCTTTTTCCGTGATCAAAAATGTTAAAGTCCGGCAGTGACAGGAAACGCTCATGCAAGGATTCTCTTCAATGTCTTTATGAGCAGATCCACATCAATGGGCTTTGTGATGAATCCATCCATGCCGCAGTCCAAAGCAGCCTGCTCATCTTCATGAAAGGCATTGGCGGTCATGGCCACGATGGTGATGCCGGATAAAGCGGGATCTCTCAGCCGGCGGATGGCCCTGGTGGCCTCATGGCCGTTCATGACAGGCATCTGGATATCCATGAGAATCAGGTCATAGTATCCGGGAGAAGAGCGGGAGAGCTTGTCTACAGCGATCTGCCCGTTCTCAGCCGTCTCCACCGAAAATCCGTATCCGGTCAGGATTTCCGTGGCGATCTCCTGATTTAATTCATTGTCCTCTGCCAGCAGAATCCGGATATCCGTAAAGTCCATATCTTCTTCCGCTTCCGGTTCTGACTGGGATGGAGGTATCCGGACGATGGGAAAGAAGAAAGTGACGGCAAATTCGGTACCCTTCCCCTTCTGACTCCTGACGTCGATCATGCCGTTCATCAGTTCCACGATGGCCTTGGTGATGGACAGTCCCAGTCCGGTCCCGGGAATCTTATTGATCGTAGAATTGACCTCTCTCTCAAAAGAATCAAACACCCGGGGGAGAAACTGTTCACTGATGCCGATGCCCGTATCCCTTACCCGGATCTCATAGCTTCCCAGTCCTTCCTGAAAACTGTCTCTTTGAGACAAGGTAAAGGTCACCTTTCCCCCTGATGGAGTAAACTTCATGGAATTACTCAGGAGATTCATAAGGATCTGCTTTAAATGAGTACTGTCGCAGAGCACACGCTGATCCTGGATCTGGTCGATATCCATGTAAAAATCAAGGTGCCGTTTTTCCATCTCTTCCGACACGATACTGTGTATCTCACAGAAGATTTCTTTCAGATCATTTTCTGATTCTTCGATGATCATCTTACCGCTTTCCAACAGACTCATCTCCAGAACGTCTTTCACAAGTTCTAAGAGGATCTTGCCGGAGGAAAGAATCTTCTGCAGATACCCGGAGACCTTTTTCCCGTCATCTAAATGTTTTTCAGCCAGGGCAGCAAAGCCCATAATGGCATTGAGAGGGGTTCGGATATCATGAGACATGTTGGAGAGAAAACGGGTTTTGGCCGCACTGGCCTGAGAAGCCGCATTGGCAGCCTCCGAGAGAGCCCGGCGGATCAGCCGTTCTTCCGTGAGATTGGAGAAAGAGAACAGGTATTTTTCATTTGTTCCGAAGATGACGGGACAGCAGACAACAGACAGCCACATAGTCTGTCCGAAGGTCTTGTTAAAACATTCCATTTCCCAGCGTTTCCGCTGCCGGGGCCGTTCGGTCCGAAGAATTTCCATGATCTTTCCATAAAGTTCATTGGGGTCGGAAAGATCCCTGTGGTAAAATTTTTCTGCCGGGATCCCCAGTAATCTTTCTGTATTTTCAAAGACATATTCTGCCGTGTCAGCTGTTTTTCCTACGATGAATATGGCGGCATCGATGTTCTGTGAGACTGCCTGATAGAATATCTGAATGTTGTCCGGTTCTCCTTCTCTGAACATGGATAAAAATTCTTTCTTTTCCCCCATGGTATGCTCCTCTATCTGTGAAACCATATATCTCTGTTCTGGATTTCTCGCCAAACATATTATATGTCAAATGCCCTGCGATGACAAGATGGGAATGAGAATTTAGGAAAATTTGCATATGGGCGGGAAGAATCGTCCGGAACCGCAGCAAATGGTCACAGTCTATGTCTCATCCCCATCTGCTTTGTCCAATGCTGCCACAAAGAGGTACTTTCTCACAAGGAACAAAATGGCGATGGCGATGATCCCAACCAGCTCAAAATAGATGGGCATATGCTCGATGATCATCTCTCTCGCCACGGAGAACAAAAGAACCTCCACAATGGAATCCAGATCATGGCGGCACAGCATCTTGAGAAGCCCGATCCCGATGATCAGGTCGAACATTTTTTTCAAAAACTGGTTGAATTCTCCGCTTTCCACCAGCACTTTCAAGTCCACCGGCACATGGGCGAACATGATCACGAGGGCCACGATGACGATCAGCGTTACCAGAAGCTCCAGCAGCATAGCGGTGTTGAAGATAAAACTCTGTACATGGGAATTCTTTTTTTCCCGGCATGTTTCATAAAAAATCCTCCTTTTTGGTGCCGCCCTCTCATCTTCGGTTCGGCGGCATGTCGTCGAAAGTCATTTTGAGAGACCCTTCGCGGTTAGAAATAATACTCCGCAGCCCACAGCATTTCCTCTAAATCATCGTCTGAAATGGAATACTGTTTCTGAACTGGTTTCAGCGCAGTGATTATTTTATCAAATTCTTGGTCATCATCTATTTTATCCGACAATTCCTCGTAATTCTGTAACCCGCACTCTTCTTTCAATACCCTGAGAACCGCTTTTTGAGAAGCTTTTCGCAGGGAATCACAATCCCTGTCATGGAGGATCTCATCAAGATAGGTGAGCAGATTCTCGGAAACAAACTTCATGCGCTGGTCTATTTTTTCCGGTGTCACCGTGTCCTGGTCAAAATCAAACAATACTTCATGGTCAATCTGGTAAATTCCGCATCTCTCTTCTTCCGGCATTTTTTCCAGCCGGATACAACGGATAAAGCAGCCCTCTTCATCCCATGCGAATGGCAAATAGCCGCATCTCACAAGGGCGGGATTCCAAGCGTCTCTCACTCCCTGAAAATGCTTGGCCGCGGAATTGCGTCCTATGGGATTATCAAAGCAGTGATGGGTAACCGTCAGAAACGCTTTCAGGGAGAGAGGCAGCCTGGCCCCTATTTCTTTTTCCAGTTCCCTGATTTCCTCATCCGAAATCATAGCAGGAACCAGCTTCCATTTTTTCCATTCATCATCAGGGTCCGCATCATCGCTCCACATCTCTTTTTCCTCTTCCCCAAGAGGAAGTGTCAAAGGGATCTCTTCCTGTGAAAGCTTCTGATAATACTGTTCAAAAAAATTTCTCATGTATTCCTGATACTCAGCATAGGTCATATCAGCGCCCTCCTCATGTTCTCCGCGGACGAAAGGCATGACCCTTTGTCCCAGGCAGTATGAAGGTATTCTATCATAAGATCAAAATCCCTGCTACTGTTAGAACACATGTATTCGAGAATGTGCAAGATTTCTGACAATAGACCCGTCATCCTAATGACGCGATAGTGAAAGGCACTGTGGTATACTTTAGGTAGTAACCCTGAAAGAAGGGATAAGGAGGGCTGTCAAATGAGTACTTATGTTATGACAGATATTCATGGACATTATGATGCCATGATGTCAATGCTTGAAAAGATCGGATTTTCGGCAGAAGACCGGTTGATCTGCGGAGGCGATTACATTGACAGGGGACCGAAAAGCTATGAGATGCTAAAGTGGATAGAGGCTCCTGGGGAGAATGTCATTTTGGTCAGAGGAAATCATGACGAAGAGTTCGCCTGCTATGTGGAGCTGATGACGGCGATTTCACGAAAGACAGGCCTGGATATGAACCACGAGGAAGACACCCTGACCGCCTGTGAGGCGCTCAGTCGGATCAGTTCTTATTTTGATTACTACGGGACCCTTCGATACCTGATTCAGAAGAGGGGAGTCACCCTGGGGCAGATGATCCGGTGGGCGGCCTGTATCCGGAAAATGCCCTGTTTCCATGAGATCACCATGGACGGACGGCGGTGTATCATCGTCCATGGGGGATATATAGAAAGTCTTGATGTCCTGGAGGGAATGGAGACCGACGACACTTATGATTCCCTGGAAAAATTTTATCTGACAGCCAGAGACGATGCCTATCTGTTTGGAGGGGTGGAGCACGGAATGATCCTGGCAGGGCATACCCCGACCACGGCAAGGTATGAACTTCCCTTTAACCATGGAAAGGTGTACCGTGCTTATGATGAAGAGACAGACTGCGTTTTCTATGATTTAGACTGCGGCTGTGGGTTTAAAGGGAGCAATCCGGAGGCCAGGCTGGCCTGTATGCGGCTGGAAGATGAGAAAGTTTTTTATCTTTAACCGTTCCGTCCGGTTGTGAGCAGAGGAAATACCCGCGAATCGGTTGCCGCCCCTGGGGCGGATATGGTATAATCTCGACAGAGATTATACCAGCGCTGGTTCGGTGTCGAGCGAAGCGAGACAAAATATCAAACCGAACCATGCGCATCCCCCGGAGGGTAGCGTGTCCGAAGGATATGGTATAATCTCTGTCGAGATTATACCAGCGCTGGTTCGGTGTCTCGCGGAGCGAGACAAAACACTAAACCGAACCATGTGCATCCCCCGGAGGGTAGCGTGTCCGAAGGACATGGTATACTAAATTACCGATCATTTTATGTACATAAGAAGGAGCAGACATGACGGAACAAATGGATAAAATCAGGGAATTAGTGGTCAGAGACTACTTTACCCCCAATATAAAGGCGGAGGTCGTTCTGGATACACTGCTGACGCCTTATGTGGCGAAAATTATAAAGAATCAGAGAGAACGCGTTTTTGGCGGGGATGGTGATTTTGACGGAGAACTTGTTTTCATCACCAAGGAGATGTCTGTCCGAGAGTCGGAGGAGTCAAAGAATGGTTCCGAATATGGAAACAGAGGGATAAAAATCGACTATGTTCTTGGGGACAAGAAGACAATCTATCTGGTGGAGTTGAAGACAACAGGCAGCGGCATTGATCCAGAACAGGCCGAACGGTATTTTGACAATTGCCGGGGGGAAGATGGAAAACCAAAAACATTCGGAGAAGTCTTTGGAAACAAGCTGTTGTCTGTTATGAAAGAATCCTTCGGCGATACCTATAAAAATAGTTTCCCAAAGCCTTCGAAATACGATAAAGCTGAGAAGCCCATGTGGGATAATGATGAAGCGCTGTGGGAAGCCTTTTCGCTGGTGTTCGAGAGTCCGCGTCTCGGAAAAAAGTATCTTGAAGAAAAGTACAGCATGAAGGAGCCTTCCGAAAAAAATGCCGAAGCTGCCATGGAACTGATCCGAAGGGCAGACTGGACCCAAAAGCATAGCTCACGGAAGTATCTTTATACCGCAGGCCAGATTCTGGACTATCTCTATAAGTATCCTGAACAGAAAGGTTTATTATGGGATAGGCCGCTGCGGCTGATTTATCTGACACCTAAAGGAGAACCCCCGATACAGTTTGACAAAAAGAGGTTTGACAAAAAGACAAAGGAGAAAGAGTGGCGTAATTTTTATGCCGGAAGCGTCAGCCTGATACAGGCCGGGAAATATCTGGCCGGAGAATATCAGAAAGAGAACCAGGGTGACGAACTTGCTCTGCTGTTGTCAGGTATTGTAGAAGACATTTACAAAGAAGAGGGATAACATAATGGCTGATCTTTTGATCCACCGGGGCAGCAGTCAGATCGGCGGCTGCTGTACCCAGATCAGTACCGGTGAGAGCCGTATTCTGATCGATTTCGGAGCCAATCTGCCGGGAGAGGATGAAACCGCTGAAACGAAAGATTCGGAGATGTTCCAAAAGGTTTTTGGTTCCCGCCGGAACAGCGCTGTTTTATTTACCCACTACCATGGGGACCACTATGGCCTGTTCAGGGAGATCCCCGACGACGTTCCCATGTACATCGGTCCCCTGGCCAAGAATATTCTGCGGGTTCTTATCCCCTATATAGACCGCAATGCCAGGGAAAAAGGTCTTCCCATGGTGGAACGGATGGGTACCTATGAGGCAGGAACGTGGATGACACCGGTTCCCGGTATCCAGGTTTGCCCCCTCTATGTGGATCACTCTGCCCTGGATTCCTACATGTTTTACATCAAAGTGGCCGGCAAGACCATTCTGTATACCGGAGATTTCCGGGAACACGGTATCGTGGGGGAAAATGGCCGTCTGGAGAAAGTGTTGAAAGCCTATGTACCTGGGCCGGTGGATATTCTCATCACCGAGGGGACCATGGTCAGCCGCTTAAAGGAGGTCGGAACTGTCCTGGTGAGGTCGGAGCGGGAACTGGGCTTGGAGGCGGGAAAGCTTTTTCAAAAGCACAAATACAATTTTGTCCTGGTCTCTTCCACTAACCTGGACAGTATTATGGAGTTTTATCACAATACGCCGGGGAACCTGCGGTTTGTCTGCGATCTGTATCAGGCTCTGGTTATGATTACCGCCATGAGGGACATGGAGAGAAAAGGGAAATTTCCTCAATACCAGCCATCGAAACAGCATCCGACCGTGTATGTGCTGGGAGAGACCGACAGCGGGTGGGCCAGGCTGCGCGAGATCAGACAATCTATGGAGAATCCTCTGTACTTTCTCTCCGTCACCGAAGAGGAACTGGAGAGGGACGGCTTTGTCCTGCTGGCCCGGAAGAATACCCGCCCAGATGCCTATCAAAGCCCCTTTGAAACATTGCGGGACAAGTTTTTTGACAGGGACGGACAGATCATTTACTCCATGTGGAACGGGTATCTGAAGGGAAGGAAGGCTGATCAGAATCTGCTTCGGTTCATCGGCGGACGTCCCTACAGATCTCTTCACACCAGCGGACACGCCTATGTGGAAACCATCGCCAAGGTGATCCGACTGGTAAATCCGAAGATCATCATTCCCATGCACACAGAGCGGCCGGAGGATTTCGCGTCCGTGCCGGAGTTTGCCCCTTATGCTGACCGGGTACAGGTACTTCGGGACGGGATTCGGATGCCCCTTGGAGGACAGTAAAGGGTGTACGGAGGAAACGACAATGAACAAAGGTATTTTCTGGTTCCCCTGCTCCACAGATCAAGAAGGGGAGCTTGTGTTCACGGGAGAGATATTGGCCCTTCTCATTCCCTGTGATGAAGACGGAAATCCGAAGGCTGCTGCTTCTTTTAATTCTAAAAACGGCTGTAACAACACCCATAAGAATTCCTGGCGGACCGTCACGGCAGGGAGGAAAGAGCTGAGAGGAATTCCATGGAATTATTACCCAAGAGGGCGGGTGGAGATTTCCCACGGAAAGGCTTTGGTATTTATGAATCCTCAGATTCTGAACCGAGAAGATTTTCTGGAGCTGATCAGGGAGGCATTCGGGATTGGGGACATGGATGTCAGGGTTAAGATTGATAATTCCGCCCACTATCAATGTGGGATATTGGAGGAAACGTTATGATAGACTTAAAGCGATGGATTTATTCTCCGGACATAGCCCAGTGGCTGTCTGGCGGGAGAACTCTGAATCTTGACGAGCAGATCGATTGTATCCTTTCAGCGCCCCACAAAAACCTGGAAGAGAAGCTGGAGGGCCTGCGGGGGCTTGGCCGGGAGGCGGAAAGGATTCTGGATCAAAGGATTGACATGATGGAGACATTGGATGAGGTTCTCCACATGGTCGGCGGGCAGAGCAATCTCTATGAGGCGGAGATCTATTGTCATGGAAGAAGGGAAGAATTTGTAAAAAAGAGGATCTTCACCCTCCCTCAGCCCGGGATTGAGTTTATCAGGGAGCAGATTAAGGAGGCAGCGGACAGATATGGGATCAGCACAGAATCCTTTTTTGGGGTCCTGGGCAAATTCCGCAGGAGGGGTGTCAGGTATCTGGACCGGGAATGGAATATTCTTGTGAATTGGGAAGGAAAAATTCTCTACTGCCTGCCGGAGACCGTGGGGGCTGTGGAGCGAAATGATTACCGGATCGGCCCCTGTGATTACCACTATCTGAGACTTCCCTACCCTTCCGGAACCGTGGTGGAGACTATCGAGTCCCCCTTTTTTCCATCTATAAAAGCCGTGGTGGTCAATCGGTTCGAACCATGGGAAGAGGACTTTGCCCAGGATGACGAGCAGTGGCTGGTGTATCCCGACAGTTTCCATGAAATCCGAAATGCCGGGATAGGGGTGATTCCCCTGGACCACTATGCTTCCCTTACCTTTGGGGCGGATTTTGTCCTGCCATTTGTCCAGTTCCTTACAAGGTATGAAGGGACTTTTTCAGAGAGCGAGAGGTGGCTTCGTGAGCTGGGGGAGCTGATAAAGAGAGATAAGAGCTGCTTCGCCCTGATCTTAAGGGACAGGCAGCCAGGAAAATGTCCGGGAGGAAAGGCCGACCGCCCGGGGAATTATGTGAGGGAACTGGAAGAGAGACTTGACCAGGGAGAAACAAAAAGACTGACCAAAGAGGCTGGTGTCGTTACAAAACAGACAGGGAAAATCAAAAGCAGGACCGGAGAAAGGAGGGCGGAGAGTCTATGACCAAGATAGGCGAGACAGTGGAGAGTCTTATGGAGAAGTATGGAAGCGAGGCCTTTTTGAATCATAAGGATGAGGTCTACGGCGCCATGAAAGCGGTCTGCCTGTGCGGGGAATTTCTCCAGGATCAGAGTGATTGGTCCGGATATCCCAGGCCCTGTACCACAAACTGGGAGAAGCGGTTTTCGGCTGAGGATCTGGAGGAGCGGCGGGAACTTCAAGAGGAAGAGCTTTGGAAGCTGAAAGATAAGTTGGACAGGGAGGAACTGTGGACAGATTCAGAGATACCTCTGGGAGGAAGGCAAACGCGAAGCGTTTTCAGGATGCCTTCCGACGACCTGGCAGGTGACGGGTCGCGGCGCGTGCCGTTACCTCTCAGGGAATTTCTCATGGAGGGAATCAGGGGCCTGATTCAGGCGGCAGGGTCTGACACCTTTTCCTGGACAGAGTATATGGAAACCCGGATCCGGGCAAATGGGTACACAGGTTATAAGGCGGTTTTAGAGGCAGTGTACACAAGAGGCCTTTTTGAGATTTTAAAATTTCAGCGGGGGATCAGTTATCACGGATTTATCGGGGATTTCCGGGATGTGGAGTATATTCTGTTTGTGTTCGGGAAAATGGTGCCAAAGGAGGCACGGGAAGATTACACCGTCTTTTCCCGGAAACTTTTAGCGGAGTTGGAGGATAAGAGGATCCATGCCATGAGGCAGATCCTGGAGGAGCGGGGAGAACGGATGAAGGAGGCTGAGAGAGTCAGGGGAGGAATTCCGGTTCTGGAGTTATTTGAAAAAGAAATGGAGAAAATGGACGATACTGCCTTTGAGCGGTTTGTCCGGGGACAGTTTGACGAGGGGAACTATCTGTATGACTGGCCGGGGAGTACCGTGTGGGATCAGGATCAGCCGCTTCTCCATTACGCCAGACCGGCTTCTTTCGCCTGGGAATCGGATCGGACCTGCCAGAGGGCCAGGATGATCGAGAAGGTGGGAAGGCTGGCGGAATTGTTTCTGTATGCAGACAGGAGTTTAAAGGAACGGCTTTTTTCCTGTCTTCCGCGGGAGGAACAGGTGGTTGTGATGGAACGGTGGATGGGTGAATTTAATCCTTACAGAGTGGAGGTGCTGGCCGGGAGGCTGCGGGATATCCTTCATGCCGTGGACCCTGGCTGGCCCTGGTACAATAAGGAAGAGGACAAAAATGAGTTTCCGGACATCTGGTGGGCTTCCCTGGAACGGATCCTGGGAAGAACCGTTACAGAAGATGAATTGGGAGACGTCATATGGGATACAGAACAATGGAAGTCTTTCTACGATGATGATTGGCTGTAAAGGGGGACAAGAGGATATGGCGTACCTTGTTAGTCCTGGGGTTATGGCTTTAGGGCAGGAGGATCTGGAAGAATCTGTAAAGATTCTGGAAGAGAACACGTTTCGATATGCCGAGGATGCATGGGAAAACCACAGGGATGAGGTTTTAGAGGCGTTGCGGACCATCGACCAGTGCAAAATTCTGGTGGAACAGACCAAGAAATCCATGCTTATGGATTTATGTATGCTGTGGGATGAGGAACAAGGGCTGAATGAAGGAGAGACCATCTGTAGAGGAGGGTATTACGAAGATGAGGTTCTGAAACGATCCTCCGCAGGCAGAAAGATCCCTTTAAAAAGGATTTTAATGTCTGTTATCCGGGACATGGCTGAGGAACCGTGGTGGGAGCGGGCGGCAAACGCTATGCTGTTTAAGCCCAAAATCCAGGAGCCTTATGAGTGGTATATCCTTTGTATTTATTTCGCAGGGGCAAAGGTCATCTACACAGGGAAAATGTGGGAGCGGGACAGTTTCCGCACATGGAAGGACGGCAGATTTCCGTATTGGAGCAGGGAACGGGGCAGTGTCTTCTCCCGGACCCTGGTGCCTGAGAGGTGGCTTAAGGATTATGACCAATACTGCCAGAGTCTTTTGGAAGAGAGGGAAAAGAGAGACAGGGCAGATGGGGAGAAGGAAAAGCAGAAAAGGTTGGAGCGTGAGCGTTCTGTCAAAGAGGCGTTCAACCGGATTTTTGGAGAGATGGATAAGCCGGGGCTTTGGTATCTTTTAAAGGATACAGACTGCAGGACGTTGGCAGCCGCCTCCCTGGCAGCCGAAGAGCCTGTGAGAAACCGTTTGCTTGAAAATATGTCAGAAAGGCAAAGAGAGCTGGTAGAGAAGCAGTGGAGACTCCATGGCGATGGGAGAGATTCTTTGCTGCGTATTTGGTGGAAAGAGAGCATGGATGAAATGCTGATCATGGCCGGTCTGATTGGAACGGGTTCCGACGACCTGGCAGGTGACACGTAGCGCCGCATACCGTTACCGTAGAGGAGGATATGATGAGTGAAGAGGTGAAACTGTCGAAACTGGAACGCCAGCTTAAACTGTACGAAATCCTGCTTCCCTACGCGATCGCGGAGGTTTCCGCCATCTGCCAGGTATTCCCTTACAATACCCGTCTGCTTCAGAGGGATCTGGCGGATTTGAGGGATGCGGGGCTGGTGGCTGTGAAATATTCCAGGAAGGGGAAAGGATATGTGAAAACGGGAATACCGGATTTTAAAGAGGATACTCCCCCAAGAAGAAAAATTTACTTAAAGAAACTGAATCGTCTGGGAAGGCTGTTGTCTGAGCTGTCAAATGGGGATGTCCCACTATACCAAAAGAAGGAAAACCAGGAGGACGGCGAGTCCCAGGAATATGTTACTGCCAAGGATTGCTATAATGAATTGTTTCCCGGCCTGTCGGAGCGGACGAGACAGAGGGATTTTGAGATTTTGCGCAAACTGGGACACCAGATCTTTTATGATTCCGTTGACCACTGTTTTTCTTATAATGAAAGGGATTTTTGTCTGGGGTGGGTAGATGCGCCGAAGAAGATTGACAACAATTACCTGGATGGGGTTTGGTAGGAGGAAGGCAAATGGGAAGGGAATATTCATTTGATATCTATTCATGGATCTTATCTTTGGAGATCAGAGAATGGCTGAAGAAGAATCCCCCTTTGCCTCTTCTGGAGCAGGCCAAGATCGTCTATAAGGCTTATCGTTCTGCGGAAGACAAACTGCAGGCTATGACCTTGCTCCTGGACATGGCAAAAGAGGAGGAAGAGAGGGAGTGTCTGAGACAGACAGCGGCTTACCTTCGGTTTGCTGTCCGGCAGATGGAAGATGAGGAAGACAGGGAGTCTGGCCGGTGGGGAGGGAAGGCGATCTGGATGGCAAGATGCGGCGATTATGACTATGCCTGTCTTTGGCACCATGATTTTACGGATACCTGGCTGTTCTATTCCTGCAAAGAGGCAAAGAAATGGGCCAGGGAATATCTGGATGATCCTTCGGACAGGTGTGATCTTCAGAAATGGACCCTGGGGGAGGAAGGGCCCAGAGAACTTTTGGAGTGTACCTTAAGGCTGGTGGGGGATCAGCTCTGTGTGACCCACGCCTATGTGGACGAGAAGCAGAGCGGTCTGGATCTGCCCCATGAAATCGAGTATGATGACTGGCTTCCCCACAGACTTCCGTTTCTCACAGGGGATCTGGTCAAACTTGAAGGCCCTGTGTTTTCTGAGACCGTGTATGGGGTATGGTGCGACGACCCCTGGGATCATCAGTACAACTGGATGGGGAGGTTTAAGACTGATGGGGAGCAAAAGTGGGATGCGGAAAATGGATATGGCGATTCCCCTTACACCGCAGACCAGATGAGCTACTACTGGCTCGGCGGGGCTTATGAATACTGCGTCATGGACTGGCTGCGCCCCGCCTTGGAGGAAGAACTGCCTGATGAGCAGAAGGAGATCAAAAAAATCGGAAGGGAACTGCGGGCCTTGAGAAAAAAACGGAGCAACAGGGAAGCAGTGGAACGGTTTCATGAGATTTTTGGCAGGCGGTCGGAAGTCAAACGCAGTATGAAAAATTAGCATTTATACCATGGTTAATCATTACGTTGATTTGTCATAGGAGAATCGCTTGATTAGGTCAAAGTGTATATCCCATCATCGCACATTATTTGCACATGATTTTATTGATATTTGCATAAGATTTTTCTATAATAGCGGCAGGAGGAAATCATATGAAGAGTGTAAATGTAACGTTTCGTGTCGATGAAGAGTTAAAAGCCCAGGCGGATCAGCTGTTTGCGGATTTAGGGATGAGTCTGTCAACAGCCATTCATATTTTTTTACGTCAGTCTGTGAGAGAACAGCAGATTCCATTTGCCATAAGCAGAAATGTTCCTAACGCAGTGACCCAGGCAGCGATGGAAGCTGCTGAAAACAATGAGGACATCTATGGCCCATTTGACAGTGTTTCAGAACTGATGGAGGCATTAAATGCTTAAGCCGGAATTTACAGGGCAGTTTAAAAAAGATTACAAAGCAGCGGTCAGGAGAGGATGCGATCCTGACAAACTGCAAGAGGTGATTACGCTGCTTGTGAATGAGAAACCTTTGCCTCCAAATTACAGAGATCACAGGCTGACTGATTTCCGCAGATATAAAAGCATGAGAGAGTGCCACCTTGAACCGGATTGGCTGTTGATTTATAAGGTTGAGAAAGAATTGCTTTTGCTAAAGCTGATTCGGACAGGAACTCACAGCGAGCTGTTTTAGACAGAAAATGGGCTGTTCACCACAGATCAAACAGTCCCTGCCGAAATCAAGGAAGGATAAAAAACTGATTTCAGCAGGGATATTTTTTATGTACACGGAGCGGAAAGGAAGTATGCCGCTAAAGCGGCCCGTTCCGCTCCGGCGAGCAGAGGAGAAGGCCACCTCTGCTTGATAAAATATGTTCCGTCTGAAAGCGCTCAGTCCTCCCGGACCAGATAAAACTGAAAAGCCGAGTACTCCGGCACCTCTCTGTTGATGGGGATCCCGGCGTTCATGAGAGCCGCCCCGGACCGGGTCTCCTTGCTTCCATTGACAGAGTACATGGCATCCGGAATAAGCCCTTTGGCCCGGACATACTCCTGGGGGCCGTTGCAGGTCAGGTTGGTGACCACCACGCTGAGAAGAGATTCCTTCTTGTCCTTGGTCACATGCTGCCAGGCGGTCATATTTCCCGGCTCGAAGGGGTTGGTCAGGCGGTAAAAATCTCCCCGGAAGGTGATGTGGTAGTATTTGCGGAACAAATCGCTCTGTTTTTTGCAGATCTTCTGTTCCTTCCTGGACAGATGGGTGGCGTCCAGCTCGTAGCCGAAGGTGCCGCACATGGCCACCACGGCCTTGGTCTCTAAGGGGACGAACCTGCCGCTGTCGGAGATGTGGGCCCCCATGGCGCTGGTGGGGTACACGAAGGAGGTGCCGTAGTGGAGCTTTAACCGGTCAATGGGGTTGTTGTTGTCGCTGACCCAGTACTGGGGATAGTAGGAGAGCATGGCCGGGTCGAAGCGGCCTCCGCCTCCGGAGCAGCCCTCAAACAGGATGTCCGGGTGGGTTAAAATGATCTCGTCCATCACCCGGTACAGTCCCAGGATATAGCGGTGGTAGACCTCTCCCTGCCTCTCAGGCGGCAGGGCGTTGGACCAGATGTCCGCCAGGGAGCGGTTGATGTCCCATTTTACGTAGTAGATATTGGCGTCATCCAGGATGGCGTTGATCTTCTCGATGAGATAGTCCTGAACCTCCTTGCGGCTCATGTCCAGGGCCAGCTGGTTCCGGCTGCGGACGCCGTGGCGTCCTGGGATCTCCATGGCCCATTCCGGGTGGGCCCGGTAGAGGTCGCTGTCCTCGGACACCATCTCCGGCTCGAACCAGATGCCGAATTTCATATCCAGGTCATTAATCTGTTCCACCAGTCTGTGAAGGCCGCATCGGATCTTATTTTCATTGACATACCAGTCCCCCAGACCGCTGTTGTCGTCGTCCCGCTTGCCAAACCATCCGTCGTCCATGACCAGCAGGTCCACCCCCATGTTCTTGGCCGCCTTGGCGATCTCCACCAGCTTCACATCGTCAAAATCCATAAATGCCGCCTCCCAGCTGTTGATAAGCACAGGCCGTTCTACCTGGCTCACAAACTTGCTGCGGCACAGATTGCTCCGGTAGAAGTCGTGGTAGAGATGGCTAAGGCCCGTAAATCCACTGTTTGTAAAGGCCATCACCACCTCAGGCCCCTCAAAAATCTCCCCGGGCTTTAACTCATA
>Ga0137306_100659_pt1 | contig 44221 bp, 48 predicted proteins | sample Inofroosms_March_FD_97187 | JGI IMG/M metagenome (GOLD analysis project Ga0137306, IMG submission 97187) | Mouse cecal microbial communities from Vienna, Austria - N-Acetylneuraminic and N-Acetylglucosamine D2O microcosms_March | ecosystem: Host-associated > Mammals > Digestive system > Large...
ATTTTGGGTATGAAAAAAGGACTTTCACACTATGTATGTGCAAAAGCCCAACTTAGATTTACTTAATTGATGCTATTTTACTACTTTTATACTTTGATTGAATTGATTCCCATTTCTTCACATATGTTATCATAAAAATCCTGTTGTTTCTGTAATACTTCATCAATTGTTGTCGGATAAATTTCTATTTGCATTTCTTTCAATATTGTTTGTTTATCATTAGAATCTACAATGTAAATTGGAAGTTCTGTATACAATCTATTGGCTTTCAATTCCAAACTATCTGTTGAATTTATTTTACAATAGCGTCTATCGCAGTTACAATCTTTTACATAAAAGATACCTCTAGGATCGTTTTTGATTCTAGTTTTACCGTTTGAATCATACCTAAATTTATTATGTATACATATCATGCCTTGATTCTCAATTATATGTTTATAAATATGCTCCAGTGACTCTGATAAATTTTTATCCTTGCTAATTCTATCTAATACTTCATTATAATTAAAGGTTTTTACTAAATTATCTATTAAATCACTTAAATTCTTACTATAATTGAAATAATGAAACTTATAAAACATTTGACAGATATAATATTCTATACAAATTATAGGTATAACATATACATTTTTAAGCCCATTCTCTCTAATAGCTTCCTTTAATTTATTATATCCTGTTATTGTATTTGTATTATTAGGTGAAACATCATATAAAATATAAATTGTATCATCAGGATTCATTATACTTATGCACTTGTCTAATATTTTACTGCATCCCTCTGAAAAATAAATATTTTCCCCATAAACTGAGCTATTCAGTAAAACTGAGCTTGGTGTATTGCTTGCATCTTCAAATAAAATCTTCTTCATCCCTATATTTCCTCTAATGATAAATACATTTTTTCATAATTAACTAAGTATTCTCTTACATTTTTCATACTAATTTTATTAGATATTTTAAGACTTATAACTATCAACTTGTCTCCACATTTTATTTCTTTTAATAAATCTTCTGTTATATATAAGTCTGCATTATCTAATAATACTACATCTGAATTTGAACAAATGCTCACAATTTGTTCTGGGGCATAATTTGCAAACTCTGATTTTCCAAAAGTGTAACTAATACCTTCATTTAAGCAATACAATTCTATTGCTTGCATTAACAATGTTTTACCCGTCCCCGAGTTCCCACTTAATAAATTTACACCTTTATTTAGTTCTACATTTACAGTTATCCCATTAAATATTGTATTGATTACCATATACTTACTCCTTTAATGATTATCCATTACATAGCTTAAGAACTGCTTAAAATCTATAAAGTGTTTGTTATCTATTATAATATCACATTCTGATGTTCCTATAAGATGCAACACCGGATATTCCCATAATATATGTCCGGTTGTTATCAACGGAAGTAATCTCAACACATTTTTGCCACATTCAATTATATTAAAACACTTGTCGGGATTGCTTATTATATTTAACAATGTTTTACATCCTGTGCTTAAATTGTTTTTATTTAATGCTCCTAATTGCATATCTCTGCCTATGAATGTTATCGGAGAATTATATTGTGCTTTGTCTATATCTTTAAGTATTTTTTCTGTTGTTGCACTATTTTTTAATGATACAGAATTAAAGAATGTATCATTAGAATGAATATATCGTACATCACTAGGTATGTCTTTTCTATTTGTATAAATTATAAGACTCATATTTACTAATTCCCTCTTATCCTTTTTTTCTATTATACCGCGAAACATCGGAAATTACAAATAGATGTTGTAACGAAATTAAAAATATTTTTTAGTGAAATGTGGAAAGCTACCAAACAATGTTCGGTAGCTTTCCACATTTCTAAATGCTTAATATACCTGTCCACCCTCTAAACCTGAGTAATCTCCTTGACCAAATGTAGATGGAGGGAGTTCACCATTGTCAGGGGTGCCTACATGTTCATAATTGCCTTCGCCTGTGCCTGTGGAGGGGGTGTCGGCAAACCACTCGGGATGCTTTTTCTTTAAGTTCTCCTCTATCCGATTGACTGCCGCTTGATCTTCTTCCGATAAACTGTCATATTCAGATTGTAATGCATCTACTCCGCTGTCACCTTTGTACTCGTCATCACCTAAGATTATGTCGGTATGGGTGGAGTTGATACCATCTTCTAAATCTTCAACAGTTTCAACTGGTTCGGGGTTGGTTGGCTCGGGTTCGGTTGGCTCGGGCTCGGTTGGCTCGGGTTCGGTTGGTTCGGGCTGGGCGGGCTGTGGGGCGGGTTCTGACACTTCGGACTCGGTTACTACACTTTGCTCGGTCTCGATTGGTGCCATGACTTCCTGTGCTTTTGGCTGTTTCGTAGAGTAAACTATAGCTCCTCCTATTATTACTATTGCCGCCATTACTGGAATGATGATTTTCATATAAGTTATACCTTTTTTATCCATGCTGTTTTTCCTCCATACTTTATGCCTTTTTTGATAAGGAATGAGGGTATCTATTGACACCCCCCACCTTAACTATATTAAATTCTTAATATCATATGCTTATACTGAAACTATATTGCACTGATTGCTTTGCTAACTGTGTTGCTTATGGTATTTATTGCAATAACTTCTATTATTGGTCTTGCCTTTTCTATAAATCTTTTGCCTAACGCCTTAAGTGTTTCACTCCCCAATAATACTTTGCCCTTGGTGCTTATGCTGATATCTTCAAGTTTTATCCATTCAAAATCTATTGTATCTGTAGGGCTTTCTTCCCACGTTTCTTGGTCAATATCAGATTGATATGACAATTCCACTGTTCCTTCTATGTATCCTTTTGTATGTAACGATTCCATTGTTTTACATACCATCTCTGAAATGCCTTCCCTCGCTTCACCTACAAACACCGATTTTTCAAGGACTTGTTGAAAGGTTTCCCCATGCTCTTTAGAATATTGTATGCAAGCGTCAACAATCTCTAACACTAACACCTCTTTCTCTTTCTCACTAAAATCTGTAGTCATAGCCCCTCCTCTTATGTTTTTATTTTATTATATCGCCTTTAAGCAAATTTCGCAATGCTTTTAGCATAGTTTTGATGTCCTAAAGGAACGTAAAATGCTCTAAAATTTCAACAAAGGGAGGATGTTACCATGATACAGGGTCTCGGCGAACGCTTACAACAAAAGCGGTGTAATCTCAAATTATCACAAAAGGAAGTGGCGAATGCTGTCGGCGTTAATCCCAGTGTCATATCCAATTATGAAAACGGTGAAAGGACTCCCAGTGTGGAAGTCCTCGTTGCTCTCGCAAGCCTTTACCATTGCTCTGTTGATTATCTTCTCGGTATTGAAAATACATCCCGTGCAAGTATTGATGTGTCAATGCTTGATGATGAGCAAATATCCCGCCTGCAATATTTTCTTTCCAGTATCAGCAAATAAACTGTTGCTTACCCTGTCAATTCTGCTTGTACATCTCTTAATAGATTATGTATGACTCTGACTGCCCGTAGGTAAATTTCGTCTGCCTGCTGTGTCGATAAATCATTTTCGAGAATAATTAACAGACTTAGCGCGTCCTGCAAGTTTTCTCTTGCCTCCTCCACATTGATTTTGTTTTCTGACTGGCTCATATGCCTTCCTCCTTTCTCCACTTGGGAGTAAGAGGGTAACGCTTAAACATATAAAAGTCAAGGGATTTTCGATATGCTTTTTTTGATAAATAATGTCCTTGAAAATTGGTCTTTACCTAGAGAAAATCGGTTCTTTATCTCTTCCAAAATTTATCAAAAAATTTGACACCTCAATGTATCCCTTGTTTTTGAAATACTGTATTGACCGATTTTGGGCAATGTAGAAAAAGATTGTTCGGGAGCAGTCTGCAAAAATTTTGCCCCTCCTCCAATTTACCACCAACAAACCCATTATTTTTAATTATGCAGGAAAACACCTAATGTATCGGGAATGTACCTTCTTTTTCATCAAATGTATTGACCGCTATGTATTTGATCGCTTTTCAATATGCCCTGACAACTTAAAATACAGGCACCAAAATACGGTATGGAATAAATCTTCACTTTTTATTGATTTATTACCTTGTCACACCCCTGCAAACAATGCTGACTTTTTGTTTTTTCGTCTTTTTCATTGTCTTTCTCCTCTTTGTATTGCTTCAACTTTTTATAGGCTGTTGTCCTGCACACGTTCATTAGTTCCGCCGCCTGTGTGCCTGTAATCTCACCTTTTATCCAGTTCTCACATATCAAGGATAAATTGTCTACCTCGATTGGCTTGCGCCCCTTGTATTTTCCCTCCTGTTTTGCAATCTCTATCCCTTCCGCCTGTGCTTCTAAAATATAGGCGCGTTGAAATTCATAGATTGCACCGATAACCGTTATCATCAGTTTTCCCATTGAGGTAGATGTGTCGAAATTTTCTTTAAGTGATATCAGCTTGACCGACTTGCCGTTAAATTCCTGTATCAGTCTTAACAAGTCCTCTACACTCCTGCTGAGCCGCGACCAGTCCACAACGTAAACCACATCGCCCTCCCTCACAAATTCCCTGAGTTTCTGCAATTCTGTCCTTACGACATTCTTTCCGCTTGCTTTGTCTATATACCATTTGGTTATCCCATACTTTTTAAGCATTTCCACTTGTCTTTCCTCGTTCTGCTCCACTGTACTTACACGGACATAAGCAATCGTCTCACCTGCCATATGCCTGACCCCTCCTTTTTGTACATTTAGCCTATACCTTAAACATACACTCCCCATTCCATCGGAATTGTCCATTTTACATTGCATTTTGTGTAAACTAAACATAAAAAATAAATATATACACTTTTTATTTTTAAGCACTTGTTAAAGTCGAAAATAAAAAGATACCGCCTGCAACTTTCCGGCAGTCGGTATCTTCTGACCTTACGGCTGTTATTGTTCCCCAAAATCGTCCAATAACTTCTGTATCTCCACAAACTTGAATACCATCTGTGCAAATGCTTTCAACAGATATGCAATAGCGCATAAATCAATCAAAGCAAGCGAAACACCGCATAATACAATGAGTCCGTCCATGTTGACCTCCTTGTGTGAAGGGGTGTCTCCCGACACCCCCACCCCCGCCCCCTGTCTTTACTGTTTCTGTTCTGTTTTCTTTGACTCTGCTTTCTTCTCCGGCTTTGCTGTCCTGCCCTCCAAAACAGGAAGTACCACTTTATCACCTTCCAGTTTTGCGCCGCCGAATACCAGACCCATCGACAGGAACATTTTCAACATATCTTCTGTCACGACCTTACGTTCCCACTTGGTAGAGATAATCTCATAACCGCTGTCCGCCTTGCCGGTCACGATGTAAGCCACGTTCGCCACACAGTTTTCGTCTTCAAGCATGGGTGTGTAATTGTTTACATGGCGGTGTTCCATCAGATTTCTCATAAAGAAATTTTTGTCCAGTACCAGTTCCTCATCGTCTCCAACCACCAAACCATGAATCGGATCGCCTTTTAACAGTGCCGCCTTGATCTCCTTGGCTGTCATCTCAACGACCTCGCCTTTGTCCTTGTTCCAGAGTTCAAACCCGATTTCCCGATTTCCCAACATTGTCCTCAATACCGCTACCTTTGTCATGCACATACTCTTTTCCTCCGTTTTCTACGTTTTTTTGTTTCATTTCTTAACTACAACTAAATTCTAACGCTGAAAAAATGTGGTGTCTGTAGTGGGAATAGCCAGAGTTTACGCGCAATGTTGTACGAAGTGACGGCTGGCTTGCTTTCAATCTATCTTTTTCTTTTCATGTGTTTCCCTTTTCTCCCGCGGTGAAATAATAACCCTTTCCCTGCCCCGTTTCTGCCAATCACGCGGGCGCGGCTGTTGGCGGATTTTTCCATATGTATAAACATATCCCGTATATCGCAGCTTATCTCCTTTATCACGCACACCGCATCAGCCGACAGGAAATCTTTCTGTGTCCCAAAGTCATTTTCCAATAACACGGAAACGACGATCACTTTCTCCATGCCCTTCAGAATCTTTTCCCATTGCACTTCCGATAATTCAACGCTCACTATAATCTGTCCTCCATGTAAAAATTTGATAAAACCGGGGTAGGTGAAAAGACCTCCCTCCTTCCCTATGCCGGATTGTCGTGATAACCGCATAAACTTTATCACCGGTGAATTATAATTGTGAAATACTAAGGTATCTTATGATATCAGACTGAAACCATGCCCTTGACACGCTTGCCCATAAGACAATATTGCCTTTATTGATTTTTCCCATTTCTCAATTATCCCGTAGAGAATGTACTATAATCTAATTTGACTGGTTACATAAAATACCCTCACCTATCCCTGTTTCTAACAGGGTGTGAGGGTAACGCTGAATCGTCATAATGGCAACGATTTTTATTATGTGCCTTATATTACAATATTTTGGTCATCTATAAGCCTAATATCTCATATGGCTGCCCAATGGTCTTATATTTTCGTGGCTCCAGTTTTATCACCAGTTCCCTATACAGATACCTCTTTTTTCTCCCCTGTTCCCCATTACTTAAAACCATAGGTTTCTCTGTATCGGAACAAAGGCTATAACTTTACGATCACTTCCTCCACCGCCTACGACCAGAAATGGATCCGCGGACGAAACATTTATAAAAATATCGACAGACTGGTGGACTCCATTTTTGCCAACTATCTCTCCCGTCCCGGCGTGCGCCAGCCCATCTTCACCTCCTACTGCGACGGCAGGAATGTGACCTGCAACGGCTTAAGCCAGTGGGGCTCCAAGTATCTTGGGGACGAGGGCTACTCCCCGATCCAGATCATCCGCTACTACTACGGCAGCGACATGTATATCAACACCGCCGTGGCAGTCTCCGGCGTCCCCTCCTCGTGGCCCGGTTACAACCTAAACATCGGCGCTTCCGGGGATAAGGTACTGCAGATCCAGCAACAGTTAAACCGCATCGCCCAGAATTACCCCGCCATTCCCCGCGTTACCCCGGACGGTGTCTACGGCCCCCGCACTGCTGAGGCAGTCAGGGTCTTCCAGAGCGTCTTCAATCTGCCTCCGAACGGGATCGTGGACTACCCGACCTGGTATAAGATTTCAGAAGTTTACGTGGCTGTGAGCAGAATCTCGGAGCCGGGGTGAGACATTCTTTCCCTGCTTATCCTTGGAATATGGGACACTCCCAACTATGTGTCCCTTTTCCTTTTGCATTTCTCCATTGCCCCTCCTATTGTAACTGACGCTGCTCATTGTTTTAATGTTTCCCATATGATATAATTAAAACAATTTTTACGCCTGTACGGCAAGGAGCGGACATGACCAGAGAAACCTACTCTTTACTGGAAAACTATATGCTGTCCTGCATGGATGACAGCGCCCACGACAAGGAGCATGTCTACCGCGTTCTGTATTATGCGCTGGAAATCGCTGAAACATTGAAAGATGTGGATTACGACGTCCTGATCGCCGCCTGTCTGCTGCACGATATCGGGCGGAAAGAACAGTTTGAAAACCCTGCCCTCTGCCATGCGGCAGTGGGAAGCGAAAAGGCATTTCTGTTTCTGACAGAACACGGCTTTGATCCCGAATACGCAGAGCAGGTCAGACAATGTATCAAGACCCACCGCTACCGCGAAAACAACCAGCCCCAAAGTCCCGAGGCAAAGATTCTGTTTGACGCGGACAAGCTGGACGTGACCGGCGCCATGGGGATTGCGCGCACTTTGATTTACAAGGGCATTGTCTCTGAGCCGCTGTACTCCCTCCTGCCGGACGGCACGGTGTCGGACGGGGCAGGCGACGACGCGCCCTCCTTTTTTCAGGAATACAAATATAAACTGGAACATCTCTATGACCGCTTTTACACGGAAAAAGCCGCCTCACTGGCAGAGGAGAGACGGCAGGCTGCCGTTTGCTTTTATCAAAGTCTTTACCGGGAAGCGGCGTCCTCCTATCGGTCGGGGCAGCGTGCGCTCGCCGGGCTTTTAGAGGATCCGTAACGTATTTTTGGACACCATACCCGAATCACATATCCGCCGGAAACACATGCAGCAATCTCTCGTATATTTCCCAGTCACTGTCCTTAAACACGTTGAATATCACCCTGTCTAACGCGCCGGCATTCTCTCTCAAAAAATCCATCACGGTCTTCATCGCAATCCACGCCGCTTCCTCGTTCGGGAAATGGAACTCCCCGGTTGAAATGCAGCAGAAAGCCACAGAGCGGATTCCATTTTCCGCACAGCAGTTCAAAACACTCTCATAACATCGGCGCAAGTCTTCTCTCAATGCGTCTGTCAGTTCCCCGTACACAATCGGTCCCACGGTATGAATCACATAGTCGCAGGGCAGGTTGTACGCCTTTGTCAATGTGGCAGTTCCCACAGGCTCCTCATACTGCCTGCCGTAACGCATCCGCTTTTCCTGCATGATCCGGCTGCACGCCTCCCGAAGCTGCATCCCCGCCGCGCTGTGTATCGCATTGTCGATACATCTGTGACATGGGATGAAACAGCCGAGCATCTGCGAGTTGGCGGCGTTCACGATGGCGCTCGCCTGCAGGCGCGTGATGTCGCCCTGCCAGAGGGAGAGTTTGTCCATATAATCAGGCTGTGGCGCGTCGCCGTCTTGCAGGAAGGACAGTTTATCCGCCGGAAAAACCTCACCTGCACCGTCCGTGTCCCGTCCGCCCGCCAGCTCCCGTAAAGTAGGAATATCAGCAAGTGTCACAATTCCCTTCTCGTCACGCTCCTGCCGCAGATAATCGTCCTGCGCCGACAAAAGTGCTTCGGAGAGTCCTCCCGGCATACGGATATTCATCAAAGAGCGGATGGTCTGCCGTTTCTGCGCCGGGCCGTAACCTTCTGTTTCCAGATTTCGGCACTCAGCAGAGTCTGCTTTTAATTGTTCCAGTAAAAGGTCTGTCAGATCACTTCTATCCGTTTTCATTCCTGCCGGCCTCCTGTCCGTACTGTTGAATTTTGTCCTTATTGATGATATACTTTTTCATATTATATCAGAAATTATTTTTTCATGAATGCGCAAAACATGTTTTTTCCGGCAAAAGAAAACACAAGCGAAAGGAGTCCGGCTATGTCCGTTTACAATATTACATTTTCTCCCACAGGAGGCACGAAAAAAGCAGCGGATCTGTTCGTCAATTCCTTCTGCCCTCAAAGCACCTGCATTGATCTCACCGACCCCGGTGCGGATTTTTCTGCATTTTCTTTTCATGAGGAGGATATCTGCATTGTGTCCGTCCCCTCCTACGGCGGACGGGTTCCTGCCATCGCCGTATCGCGTTTACAGCAGATGCGCGGAAACGGCGCAAAAGCAATTCTCATTGTCGTTTACGGAAACCGGGCTTATGACGATACCTTTGTGGAATTGCAGGATACATTGACCGCTTCCGGGTTTTTCCCTGTCGCTGCCGTGGCCGCCATTGCGGAGCACTCCATCATGCGCCAGTTTGCCACAGGACGTCCTGACGCGCAGGACGAAAAGGAGCTTGCCGATTTTGCAGTAACAATCCGTTCCAAAATGGAGGCCGGAGATCAGTCCGCCTGCCCAAACCTACCCGGGAACCGTCCCTACCGTGAATACGGCGGTGTCCCCATGAAACCGCAGGCCGGAAAAGATTGTACCGCATGCGGCCTTTGCGCCGGAAAATGTCCTGTCGGAGCTATTGACGCTGCCACTCCTTCAAAAACCGACACCAAACGCTGTATCTCCTGTATGCGCTGCGTCGCCGTCTGCCCCCAAAAGTCTCGAAGTGTCAGCAAAGCGCTCCTTGCCGCAGGCAGTATGAAATTGAAAAAGGCTTGTAGCGGTTATCGAAAAAACGAATTATTTCTGTCATAATTCAATGGTCGTGATGTCCCTGCATACCGTTTTCATTTTCTAATCATAATTTGTCTGATTTTTCTCTGAAAAGCAGATATTTTAACGGTATGCATGCACTGATCCGATTGAGACAAGATCTCTCCAATATCGTCATCCAAGCAGACAGACCGCCCCGCGATCTCCCGCGGACAGACAGCTTCCCCTTGATTCACGCAGACATACACTGCCTGCGGGTTCTCCGCCGTCATCCGCCAGAACGGATACTTGATGATACCCGGCGTATTGTATCCCACGCCCAGCTCTAAAAATACAGTCCTTTGATCCATGCACTTCTCCAGAAACGCGTCGTACCGTTTCGCCGCCAGATACCATCCTTCATCCTGCACAAAGGTATCATCCGCCCGCAGGTTCATGCTCATGGGCTTTCCGCACACCGGGCAGTACGGAATCAGTTCGTCCGGCACTTCCATGGAAAGCGCAATGCCCTCCGGCACGTACAAACCACCATCCCGCGCAAAGCGGAAGCCCTGCGCCTCCACCATGGCGCGCACCGTCTCCCCATTCTCATAAGTTTTGTCATGACAGGATCCGCTGCACTGAAACAACCCGTAGTCCCCCTGCGTGTAATACAGCCGCTCCCTGTCAAATCCCGCCTTCTGGAAACAGTGATCCACATTTGTGGTGACCACAAAATAGTCCTTGTCTTTTACAAACTCATACAGCTCTTGATACACGTTCTTCGGCGGGTCCATATATCGGTTTACATAAATATATCTTGACCAGTATGCCCAGTTTTCCCGCAAGGTCGGAAACGGATAGAAACCGCCGGTATACATATCCCCGAAACCGTACTTGTCGATAAAATCCTGAAAGTATTTGTGAAAGCGTTCCCCCATATAGGTGAAGCCCGCCGCAGTGGAAAGCCCCGCACCCGCGCCGATCACCACTTTCTCCGCGCGCTCTAACGCCTGTCTGATCTGTTCCAGCTTCTCTTCCATACCGATTTCCTCTCCTTTCAGACTCCGGCTTTGTTCCTTCCCGCCAAATCCCCACCGTTATCCCCTCGCCTCCACCGCCTGCACCGGGCAATGCTCTTTGCAGTTTGCGCAGTGCAGACAATGTTCCTGCTCAATCACAAACGGTTTTCCCTCCCGGATACACGCCTGCGGACAGTACTTCACACAGGTTCCACAGCCGATACATCGCTCCGAAATCCGATATCCCTTTGCTGGAACAGGAGCGCCTCCAAGAGAATAAGTTTCCCGGAAAATGGGACGCACACCCAGATTAAAGTATTCTACCGTCCCTTCCTTTATGGCAAACACAATGCCGATCTTTCTCGTCTCACCGGGATATACGTTTGCCAGATAGGGCTGTTCCTCAAATATGGTGTCGATCCACTTCCCCTGCTCTTCCTCTGCCACCGGGTATGCCACCCCGAAAGCCGGATCATTTCCTTATATTTTGTGTAGCCAAGTATCTGCACCCGCCCGTCATGGAGCAGCTGCCCGCAGAAATCCTTCCCTCTCGCCGTAAAGAAATACAAGCCGTCCTTCTCATAGTGGATTGCGCTGATATTACGAATCTGCGGGGCGCCGTCCTTGTCCACCGTGGCAAAGTTTAACACGCCCACCCGCTGTAATTTTTCCAAGCAAATCTGTAAGTCCATGATACACTCCTTCCATGTTTCCTCCTTCTACTTTTCTCGCCATGCCGGATCCTATTACTCGTCGCGGATTTCTTTCCAACAGTTGGGATCCGCATCGTAGAAATCCCCACTCGCCCCGCTTGCCACGGCAGGACAGCCTCTGCACCATGCCTTCAGCTCGCATTTCGCGCACTTTTTAAATTTATCGTAATCGCGGTACTGCTCCATCTGGCACACCCACACATCGGAGAGCCGGTCTTCAAATATATTTGCCACCTTACTGTTCTGCACCCGCCTGCACACGTAAATATCGCCATTTGGCAGAATCGTTATATGGCAGTTCCCGCAGTTGCACCCGCCGTAAATGACACCCTCCTTCGCATCCGCCGGTATCTTAAATTCGCCGGTCTCATACTCGTAAAGAGTCCACAGATGGTCCTTCTTGTTAAAGTAAGTTTCGCAGCCTGCTGCCTCGTACTCCTTAAACTTCTTGTCGCAGGCCGCAAGCAGTTCCCGGTATTCTAACGGCGTCATCCCCGTATCCTTCTCCCCGCTGGTGGGACAGTATCTGGCGAAGGCAAACACATCCGCCTTGTGTTCCACCACCGTGTCGATGATATCCGGGATTTCCTTGATGTTTATCCCCGACACTGTGGTCATAATGACCGCCCGGATACCCGCCCGTTTCAGACAACCGATCTTTTCAAGCGTCAGGTCGAAGGAGCCGGGCTTTCTGAACCAGTCGTGAGTCTCCCTCATCCCGTCCAGCGAAAGCTGATATTTCTGACAGCCGCATTCCTTCATTCTTCTGCACACCTCGTCATTTAGGTGAAACGGATTGCCGAGGATTGTGAAGGGAATCTCCTTGCTTTTCAACAGCTCCAACAGCCGCCAGAAATCCGGGTGCAGAATGGGATCGCCACCCGTGATGTAAAAATAAGGCAGTCTGTGGTATACTTCACAAAAATCCTCACATGCCGCCACAACCTCCTGCATCTGTTCCCAGTTCATAGCGTCCAGACTCTTGCAGTTGTTTTCCGAAAAAATATAACAGTGCTTGCATCTCTGATCGCAGTCATCCGTGATGTGCCACTGAAAAGCAAAATATTCGCTCATGTTTTTCTCCTCTTTCTCATTTATGTAAACCTTTAGTGCTGTGCTTTTAATTTATTTCAACCTTACTCTGCTGTCTTTTGCTGTCCGGCAGCCCATCATTTCGCAGACCGCCGGACAATCCATGTACTCCGGGGCGCAGACTTATTTGTCCGCTACCCCACAGGCGGAACCACATGCCGCGGGTTTCTCCACCGGCTTATCTCCCGCCCCGCAGGCAGAGCCACATGCTACAGGTTTCTCCACCGGTTTGTCTCCCGCCCCGCAGGCAGAGCCGCACGCTACAGGTTTCTCCACCGGTTTGTCTCCCGCCCCGCAGGCAGAGCCGCACGCTGCGGGCGCCGCCTCGGTGTTCCATCCCGATAAATTGGAAAGTGCCATGTTTTTTACCTTCTTGTGTGTCTGTGTTTTTGTTTCTGTCCTTTTGACAATTTCATTCTAACAAGACGGATCGCCGGAAAAAAGTACGCACTTTTTTATTAGATAGTTACCTTTTGGTAACTGGTGTCACGGCATCCCCGACCATTGCAGAAGTCTATTTCCCTCCCCAGCCTTGCCATATCCGATATATAACACTATAATCAGAATGTAAGTATCTTTTGGAAACTATTGTTTTTGTAGAAAACCGGATCAATGCTTTCCCTTTTGACCCTTGAAAAATTTTCTGAGGGGATTGGAAGCGCGGATTGATGCGAAAATGCCATAAAGAATATATTAAATTAGGCAAGAAATGGAGAATCCTTATGAAAACAAAAGACGAACTGCCCGACTGCCCCGTCGCGACCACCGTATCGCTGATCGGAAGCAAATGGAAATTATTGATCATCAGAAACCTGCTTGCCCGCCCATGGCGGTTTAATGAACTGAAAAAAGATCTGGAGGGAATCAGCCAGAAAGTACTGACCGATTCCCTCCGCTCCATGGAAGAGGACGGCATCGTTACCCGGACAGTCTATGCCGAGGTGCCGCCCCGCGTGGAATATGCGCTGAGTGAGCTTGGCGAATCCCTGCGCCCGGTTCTGGACGCCATGATGGACTGGGGAAACGCCTACAAAGGGGCTGTGTAAGCCCCTTTGCACCCTGCCGGAAACGCAGGAGAAAACGGCTCAGTCTTTCAGTGACACAAGACGTATCACCGTCAGCGAATTGGCGGGCGCTTTGTACTCAAAGTTCTCCGATACCGCCAGCTTGCCCTCCTGCGGCGTCACCGCCATATCTTTAAAGCTGTTCGCCGCTTTCGGGTCATCCCCCGCAAGCACCGTCACATCCGCCTCCGGCAGGAAACTCGCCATCTCCCTGCCCGTAAGCAGTACATGCACGGTCTGCTCTTCCTGCGACACATTCACAAGTTTAAGGATCACATCCCCGTCCGCATCCACCGCCGACTCATAGAGGGTCTGTTCCGGCGCGCCAGTCAGTGTTGTCTCCAGACTGTACTGCCCCGCATTGTTCCCGTACATCTGCTGCACATAGTAATTGACCGTCCCGAAAATGCTGTCATTGGAATAGAAAATCAGATCCGGCACCCACTGGTTCAGTTTTTCATGGGAGAAAAGCGGCGCGTAACACGCCATCTCCACCACATCCCCGTTCTTCTCAAGCCCCGTCATGTACGCCGCTTCCGCGAGAGCCGCATCCAGCGTATTTGCCTTCGCCGCGTACTCGCCGAGGAACACCTTCGCCTGCAAGTCCCTGTTGTAACTGTCATATCGGTCCGTATTGGCAAGGAACCACTCCGGCGTCTGGTAATAGTGCTCGTCCACCAGTGTCGTAATCTGGTCCGGGTTCTGCGCCAGATAAGCCCATCCCTCCGTGCTGTCCGACGCCGTGCCGTTCGCCACGATCAGCTCCACATCCCCGTAAAGCGCGGGGTCAGCCGCCGCCGCTTCCTCAAACGCCTTCACAAACTGTCTGTAGTGCTGGTGGTACTCGCTCTGCCACTGTTCGTTGCCGATGCCGATATATTTCAGGTCAAAAGGCGCTTCATGTCCCATGGCAATGCGCACCGCGCCCCACTTGGTACTGTCATCCCCCTTACAGAACTCCACCAGATCAAGGGCATCCTGCACGTACTGCTTAAACGCCTCGTCCGTGATGCTGTACACTTGATAGAAAGGGCTCTGTATCTCACAGGTCATGCCCGCATTCAAAACAGGCACAGGCATACAGCCGAGGGCTTCGCAAAACGCAAAATACTCGTAAAAGCCCAGCCCGTAAGTCGTATAATAGGGATGCGCTTTGGAGCCCTGCCAGATGCTCTTGCCCTGCGGGCGTACCGCCACATCTCCCACCGTTGTCTTCCCGTTCATCTCAAAAGCGAGCCCGTCCCCGATGGAATCTTTCCAGCTGTAAATACTCTCCTCGTCCCGTCCCTCAATCACACAGCCACCGGGGAAACGTAAAAACGTCGGATTTAAAGCCTCCAGATACTCCCCGAAATCCTTGCGGACAGGCAGTCCCTTATAAGTGTCCTGCGGCATCAGGGAAACCATATCAAAACATGCCGTCCCTGCGGGAATCTCCACCGCAAGACAGACATGCCTGTTCTCCGTCGCATCCGGCGTGATCGTCGCCTCAAACTTCTGCCATTCCCCGGTGATACCCTCTATGGTCTGCTCCGCGTAAACCGTCCCGTCCTCATTGCAAAGGCTTACCGTCACCGCGTCCACCGAGCCGTCCTCAGACTTACAGTAAAAAGACAGATCGTAGGAAGCTCCCTGCACAACCGACATGCCTTCCACAAAGCCGCCGTTTCGGATGCCCTCGTGCGGTTTCGCCGAAGAAGTCCCCGTATTATGTACCACCGCATACTGCGGATTGTTCCCGTTGAGCGCCGTGCCGTCCCCGCTTCCGTCCTTCACAGAAAACTCCACCGCCTCGCCAGTCACTTCCCAGCCATGAAGCTGTGCGTCTCTCGCCTCCATGCCATACTCGAAGGAGCGGTTCTTCACCATCTCCGCGTACATGCCGCCGTCCACGGCATAGTTAATGTCCTCCAGAAAAAGCCCGAAAAGGGTGTCGGAAATCCGATGGCTGTCGTCCAGACCGCTGATATCCATATTGACTTGATACGCGATCCCGTCAACTGCCGCCAGACCGTTTTCGTCCGCTGCCTTGTCCGTGCCAACGCCTGTCTGTCCGCCCTGCGCGCCGTCCGTCCCCGAGCCGCTTTGTCCCGCACCCTGCCCGCAAGCTACAGCGCCCGCCATAACCGCCGCACATAAGCCGCACACGGCTGCTCTTTTCCATTTGTAAATCCGTTTTCTCATTCGTTTGCCCGCCTCTTGTTTATTGTTTTCTAAAATACTTTAGATATTATTATATCATTCTTTTTTCAAACAGGCAAGCCACTCTTGTTGCATCATTGCCGTCAAAATAAGGTTGAACAGCGCGTCGAAAATACTTTTGCCGTTTATGTCACCATAGAAAACAGACAATGGCTGATGCTGAAGGAAATAGACTGTGGTAAGCCCGTCCTTGTACAGCTTCATAGCAGCATCCCTGCTGAAATGAAATGCTTCGACGGCATTTTCCTTATTATCAATGCACCATTTTACAAAAGGATCCTCACAGGTTTCATCCAATATGAATTGATTCTTCTGATTGGGATAAGTATACGAAACAGGGGCGTCAAAGGAAATCACCATATCAGCTGTATATCATCGTTGAGGAAAGAAATCAAATTTTTATTCTGAGCAGTCAATCCGCTTTGCAGTTCCTGATATCCCCATTTGGGCGGTTCAGAAAGCTTTTCCTTGCAGACTGCCCATAAGGGCAAAGAACGATTCCTCTTTCCCGGTATTAAAATACGCATACCAAAATTCCAGTGTATCTGGTCGAAAAACGCCTAGACGCGCAATGATTTGTTTTGCCCACAGCAGGGAGCCTGCAGAATTTGCAGTAATAAGGTTATGATCTGCTACAGATAGCTCGTCAATATAGAAACGCTGTCCCTTATAGGCAGGGGAAAACATTTCAAGAAAACCCTGTCCATTGCTGGTATGCCGGCGATTATCCAGCAATCCAAAATTAGCAAGTGCGGCGGTAGCCCCGCAAATTGCCCCGACCGTAGCGCCTATAGCGAGAAATTCGCCTGCCTTTTCAATGATTGCGCCATGTCTGCGGTCATTCCATGTATCCGCACCCGGTAATAACAATACGCTTGTTTCACTTACAACCATATCATCGATCAGACAATCGGGAATGACTGCCAGCCCTCCCATTGTATGGATTGGTTCTTTTGAATAACTGACAGTTTTAAGCGATACACGCTCAGCGTCCTTTTGGAAAAACCGCCCGGAATGCAGTTCTGAAGTAACATAACCTAATTCCCAGTCGGCTAAAGTTTCAAGAACATAAACATAGATTGTAAACATAAATTTCCTCCGTTTCCATTGCTCCATTGATCTGTCTGCCGTTCTATCGTATCATGTAATTGTTGACAACATTATGGCTACAATAAGTAGAAGATCTAATTTTGAAAGGCGGCTCAGGATGAAAATTGACAGACTCGTCAGCATTATTATGGTGCTTCTTGATAAGGAGCGGATAGGGGCGCAGGAATTGGCGGATATGTTTGAAGTATCTCCCCGCACAATTTACCGGGATATAGATACAATCAACATGGCAGGCATTCCTATTCGTTCCATAGCAGGAGTGGGCGGTGGCTTTGAAATTATGCCGAAATACAAAATTGATAAGAATGTTTTTTCTACTGCCGACCTTTCCGCTATCCTGATGGGACTTTCAAGCCTTTCGGACATGATACGGGGAAATGAAGTAATAAACGCCCTTGCAAAGGTCAAAAGTTTTATCCCTGCCGATCAGGCAAATGACATAGAATTGAAAACCAATCAAATATGTATCGATGTAAGCACTTGGATTGGCAGCCAGAACACACAATCATATTTGGAAATGATCAAAACGGCTTTAGAGGATTGCAGACTGGTTTCCTTTGAATACATAGCACATCACGGAAAGAAAACGAAACGGACAGTGGAGCCGTACCAGCTTGTTCTAAAAAGCGGTCATTGGTATTTTCATGGATATTGCCTTATGCGAAATGATTTTCGTTTATTCAGATTATCCCGCATATCAAATTTACATATGGAAAAGGAAAAATTTACACCACGGGAATATCGGAAACCTGTTTTAGACTTTGCGGAAACGCTGAATGCCATGCAGACACCAATAAAAATCCGTATTCATAACTCTATCATGGACAGGGTTCTTGATTATTGTGCTTATGAACACTTTTCACCCGATGGCGCCGAATATTACCTTGTCGATTTCCCGTTTATAGAAAATGAATACTACTTCGATCTTCTTCTTGGTTTTGGCGATAAATGTGAGTGTCTGGAGCCGTTAAGCATTCGTGACAAAATGAAGCGCAGAATCCATGATGTAGCTGCCATATATGAAAATTAGAATATTCTTAATTCTCTAAACAAAATAAATGATGCGTGTGAAATGGCGGCACACAAAAACGACCGTCCGGGTATCCCTGTCTTCCCGGACGGTCAGTCTACATGTCACAGCTTGGCTGCGACTCAAATCGACGCTGTTTACTTCGTCAGCATCATCATAATCTCATTGCTTCTCGCCACAAACTTGGTCATAGCCTCCGGCTCAAGGGGTGCCTGCTGCAGCAGCGCCAGATCGTAGAGCTGCTCGCAGATCATCTTCACGTTCTCGCCGTCCTGATGTTCCAGCACGTACTGCACGAGCGGATGGTTCGCGTTTAAAATAAGCGTCTCCCCCTCCTTGCCGAACATCCCCATATCCATACCCGGCATGGAGTACATCTTCATCATGTCCTGCATCCTGCGGGACTCCTCGGAGAGCGTGATCATGGAAGAAATCTTCTTGTTCTTCAGCTTCTCGATCTTCACCTTGATCTGATCCTTCTTAAGAGCCTTCTTCATCAGCTTGGCGATCTCTTCCGCCTGCTCCTCCATCTCCTTCTCCGCCTTCTTGGACGTCTTTGCCTTGAAGGTGTCCGTCAGGTCGGCGTCGATACGCTGGAACTTAATGCCTTCGTTCTTCGCCTCAATCTGGGAGACGAAGGGCTGGTCGATATTGTGGGTCAGCACCACCGCGTCCATCTTCGCCGCCTTGAACATGTTGATGTACTGACTCTGCTGCTTCTCGTCAGTTACATAGTAGATGACTTTCTCTTTCTTCTCCTCCTCGACAGGCTCGCCGTTCTCGTCAAGGACTTCGCCGTCCACTTTTTCCGCCTCGTCAACGACCTCGGCTTCCACCTTCTCGCCGTTTTCGTCCACCGCCGCAGCTTCTGTCTCCACGCTTTCATCTGCCGCTGCGCTGTCCGTCTCGTCCTGTCCGCCGCTCTCTCCTGTGGTTTCCGCATTTCCGTCACCAGCTGTGGCATTCTCAGCGTCATCCGCCTCGTCGGGGTCGATCTTGTTGACCTCCAGACATTCAGGCAGCGTCATATACACACCATCCAGATTCTTAAACAGGATGTAGTCGGTCATCTTCTCGCAGAACTTGTCGTCCTTTAAGCAGCCGAACTTGATGAAGGGGCTGATATCATCCCAGTATTTCTCGTACTCTTCCTTCTCGGTCTTGCACATGCCGGACAGCTTGTCCGCCACCTTCTTTGTGATGTACTCACTGATTTTCTTCACAAAACCGTCGTTTTGCAGCGCGCTTCTTGAGACGTTGAGCGGCAGGTCGGGACAGTCGATCACACCCTTTAAGAGCATCAGAAACTCGGGAATCACTTCCTTGATGTTGTCCGCGATAAATACCTGATTGTTATATAATTTAATGGTTCCCTCAATGGACTCGTACTCCATATTGATCTTCGGGAAGTAGAGGATGCCCTTCATGTTAAACGGATAATCCATGTTCAGATGAATCCAGAACAGCGGCTCCTTGTAATCCTGAAAGACCTTGCGGTAAAACTCCAGATACTCTTCCTTCGTGCACTCGTTGGGATGTTTCGCCCAGAGCGGCTGGGTCTCGTTGAGAAGTTCCGGGCGCTTCTTGATCTTTAACTTCTGCTCGTCCTCCTCCTTCTCCTTCTTGATCTCCTCCACGACCTCATCGGTAGGAAGCTTTTCCTCCTCCTTGATGATCTGGGTCTCCGTGGTGTTTGCCTTGGAAAGCCAGATTTCTGTAGGCATAAAGGAACAGTATTTCTTGATGACCTCTTTCGCCTTATATTCGTTGCAGAACTCCAGACAGTCCTCGTTGATGTGGAGGGTGATCGTCGTACCCACTTCCGTTCTGGTTCCGTCCTCCATGTCGAACTCCGTGCCGCCGTCGCATGTCCAGTGCACCGCCTGCGCGCCGTCCTGCCATGACAGGGTGTCGATCTCCACCTCGTCCGCCACCATGAACGCCGAATAAAAGCCCAGTCCGAAATGCCCGATAATCTGGTCCTCATTCGCCTTGTCCTTGTATTTCTCAATAAAATCCGTCGCGCCGGAGAAAGCGATCTGGTTGATGTACTCCTCCACCTCGTCCGCCGTCATGCCGATACCGTTGTCGATAAATTGTAACGTCTTTTCCTCCGGGTTGACAATGACCTGAATCTTCGCCTTGTAATCGTCCGCCAGCGCGTACTCGCCCATCATATCCAGCTTTTTCAGCTTAGTGATCGCGTCGCATCCGTTGGAGATCAGCTCCCTGAAAAAGATGTCGTGATCGGAATACAGCCACTTCTTGATAATCGGGAAAATATTGTCGCTGTTGATCGATAAACTGCCATGTTTCGCTGCCATAATTGCTCACGTTCCTTTCTCTCATAAACCTTGCCATGCGGCGTGTCCTCCACCCGCACCTTAACCGGACAAACCCTGTTTTGCGGGGTTGTTGACTATCTAGTGGATAGTTTAATACGCCCGAATTAAGAAGTCAAGAAAAAATTAGCACTCATTAGCCTTGAGTGCTAATAATTTACGGATTTTTCCCATTCTATGCGGGTTTGGGGAATTATAAACTTTTTCTAAAATCCCGCAAGATACTTCATTGTGGTTCCGCTGTCTGTATGCTATAATTTCAATAACTTTGACAGTGACAGCTTGAAACCCGATTTACGTTTCTCATTGTATAAACGCTTCGGAACGGAGGAAACAATGGTTAAAGAGTGCTTAAAGACATATTTAGACAAGTATTTTGCGTGCTATAAAAACTATAGAGGGACTTATCCTGTTGTCCCATATGATGAAGAAGAAAAGTCTTCCTTGTGGTACGGTGAAGCGGATGAGGAGGACTATATTCAGTGGATGTACAAAGAAAAGGATAAACAAACAGATTTTTCGGATTTAGAAAGGGAGCTGGAATTGGTATTGCCCGATGCCGCAAAAGAGTTTTATCATTCCTACTATTTTCTGCAGCTGCAAGGCTTTTATCATGGAGAGAGCGTAAATTTTGACCCCATAAGCGACTGCAGGGATATCTTGCGGGATTTAAGGGCTTGTATCTTTGAGACCAACGGAAAAAAGTATCTTCATATGGGTATCTATAGCAACAGGGATCTGGCTTTATGTATGGAAGTTGACACAGGTGCAATCGTCCAGACGGATTACGATTCCAAAACTGTGGAGAAGCTTGCGGATTCGCTGGAAGAATTTCCGGATCAGATGGCACCCGTGAGATAATTTATATTTCGTGCGAAATACCATTTAATTACGATAATATATTAATTAAAAAAACACGCTGCCGGCAGTCAAAAAAGCCAAAACACGAAGGACCGTACAAATGGATATCATTCAGTTAAAGATCGAGAAAGACAATTCCGTCGCCAGCTATATAAAAATCATCAGAAAATTTGACGCTTCCCTGTCCGTCGGCACGATTAAACAGCGGATCGTCCATGGTGATTTTGTGGTGGGATTTGACTTAGAATATTATGATGCTTTGGAAGATATAAACGAAATTGACAGAAAAAAGCTTTTTCGCCAGATGATCGCGGATCTTTGTCATGCCGGGGCAAAGATTTCCATATATCAGGACGATGAGGAAATACCCATGGATGTTTTGGATAACTGGCTGGAATCTCTGGATATCATCAGCCGGCAGGTGGAAAACGACATAGACAGGGAAACAGAATAGTGCATTTCGGGAGTGGTCAGCTCCCGAAATACTGTGCATACACCTCAAAGAAATTCTGCGTCGTCACTTCCCCGTCATGGATAAAGTTCACGTTGTCCCACAGCTCCTCGTTCAGATTTCTGGTCAGCGTCGCCACATAGGCGTCGTACTCCTGCCCGAACGCCTCCTCACGTCTCTGCTCCACGATCTTGATCTTGTTTGCGTCCGTCTCCTCCCTGTCAAAAGTATTGATGCACTTGATGATGTGATAGCCGAACTCCGTCTCCACCACGTCACTGATCTCGCCGGTTCCCAGATTGAAAGCAGCCGTCTCAAAGGACTCCTCCATCTCCCCTTTGCCGAAGGAATACGTCGCCTTATCGTCCTCGCTGTACTTGCGGATGAGCGCGTCGAAATCCTCGTCTGTCTTCGCCTGTCCCAGCACTTCAATCGCCCTTCTGTAGGCGTCCCTCTTTGCCTCCTCCGTATACTCGATCTTTTTTCCCGTCCCGTCCAGCGCGTAAGTCTTGATCAGAATGTGCTGCACGGTAATGGTGCGCGCCTCGTCGTCGCTGATCTCCGGGTTGATGTCCTTGATCGTGTACTGGTACATCTTCTCTGCCCGCGCCAGCTCCGTGTAGAGCGATCTGATGGTCTTTTCATTGACGCCCATCAACTCGATTTCCCGCTCCCCCAGTGTGTCATAATACGCCTTCGCCGCATTCTCCGCCTGCGCGCGCTCCTCCTCGTCCAGTTCCACCTCGTACTTCTCCGCCATCAGGTTCATGGTCTTAATCTGGGCAATCTGCGCCAGCGCGATATTTTTCACATTTTCCTCAAGCGTCACGCCGTCCGCGATCGTCCCCCAGATTTCCTGCCCATACACACTCTCATAGCGGTTCTGAATCGTGGTCATGTACACCATAAGCTCCGGCAGCTTACAGGAGCTGGTCTCGATCCGGAAGATCTCATCCTTCTCAAATCCCGTGGTCAGCACCACCTTCGTGCCAAACCCGTCGCCGTCACCGCAGCCAGTAACCGTCCCGGTTAACATAACTAAAATTGCTATACAAACGAATGCTTTTTTACACCTTTTTTTACACCTTTTTTTCCCCATTAATCCTCCCGCTTCGCTGCTACACCTACGACCATTAAAGTAATTCCATTATATTTCTCAACACTAAATTATGATACGGTTTGCACAATCTCAATCTATCGAAATAATGTTTCCCTTCTTATCATACCACACTTTCCCATCCGTCAGCACGTAATCCTCGCCGCCCAGAACCGCCTGCACGTAATCCGCCGCCGACCGCAGCCTCCTGCGAAACGCCATGCCGCCCCCGAACAGATTCGTGGAGTGAATATCCGATCCCGCGCTTAAGGGAAAAGCGTGCGCCTTCGCGTAGGCGACAGCCCTCTTATCAAAAACGGTCTTATCCCTCATTGTCCCGGAATACCAGTGGTGCGCGGCGTTGATCCCCTCCACGCCGTCCACCCAGTCCGGCATAAGGCGCACTTCAGGAATATAAGCCTCCTCCCTGTAAGGATGGGCGTGCATCACCAATCCGCCCGCCTCATGCACCAGTTCGTACTGCTCTTCCACGGATACAGACCGAAGTTCCGGGTGTGCCTTCATCCACGCCTTATCAATCCCATACAACAGAAATTCTGTGGCGTCATACCCTGCCTCGTATCCGAAAAAGACGTCCAGCCCGATTTTATCCCCTTCCGCCTTCGCGTGTTCATATCCGAGACAGAACCGGTCCACCCACGCATCCCATGAAAGGCTCCTGTCCACGCAGGTGTTTCCGCCCCAGTTGTGATCCGTCACAAAAATGCCGGTATATCCGTACTCTTTACACGCCCGCACCATCTCCGCCCCGGTGCTTCTCGCACAGGCACTGGACTCCGAAGTGTGCAGATGGGTTTCATATAAGTAGGGATACCGCTCCCTGATCGCCGTGTCATTCATCTTGCTCTCCATTCCAACCATTCCGAAGCATCTGCCAGACAGGCTTCGCTTCTTGCTTCCCGCGATTTGAAAAAGGATTAAATTGTATGCACCAGCATCCCAACCTAATCCCTTTCCCTTTTATCCCATACGTTCCGTAAAATCATTTACCGCCGGCAGCTATCTGACCGTTTATTACCGCTATCCATTCACCGCAAATGCCGCCCTGCTTCTGACAGCCTACTTAATTACGTGAATCCATCCCTCGGGCGCGTCAATCCTGCCCATCTGGATTCCCGTCAGCGTATCATACAGCTTTTTCGTGACAGGTCCCATCTCGCTCATACCGCTGGGGAACGCAATCTCTTTTCCGTGATCCACGATCTTTCCTACCGGGGAAATAACCGCCGCCGTGCCGCAAAGGCCGCACTCTGCGAAATCCTTCACTTCCTCCAGCGCGATCGGACGCTCCTCCACCTCAAGTCCCAGATAGTCCTTCGCCACCGTCATCAGCGAGCGTCTGGTGATAGAGGGAAGAATGCTGTCGGACTTCGGCGTAATCACCTTATTGTCCTTTGTCACGAACAGGAAGTTCGCGCCGCCGGTCTCCTCCACATACGTCCTGCTGCCCGCATCCAGATACATATTCTCGTCGTAGCCCTCCTCGTGCGCCGTCACAATGGCATGAAGGCTCATCGCATAGTTCAAGCCCGCCTTGATATGTCCCGTTCCATGCGGCGCGGCGCGGTCAAAATCGCTCACCTTGATCGTGATCGGCTTTACGCCGCCCTTAAAATAAGGACCCACAGGCGTGGTAAACACTCTGAACTGGTACTCATCCGCGGGCTTCACGCCGATTACCGGAGAGATACCGAACATATAAGGTCTGATATAGAGGGTTGCGCCGGAACCGTAGGGCGGCACATAAGCCTCGTTCGCAACCACCACATCCGTCACAGCCTTTATGAAACGATCCTGCGGAAATACCGGCATCTCCAGCCGCTTGCAGGAATCTTCCATGCGCTGCGCGTTTAAGTCGGGACGGAAAGTCACGATACGCCCGTCCTCGGTTGTGTAAGCTTTCATTCCCTCGAAACAGGTCTGCGCATACTGCAGGACGCCCGCGCACTCGTTCATCACAATGTTGGCGTCATCCACAAGCGCGCCGTCATCCCATGCGCCGTTTTGGTAATTCGCCACGAAGCGTTTGTCCGTCTCGTGATAGCCGAAACCGATATTCGCCCAGTCCAGATTCTTTTTTTCCATAATAGCCAACTCCTCTCCCTCAGTCATTCCTCTGTCGTTTTGCAACCGTTCCGTGTGCAAAATGCTTCGCGGAACAATTACTATATTTATTTTTATATAATATACCTTTGTCCTCAAAAGTCAAGCATCTCATAACAGTTCAGCCTCCGGCTTCTCTGTCACAGCACCGCGTTGACCACCTCAAGGGCAATATCGTAAGCGTAATCCTTGATCGCTTTCTCGCAGAGCCGCAGCATCTTCTTGTCCGTCTCGGGTCTGTCATAGCGTTTCAGCTCCCTGAGTTTAATCGCCGCGCTCTCCCCGTCGAAATCGTCCAGTCTCGCCGCCAGCTCATGCAGCGCCCTGACCCACTCGTCCTCCGTGATGCTTCCCACGCTCTCCTCCGGCTCCTGCTGCCCGGTTTTCTCGCCCGCGTCCTCCGTCTCCAGATACACCCGCAGGCTGTTTCTCATGGTGTTCATCATGCCGAACAGAATCGGGGAACGCACCGTCACATCCTCAAGCTGTCCCGCCTTCGCCATTTTTTCCAGTTCAAAGGCTTCGTCCGCCAGATCGTCCGCACCCACGTTTCTCGCATTTCCCTTCAGAGAGTGCACGATAATCGTATAGCCGGGCATATCTCCTTTCTGCAGAAAGTCCTTAAGCGCCGTCTCCTTCTCCTGCAAAATGGAATGGAAGTCGCGCAGGACCTTGCCGTAAAGCGCCTTGTCCCCGCCCATATACCTGAGACCGTTTCTCAGATTAAAGCCCATCAGATAAAGCTGGCTCTCCCTGATGTCAAACTCGCCGTCTCCATCTTCCTGCGTCTGCTCGTACTCGTTGCTGATATTCCTGTTGTTGGTCAGATAGACAACGTTGCTCGGCAGATACTCGATCAGCATATTTTCAAACTTATCCGCGTCTATGGGCTTTGTCAGATAATCCTGAAATCCCTCTTTCAGATACAGTTCCCTGGCACCCGCCACCGCGTTTGCCGTCAAGGCGATGACCGGGATGTCTCTGGACGGATTTCCCTCCAGCGCGCGGATGGCATGGAGCGTCTGCACGCCGTCCATCACAGGCATCATATGGTCCATGCAGATCAGATGGTACGTCTTTCTCTTAATCAGCTCCAGACATTCCTCACCGCTCGCCGCCACGTCAATCTGCAGTCTCGTACCTTTCAGAAGCCCCTGTGCCACCGCCAGATTCATGGCATTGTCGTCCACAATCAGGATTCTTCCCATGGGCGCAATGAATTTTTCATGGTAATCCTCAATACTGCGCAGACTGTCCTTATACTGTTTTTCAAAATCGCCGAGCGGCTCCCTGTCCACTATCTTCTGTACTATCCTGAAAGAAAAGGCGGAACCCTTGCCGTATACACTCTGTACATCCAGCTTACCGCCCATCATCTCGATCAGACGCTTCGTGATGGCAAGCCCCAGCCCTGTCCTGTCCTCTTTGCTGCGGGTTGCGGAATCCATCCTCTGAAACGCACGAAAGAGTTTCGGAATATCTTCATCCTTGATGCCGCTTCCCGTATCCTTTACAATCACATACATTTCCACGGAATCTTTCGGCAGCTCCTTCCAGCTCACATGCAGCGTAATCCTGCCCTTCTCCGTATAACGCACCGCATTTGACAAAAGATTTCCGATAATCTGCCGGATATGTATCTCATCCCCAAACAGCTTATAGGGAATATCCTGCGCAATGTCCAGAACCAGATCCAGCTTTTTGCGGCGCAGCTGCACCGAAATACTGTTGATCAGATCGTTCAGAAGGGAACTGACGTCATAGATACCTTCCGTCAGATCCATCTTATCCGCCTCAAGCTTGGAGAAATCCAGAATATCGCTCACCAGCGCAAGCAGAATATTGCCCGCCTGCCTGATGTCTCTCGCGTACTCCTTGACCGCCTCCTCCTGACTTTCCCTCAGAATCAGCTCGTTCAGCCCCAGAATCGTGTTGATCGGCGTCCTCAATTCGTGTGACATATTCGCCAAAAAGATATCTCTTGCCTTCTCCGCCTTCTCCACCGCACTCTTGGCAGTCTCCAGTTCCACATTCTTCTGCTGCAGCGCCTCTTTCGCCTGTGAAAGCTCCGTCCCTTTCCTCGCCGTCGTTTTCTTTGTCTCCTGACCCATACCTGCGTACCCTTCCTTTATATCAATTCCTGCTGCCTTCTCGTCTGCCCTTAACAGACTCCCCCGCTGATTAGTGCTTTCTTTTCTCGTATTTCACAAAGTAATACGGCAGATCAAAGTATGTCTGCTCCTCACTCTCCGCTGTGATCTCCCACGCCTCGTCCTTGTCAAGGTCCGGGAAATAAGCGTCCGCCTCATAGTCGTGGTCAATCTTCGTCACATGCACCACGTCGCACTCCGAAAGCATCATTCGGTAAACGCTCTCCCCGCCGATAATATACACATCCTCCGTCGGATATTTCTTAAGCTCCGCGTCCAGTTCTTCCTTATTATGCACCACCACGGCGTCCTTCACCTTATATTCCGGGTTCGTGGAGAGGATGATGTTTGTCCTGTTCGGCAGCGGCATCCCCTGCGGAAATGTCTCAAGCGTCTTTCTCCCGAGCACCACCACCTTGCCCGTAGTCTCCTGCCTGAAATTTTTATGGTCCGCCGGAATCCTCACGAGCAGCCTGTTCTTACAGCCGATTGCCCAGTTGTTGTCAACGGCTACGATTGCGTTCATACATTATGCCTCCTTTTTTAATTCATGGACATTCCATATATGTAATTGGCATTTCTTTAGATTTCGCGTATTTTATTTCTGACAAAGTCGATTCTCCTATATAACCATTTTTATTAATTACATAAATCTCATCCGCCATATCAATCTTTCTCTTATGCATGTCATCAAGCATTTCTTTTGTTCCTTCTGTCCAGGCTTCATCATCTTCGGAATGTCCAAATAACCCGACAGAAATAACAATATATCCCTGCAAAGTGAGTAATTTTTGTTGTTCTAAAAAGTCTTCCTTAAATCTCGTGCTGCCACATAATGTAATTACTTTATACTTTCCTACCATTTATTCCCTACTCCCTTGTGCGGCTGTCAGATGGCGACCGGAATATCTGTAATCTGCGGACCCGTCACGTAGTTTTCCACCTTCACGTCGTCCCTCGTAAACTGGTAGAAATCCGTGACCTCGGGATTCAGCCAGAATTTCGGCGCGTCGTAAACGGGTCTTTCGATCAGTTCCTTTATGATAGGAATATGCCTGTCATAAATGTGTGCGTCCGCGATCACATGGACAAGTTCGCCCGCCTCCATGCCGCACACCTGCGCCAGCATATGCACAAGCACCGCGTACTGCACCACATTCCAGTTGTTCGCCGTCAGCACATCCTGCGAGCGCTGGTTTAAAACCGCATTGAGCGTCAGCTTCTCCTGCCCCTTCTTCTGTGTCACATTAAAAGTCATGCTGTACGCGCACGGGTAAAGGTTCATCTCGTGCAGGTCCTGATGCACATAGAGGTTTGTCATAATCCGGCGGCTGAACGGGTTGTTTTTCAAGTCGTAAATCACCCGGTCCACCTGATCCATCATGCCTTCTTTATACTGATGTTTCACGCCCATCTGATACCCGTAAGCCTTGCCGATGCTGCCGTCCGCATCCGCCCACTCGTCCCAGATATGGCTGTGCAAGTCGTTGATATTGTTGGACTTCTGCTGCCAGATCCACAGCATCTCGTCCGTGGCACTCTTAAGAGCCGTCCTGCGGAGCGTCATAATCGGGAACTCCTCCGACAGATCGTAGCGGTTCACCACCCCGAATTTCTTCACGGTATACGCGCTCTCCCCGTCCGCCCAGTGGGGTCTCACCTTCTCCCCCTCCGTGCTCGTTCCGTTCTCCAAAATATCCTTACACATATTTATGAAAATGTGGTCTGCCAGACTCAATTGTCATTCTCCAATCTTACACATTATGTAAACCATTTCTTCTCTGACTCGCAAACCCGCGCATCACGCCCGATCCCATTTATCACACAAGGAGTTGATCTGATCCGCGAACCGCGCCAGATCCTTGTTTGCGCCTCCCTCGTTCTTATGTATAACGGCGATAAGCCTCTGCCCGCTTGCCAAAAGCCTTGCAAAGACATCGGAAATGCCTCGCACTTTCTTCTTGATCGCCACAGGCCCCGCCTCGTGGATAAATTCTCCGCTGATCAGATCATAGCGGGTACCGCTGTAAGGCGCATAGGCGTCCAGTCCGTGCTCCACCTTCAGGCACTCCGTGAAGAGTTTACATACGCTGTCCTCACCGTGTACCACAAAAACTTTATCCGGCTTTTTCTCGAAACCGTCCACCCACTGTAAAAGCCCGTTCTTGTCCGCATGGCCGCTCATGCCGACCAGCTTCTCGATATCGGCGCGGATCTCGATCGGCTCGCCGAACAGTTTAACCTCCTTCACGCCCTCCACAAGCATTCTGCCGAGTGTCCCCACCGCCTGATAGCCCACGAACAGAATCGTGCACTCCGGGCGCCAGAGATTATGTTTCAGATGATGTCTGATACGTCCCGCCTCGCACATGCCGGAAGCGGATATGATAACCTTCGGCGTATGCTCGAAGTTGATCGCCTTGGATTCTTCGCTTGTGATGGCAAGACGAAGTCCCGGGAACGTGATCGGATTGATTCCTTTTCTGACCAGAGCCATCGCCTCTTCGTCAAAACACCTTACCTCATTTTTATGGAAAATCCCGGTAGCCTCCACCGCCAGCGGGCTGTCCACATAAACCGGGAAGTTCTCGTGACCTTTTACCCGCCGCTCATCCTTAATCTGCCGCAGGAAGTAGAGCATTTCCTGTGTCCTGCCCACCGCAAAGGAAGGAATCACCACATTGCCGCCCCTGTCAAAGGTGGTCTGCAGAATCTTCGTAAGCTCTCCCACATAGTCCACTTTTTCCGTGGAGTGCAGTCTGTCGCCGTAGGTGGACTCCATCACCACATAATCCGCTTCCGCCGTGTTTTTCGGGTCTTTGATGAGGGGCTGTTCACTGTTTCCGATATCGCCGGAAAACACCAGCTTCCTCGTCACATTCCCTTCCGTCGCCCAGACTTCTATACTGGATGAGCCGAGCAGATGCCCGATATCCGTAAAGCGGATCTTTATATTTTCATTTACCGTCACTTCACTGTCATAGTCGCAGGGGATGAGACGCCTGATCGCCCCGTCCGCGTCCTCCATCGTATAAAGAGGCTCCACCAGCGCATTCTCCGCGCTTCTCTTCGCCTTGCGGTTTTTCCACTCCGCCTCCTGCATCTGGATATGCGCGCAGTCGCGAAGCATAATGCTGCACAGATCGCAGGTGGGCGCCGTCGCAAAAATCTGCCCCCGGAACCCTCTTGCGTACAAAAGCGGCAAAAGCCCCGAATGATCCACATGCGCGTGGGTCAGGAACACATAGTCTATGAGCGCTTCCTCCACAGGCAGGTCGCAGTTCTCAAATACGTTGGCACCCTGCTCCATGCCGTAGTCCACCAGAATATTCTTATCGCCTACACGAAGATAATGGCAGCTCCCTGTCACCTCATGGTCTGCCCCGATAAACATAAGTTCCATACAGTTTTCCCCCCTGCTTCGCGTCGCCTGTTTTTCTATTGCACCTCTTACATAATAACATTTTTTTCCGAAAGCGTAAATCATTTCGGGGATATCTTTTTCAGATTCTCAAACAGCTCATTCTCCGGCTTCCCTGTTACCAGATTCTTTCCTTCAACATCCCACACGGTTCCCATACAATATAATAAACTTGTGATGAGGTGACTCCCATGTCCTTTTCGATTTCCTCCCTGCTGCTCTTTCTGGTTGCCGTGTCTCTGGATTCCCTGACTGCCGGATTCTCCTATGGCACCGGCAGGGTGCACATCAAAGCCCTCTCCTTTCTCATATTGGCATGTGTCCCGGCGCTTTTTATCACCGCCGCCGGCAGAATCGGCGAGATCGTCGGCTCCCTGCTTCCGCCCGGCGTACTTCCCTTTCTCTCCTTTTTTATGCTTGCCGCCATCGGCATTGCAAAGCTCTTTGAAAGCCTGATCCGCAGCATCGCCAAAAAACACCCCAGTCTCATGGGAAACTGGGGCTGTCAGATCAAACAGATCAACATTATCTTTACGGTCTATCTTTCTCCGGAAGAGGCAAACCGCACAGATATTCAGGTTTTAAGCGCAAAGGAGGCGCTGCTTCTAAGTCTGGCGCTCTCCCTTGACAGCGTTCTCGTGGGAATGGCTTTCCCTGCTGCCGACATTCCCCGGCTGACGCTGTTTTTCTGCGCCACTCTTTTCAATTTTCTCCTCTTTGTCACAGGCTGTCTCTCCGGGCGGCTTCTCTCCCGGGTACTGCGCATCGATCTGTCATGGCTCTCCGGGCTCTGTCTGCTGCTGCTTGCCTTCCGCACACTGGTTTAACCCGGTCCGGCTCTCCCGTCTGCGCCTGCTTTTTCCCGCTTTCCGCACGCCGGCTTAAATCTGTGCCGGCGTTTCGGCCTATGTACGTTACTCCCGGCTCTCCGCGCACTGGCACGACGGATGCTTTACGGGAATACCTGCCATCCCCGCCAGCACCAGCATTTCATGCACCAGCAGCGGCGTGACAGAAAGCGCCATCAGCCGGATCCACTCCTCCATGCTCAGCCGCACGGTGCCAAAGAGCGTGACGAGAAAAGGAATCTCCGTCACCGCAGCCTGCAGCGCAATGCCTACCGCAAGCGCAAGCAGCATCTGGGGATTGCTTCTGTGATCCATCCGAAATACAGAGCGGTTCACATCCCGCATACCGATAGCGTGGAAAAGCTGGCTAATGCCGAGCACTGTGAAAGCATGGGTCTGCGCTTTTGCCAGCACGGCTGAAATTTTCAGCCCTTCCAGTATGTTATGTAAACTCACAGGCAGTCCTTCCATCACAATGCGGTCGTAGGGAACTTTCAAAAACGCCGCCAGACTGATCCCGCCGATTACCAGTCCATAACAGATCACGCACATAAGTCCCCCTCTCGCAAACAGCGACTCGTCGCTTCGTCTCGGCGGTTCCTTCATCAGACTTTCCGTGTCATTGTCATCCACCCCCAGCGCCAGTGCGGGCAGAGAGTCCGTGATCAGATTAATCCAGAGAATAAATCCTGCCGTAAGCGGCACCGGCAGCCCTGCCACAATCGTCAAGAGCATGGTCAGTATTTCTCCCAGATTGGAAGAGAGGAGAAACAACACCGATTTCCGTATGTTCTCATAGATGCCCCGCCCCTCCCGGATTGCCGTATGAATGGTGGCAACGTTGTCGTCCATCAGCACAAAGTCCGCCGCGCCTCTTGCCACGTCGGTTCCCCCCTGCCCCATGGCGATTCCGATATCCGCCGCCTGCAGAGAAGGGGCGTCATTGACCCCGTCCCCGGTCATTGCCACTGTTTTATGTAAACTTCTATACCCTTCCACGATCCGCACCTTATGCTCCGGCGTCACCCGCGCAAAGACCCTGAGCTGCGGCAGTCTCTGCAAAAAAGTCTGGTCTTTCAGATGGTCCAGTTCCCTGCCCGTGATACACTCCTCCGCATGACTTGCAATCCCGAGCTGTCTTGCAATGGAAAACGCCGTGTCCGGGTGGTCTCCCGTGATCATCACCGTGGAAACTCCCGCCTGCGCAAAACCCCGCACCGCCGCCAATGCCTCTGGTCTTACCGGGTCCTGCATACTGACAAAGCCGAGGAACACCATGCCCCGCTCTTTCATGCCGCCTTCCGGCTCCATCGCCAGCGCCAGCACACGCCGTCCCTCTCCCATCAGACGTTTCTGTACGCCAAGCAGCCTCTCCCGCTCCGTCACCGTAAGTTCCGCTATACTGCCTCCCTTGAAACAATGCCCGCAGTTTTCCAGAATCCGTTCCGCCGCGCCCTTTGTATAAGCCGTCTGCCCGTCTGGCATCCTGTGCAGCGTAGTCATCATTTTGCGCCCGGAGTCGAATCCGATCTCATTGATGCGCGGATACTTCTCCCTGAGCCGTTCCACCTTGGCGTCGCAGTCCTGCGCCATATGGAGAAGCGCCAGTTCCGTAGGATCCCCCATGCCCTCCTCCCCGGTCTCGGCGTCATTGCACAGCACACACCCCAGAAGGAAGTGCGCCGCGCAGGAAAGCGCCGCTCCGCCCGTATCCGCCGCCCCGAACAGTTCTTTCAGTCCTGCTTTCTCCGTAAGTTTTCCGTCCAGATAACACTCCGTCACCGTCATCCTGTTCTGCGTCAGCGTCCCCGTCTTGTCCGAGCAGACCACTTCCACCGCACCCAGCGTCTCCACCGCCGAAAGCCTTCTCACAATCGTCTTTGCCTTCACCATCCGGGACACGCTCAGCGCCAGCACAATCGTCACGATTGCCGGCAACCCTTCCGGCACGGCAGCCACCGCCAGAGAAACGGAAGTTAAAAGCATATCCCCCACATCACGCTTTTGCAGCAAAGCTACAATAAAGAGTAGCACACAGATTCCTACCGCAAGAGCGCTCAACACCTTTCCCAGCTCTCCAAGCCGTACCTGCAGCGGCGTCAGCTTTTCCTTGTGTCCGTGCAGCATGTCCGCGATGTGACCGACCTTTGTGTCCATGCCCGTCGCCGTCACCACGCCTAAGCCCCGCCCCTTCGCCACATAAGTTGACATATAGACCATATTTCTGCTACTTGTGTCCGCTTCCCCCTCCTCCACGAACGCCGCCTCTTTCTCGACCGGCACAGACTCTCCTGTGAGGGTAGACTCTTCCGCAAAAAGTCCGATACTTTCTATTAGCCGCAGATCAGCCGGCACCCTGTTGCCCGCTTCCAGGACTACGATATCGCCGGGCACAAGCTCCTGCGCCGGTATATTGTGATGCGCGCCGTCCCTGAGGACCGTCGTCCTCGGTTCCGAAATCTGCTTCAGAGCCTCCACCGCACGCCCCGCTTTTCCCTCCTGAATGATGCCCACCGCCGCATTGAGCGCAACCACCGCCACAATAATAATGGCGTCTCCAAATTCATGTAACATCATGGAAATCGCCATTGCCACCATCAGAATCAATATCAAGGGATCGTTCAGCTGCGCCGCAATCCTTCCTGCAAGACTCTTCTTTTCCTGATCCTTTAAACGGTTCGGTCCGTACTTCGCCCTGCGCTCCGCAACTTTTGCCGCATTCAGCCCCCTCTCCGCGTCTGCCTGCAATCCCCGGATCGTCTCCGATACGCTTCTGTTCTCATACATACGCCTGTCCTCCCGTCATTTCTAAGCCCTGTCCATAACCGCCCATACCTGTACCCCTAAAAAGGCTTGTCACTTCTTTTTTAAGATATGCGCGAATAAGCAGAGTTAGAAGTAAATAGAAGCAAAACGGATGCTTGCATACGATTTTGCTTCTATTTGCTTATAACGAGCAACGCGAACGAGAAATGCGCAGCATTTCGAGTCTGCTTATGAGCGGAGCCAGAAATATATAAAAGCAAAATGAATGCTTGCATACGAAAAGGAGCCTCCATACTAGAAGCTCCTCAACTGATCCGTTCCATCATCAATTGTATTTTCGATGGATTTTACCACCACATAGTAGCCGCCTCCCCCGGGCAGTTCCACATAGACGCGATCGCCCACCTTGTGCCCGAGTAACGCCTTTCCAAGCGGCGACTCCGTGCTGATCAGTCCCTCTAAGGTATTGCCGCGCACCGTCGTCACCAGCTTATATTTCTCTGTGAGGTTATCCTCCTCGATAAAGACCTCCACCGTGTTATTCATGCCGACCTCGTCCTCCGCGGATTCATCGGACACAATCACGGCAGTTTTTATCATCCGTTCCAGATAGCGGATGCGGCTCTCATTCTGGTTTTTCACTTTTTTCGCCGCATGATACTCAAAGTTCTCGCTCAGATCGCCATGCGCCCGTGCCGTCTTTACATCCTCCAGCGCCGCGGGACGCACAACCAGCTTGCGATACTCGATCTCTTCCTCCATCTTGCGGATATCCTGTTTCGTCAGTTCGTTATGCATCTTCTTATTTAGAATTTACCATGTAATCAAGCAGACGGTTCACATCCTCGGGATCATGCGCAACAAGCTCCATCTCCGGAATCGCATTGTCGGCAAAAAGCTTTGTGAGCGCCACATACTTGGTCAGCTGAGACTTTAAGTTCAGTCTGTCTCCCTCTTTTGTCACTAACTCCACTGTGCCTTTGCACTGGTTTACTACCTCAAAAAACTTTTCAGGGTTATCGATGTTCATTACTTTCATTTTCTTTTCCTCCCTTTTTCTCTTCAACTCTTTGTTTACACCAACATAATACACCATTTTTCTCATTTGTCAAATCTTTTTAAAAAAATTAATTTTTTTGTTGACAAACCCAAAGTCCTATAGTATATTAATAAATGTCCGAGCGATACAAACGGACAACAAGCGCGAGTGGCTCAGTTGGTGGAGCGCGACCTTGCCAAGGTCGAGGCCGCGGGTTCGAGTCCCGTCTCGCGCTCTTTTTAATGAAGCGGAAACGTTGATATTTACAGCGTTTCCGCCTTTTTGTTCTCTGTGATTTTTGAATCATTTTGAATCACACTTGAATCACAATATTCTTTTTCCATCTAAAGCATCGGAAATCATTGAATATGTCGCATCTTCCGTCAATGGGTTATATATGTATGACAAGGTAGTGGACAGCTCTGAATGGCCTAACTGTTCCCGGATCGCATCTATAGGTACACCGTATGCGTTGAGCCTTGAAGCATAAGTTTTTCGTATTTTATGACTTCTTTTCGGTTCAATCCCCTGGCACTGTGCATATTTTTCCAGGACATACTCTATCTGCCTGGCTCTCAGACGTTCTCCATCCCGTTCAAACAAATAGGCTCCATCCATATCCAGCTTTTCCAATAATTTTTTAGCCTGTGGTACTAAGGCCACAAATCTGTCGCGGTTGGTCTTCGTATGCTCCACAACATAAGTCTGGTTGGTTTCCTGATCACGCACCTCTTCCCTAACTACATGAATCTGATTACCCATAATATCTTCCGGCTTTAAAGCCGCCAGTTCACCTATTCTCAGTCCGAGAAAGAAGTTAAGGCGGACAGCGATATAGACACTGTCGTTTGTTTCCTCATACTTCATGTCAAGATATTTGTTCAATGCCTCCAACTCATCCGTATTATATGTCTGGGTATTTCCCGCTTTCTTCACTGTCTGCTTGTACCGTACAGTTATCTTCATATCAGATAACGGATTATCAATGATATATTTTTTACGTTTTGCGTACTCAAACATACCATTCAGTATAGTCTTGGCATTTACCCATGCTTTACGGGTCAGGTTGAACTCTTTCACAATGCGATTACACTCCATTTCCAATACAAATGTGTCAATATGCGATACTTTCATAGAATGTAACTTTGAAGGCTCAAAATATTTTGCATAGTGCTGCCTATGCCTCTTTATGGTGTTAGCACTATTGGTTATTGCCTTTTTGTACTCCAGCCATTCGTCAAATAACCGATTGAATGTTAAGTTGTCAAGGTTCTCCGTTTCCTCATACAATTTTACGAGTTTGTCTAATAATTCTTCCTCACTTTTCCCGCGAATCAGTAGTCTGGCCTTATTCTCAGGTTTGAAATAAGTAGTCCAGTATTTATTATGAGAATTAGCGGGGGTAATCGCGTATGTATGAAGATTCTTTATTTTTGCTCTTTTACTTGCCATGATCACATCAAGCACGTTGCACATATCCAGCGTATCACATTGCAACAATGCTTGCAACTGCCGCAGATTAACATTAGACTGCATACGATTACCCCCTTTCCCCGTAAATTTAGAATAGTAAAACAGAGTTCCTTTCTAATATTAATAATAAACTCATAAATTTTATATTTATCTGTCGCGCTCCCATCCGCGTTCACGGTCTTTTTCCATATGTTCTCTGAAAATAAGACGGTCACGTTCATGGTTGCGCATTTTAATATCTCGATTCTTTTTACTACGGTCAGTCAACAGACCGCGATCCTCAAGAGCCTTTACTCTAGCTCCAAGATGTATTGTCGGTTCGCGGTCAAGTCCCTGCCTTGCATAGCTTATGTGCGTAATTTCCTTGGAAATGCCACACCGTTCAAACCATGACTGACATACTCTTGCCCATCCTTTTCGCCATTCCTCAACGCGCTCCGGCTCATCCCAATCAGTTGTTTTAATGCTCCTCCCCAACTTGTATTGCCGGGTAACAGAATCACGAACCCGGTTACCATTTTTATCCAAAAGATAATTTTTTCGCTGTTTACACATCCATTTCCCATCACGATCCAGAGAACGGGTTGTTAACAGTATATGGGCATGTGGATTGCCATCGCCTTTATCATGAATGGATATGTCAGCACACATACCTTGCTGTACAAAAAATTCCTGCGCATACTGACGTACCATTTGGATATGGGAACTATGACTAAGTTCTTTCGGCAACGCAATGATTACTGTTCGCGCCAACCGTGCGTTCTTGGACTTTTCAATTTTTTCAACACTGTTCCATAAAACTTCCGAATTGCGAAAAGTGTCCGGCGCATAGTCCGGCAGTATGATCTCATGATAAACCAGATCCTGGCGGTCAGTGTAATCGTAAGACTTTCCTGTATAATCGCTATATAGTTTATCACGCGAACAGTATGCAGCCATTTGTATTGCCGATCTGCCAGTTCGTCTACTGATAATGTCAATGTGAAGTGAGATTACTTCCATATCAATCATCCTCCTATCTTGCCGCTATGTGCTATGCGCACCAGGTATGTAAGTGCGCATAGCGTAGCAAATTGAATTTACTGTTGTCGCATCAATACATCTTCCATTTTCTGATAAAGCCGCTGACACTCTGCCAACGCCTCCATGTAGTCATCCAATGATTTGAAAATCTGATTATTTTCATCGGATGATTTTCCTGGAGTGAATTGCGATGCTATGGGGAAATGTTTGATAAACATTTCCCCGATGATAATTTTTCGCCGTAGTTCATTTTTAGATTCCGCTTCCTTGCAACGGTTCTCTCGCAAAAGCTGTTGGCGTTCGATCTGCTCTACCTTTCTTTGCACTATAGCGGTTCTCTCTTCAACAGTCATCTTCTTTCCTCCAAATACTTCCGTATTATTTTTTCGTGATGATAAACATGTAAATGGGTTTCTGACACAGGGAGCTTGATTGTACTTAACAACCCATATGGCGTGTGCAGCAAGATATCCTTGTTGGTCGCAAATTCGTGTGGAAGAATCTGCGGCTCACGAAATTCTTGAATCTGCCGCCCCCAAGTACTATGCTCCGTAGTTGGATCATAGTTCTGAGAAATACTTCTTCTTCCAATCGGAACAGTGCCAATCAATCTACTGAAATATTCTTGGCTGTCCGGCTCGGTGATATTTAACATTGCTTTATATTGGCAGTTGTCAACTATGATTTTCCGTATATCCTGTCCGTAAACTGCATCCATCTGTGCTATGCTCTGCACCATCAGACAAAAGGTTACCTTCTTGGAACGTAGCGTTGTCAGTGCATTAGTAATGACATCCATCTTCCCCAATAGTGGAAATTCGTCCAACAACACTAAAATCGGGTTGGTTTTACGACCTTGTGGGCTTTGCATGTCTGGTCGCCTTTCTAATGTACGGATTAGTTGGGTGAGCATCAGTCGTATCATGCCGCCCCATTGCTCTAAACGATCTTGGTTCAATCGTAGGAAAACATTTGGTGCATCGTCTGCTGTAATAATATCCTCCCACGAAAAGGTCTTTAGTATTTGATCATGACTTAAAGCATCCTGTATGTATTGATCTGTGGCAAAGACCATAAGGTGTTGCTTTATGTCAGTACCAATCATGGATTGATGTTCACTTTTCAATCCAGCAACGTCACTTATAAACATCTTTACGAACGGATATTCTGATTTCCTAATCATATGACACAATTCAGGAACCGAAGTGCTAACAGCAATTATGGTGGTCTCAATAAAATCCAATCCACTCAAAAAACAATATATAATCACAGCTGACAGAAAATCTCGGGCCATATTAATCCAGTAGCTGTTCGAATCCTCGAGTGGCTTCGGAATAATTGTGTGTGCAATCTCACGCACATTTTGCACAAAGTGCAGTTTATCCCTTTTTAGTATGGCGAAGGGGTCATAAGGTGCATCTCCATCAAAGGGATCAAAAATAATATATTTTCGATCTACTCTACCTTCATGTAACAGCCGTCTATAGTGACGCGACAGTTCTCCTTTGAAATCCAAAGCTATAAATGGCTCACGCCATGTTTCAATCATCGATTTTGCTAAAACATGGCTCTTCCCGCTGCCGTTAATTCCTACAACCAACGCGTTGCCGTCATCCTCTGATTTTTTTCCAACGTAGTAGCCTTTGCCGTACTTTTGTTCAAGTCCCATGCAAAGACCAGACTCTTTAATATCAAGAATCATACTTTCGGGAATATTTTTGCCAAGACGAATAGTTGGTTTGTCAATCGTTAACATACCATCGACAAAAGGAGCTGCAAATTCATTTAACATACTTCTTTTTTTCTTTCCGATAAGTCATCACCATCCTTTTTCACCATATAAAATTTTAAAGGAACATAAAATAACTCCATCCATCCAAGCTCGGTTTATTGGATACCTCCACTATAAAACAATTTGTTTAAATCTTCAGTTGCTTTCTTGTTGCTCGCAAAACTTCAAAACTATACCGAAATATTGTTCTGAAACTATTGCCGTTCAATACAAGATTGTATATAATTTTTTACAAACTAACATGCGCTAAAAAATGACTTAATCTTTATAAAATTCTTATATATAGCATATTGGAACTTTTTAAAATACATTAGTTAAGGAGATTTTTCAAGAATATGAATCTGAGATTATGTTTTGGCACATTTATAACGCTACTGGATCTTTACAAATATAATATCACGCAAGAAAGATTTATTGCAGAAGTAGTCAAAATAGTTGACCCGATTAGTCGCTATACCAGAGATAGAACTGCAAGTAACAAATTAAAAAAATGCCAAATCAACTTTAGATTGGATTCAGGCTATTTTAATGATGTCCCGTCAATAGATTCTGTCAAAGAATGCATGAAAAATAATATCATTCCATTTATTGATGAAAGCAAAATAGCTACATTGATATTATCATTACTTTATATCATTCAAAATGAATCGAGAAATAAAACTTTAAAAGAAGAATACTTAAAAAAATACTTTTCTGCAGACCCAAACCAATTACTTACAGAAAAAGAATTTGTATTTTCTGAATTTCTCAGCAGAATTCTTCTCTATACGCTTTATAGCGGCATTAATAATAAAATTGGAAGTGACTGTATTAAATTCATTACAGAAGATTTCATCAACGAAAAAATTTCTCCTTATATTGAAGACTGTCAATGGATTTCCCCTACAGAAACCCTTGTCTTATTATTTAGGGAGGAATTTATTCTGTTTAATGAAGCTCTTGAAAATTATGCTATGAGAAAATTTATAGAAGAAACTGATCCGACAAATCAAATGAATGATGAATGTTTAGAAAACTGCGAAAATTTTCTTGACTATATTCGTGATAATATTTGGGTGCCTTTTGGTCAAAATTCCATTGGTAAAATGCTTCAGATGATTCAAAACTTTTCACAAACACTAGACGATTACACTACATATTTGGGTAAAAACATGATCCCATCCTCTAGCAATCCGTCAGTCTTTATTCCTCGCCATAGAGATGAGAACCCAAGATGGGCGAAGAATTTTGTAAAAACAGTGTATGATTATCGTCAACAGCTCGCCACTATATATGACAAAGCCTGTAAATATATGCTATTTGAGTCTATGGATCAAACGGAATAAACCCTCCAGAATTTTATCTTCGTAATGCCAGAAGTATATTATTAAAAATTTAATAACGACCACAAAAAACAGGTTGTGTTCTTGACATACAATTCTTTTCCTATTATATATAGAACAAAGCGGAAAGCTTCTGCATAAGCCTTCCGCTAATTCATTATCATAGAGGATCTTCCCACTTCCACGGAGAGAAAAATTCTCTCCTCCAGAATGTATGAAGCAATTTCTCCCTTTATACTTGCGTTCCGTATAAAGATAAACGAAAAAACGTTAGTTTGAAAATATGTTGATATCCATCCCTCAAATTAGAATCATTGGGTAAACGAACTTCTAACCAATAAAGTGATTCATATCAACATATTTTCAAACTAACGCTTCTTTTCACAGTCTCGCTGACAGTAAATAAAATAGGGGATTTAATTTACATAATCTATAATCCCGCTCAATCTTTCTATATCATCATTACTCCAATACTGATTTTTTCTTCTGGAACATCATGCCCACCCAGCGCCTTTACTGCCGCTTCCGTTTGGTCCAGTAAATACAATGACCTTCGGGAGCCTTACCGCATCATTCGCCAACATACTCACGCCTCCCGTCCGAATATTCAAGTTACGCCTTTTTTGTCTCATAATCGTATCCTGCAATGGACAGGCCTTTCATTTTTCTCACTTCATTATCTATTCTTATTGATTCCTTGAATCTCATCGTTAATTCCTCATCAGATATCCCGCAGGTGGAATCCAATTCATTCATGATTGTCATTAACTGTCTCCTCCCCAGATTCATATAGTCAATGCGTAAAACAAACCATTGATTTACTTATGCTATTCACAATCACTCTTATTTTCTGGCATGTTCCAGATTTCAATTCCATATTATATCTATATAATTTAGTCGTGGTATCAGGCGGTATGGATGGTATCCATGCCACCATACCACCCCTGCCAACGCTCACGCGCCAATATCTGATGCAACAAATCAATGAATAACTCAATAAGAGCATCACAATCACATATCATTACTACGTCATGCGCATAATTTCTTCCATCTCCATCCGAACCCTGATCCCGTCCTCCATCCCAAAGCGATACGCCACCGCGCCATATACTGCACCGAAATGATTGTTTGCCGTTATTGCCTGATCAATCGCACCTTTCTGCTCCTTTGTTAGTCCCAACTCGTCCAGCCTGTCAAAAGCAATCTGCTGCTGCGTCAGCGCATCCTGATAGTCTTTGTCCTTCGCCATTATCTCATCAAGCGAATCCCCTGTTCTATTTGCAGCGATTATCTCCAATAGTCCATTTTTCTTCATTCTGTTCACCTCTTCTCATTTGTACTCCTCTTCTGATTCCTGTAAAGAGCAGACTTCTTAACGCCTGCCAGTTCGATCAGATCTTTTGTACTTCTTCCAAGGCGTGACAAGGATTCGGTCACCACAACATCCCCCTCAGTCATCCTGTCGATCAGTTTGGCTAACTTTGAGCGGTCTTTTTTCGTTCCTGTCATCTTCACATTGTAGATCTGATCAACGCCATATTTTCTAAGGGCATCAAGCTGCCCGTCCAGATTCCGGGCTTCGGTACTCACACGCGCATATCCAAATACATAATTCCTCATAACGTGTTCCTTCCTATATATAATAATGTCCCAATAACGTATGAAATACGGGAAGATGATTCTGGAAAAAGTTTTGAAACATTCATTTTAGCCGCTACCCTCCTGCTGGCCTTTATAACCGCTTCCGTTTAACGCAGACATAAAAAGAGCAGGCTCTCCTATCACTGATAAGATTTCCTGCTCCTCATGCCCTGTTTATATCATTTACTCCTTAACCACGCCTCATAACAATTTCACAAATTCATCCGGCCCGATCACTTTAACCCTCGACCGCTTAAAGTCCGCCAGATTCCGTGTCACAATGTAATCCACCGTTTCCGCTACTGCACATTCCTCCTGCAGACAGTCCTCAAAATCCAAAAACTGCTCGTTATCAATGGCTGAAATGATCTTTTCTGTGTTCAAGTCTGATATCCGAAATATCTCACAGAGGTTCCTTATAAATCTACGCCGTTCTTCCTGTGAATAGTCTTTGCGCAGCACATAAAATATATTTGGGATGCTGTGTGCCGCCAGATAACCCGTGATCTTCCGCTCCGCACACTTTGTCATTATGATCTGGGCTGCTTTATTGTGAGGCTCCCTCTTGAGAAGAACATCCAGTATGATATTTGTATCAACCAGGATTTTCATACTTTTCTTTCCTCGCTTCCTCAAGTTCCTTTTCAGGGTCAAAGTCATCCGGCAGCCTCTTTTCCATACTCAGGATTTCTGTAAGCGCATTCTGTGCTCTTTTTTTATCTTCATCCCTGTCTATGGACATCGCTTCCAGATTCTGCAGGATATTGATCACATACGTCATATTGTCTTCCGGCATACGCCGTATCATTTCAACCGCCTTTTCTTTCATCAGAGTCATGTTACAGCCATCCTTTCTTTATCCGCAGACTTGTTCATGTGTTTATGGTAGCACAAAACAGCCATCCTTACAATGAGATTCCTTCGCGCTGATTAAAGCGTTTTATATTGTACTGCCTATATTTCTGTTTCATGCCACAACCGCAGTCATCCACTATCACGCAACGATCCTCAGCGTCTCCTCATCCCTGCTGTACACATACACATGATAGGATAACCGTTCTTCCCTATCGACCTGCGTATCATTGACCTCCCGCACCATTTTTGCCAGTCCGTCATACTTTTTCACATCCTTTGGAGGCAGTATGATAGTCTCATGTATGGAACTGGGGAGTACAATAAAGCCGTCCCCTACTTTATCCGCGATCATCCGCAGGGTTTTCTTATCAAGGATCTCCGCTGCCCCAAACCGTCTGCGGCGGTTCGTCAGGATGTACATATCCTTATCCTTTGAAGCATTACTGTCTTTCTCCTGGAAGGGAATGCCCAGTATGTGTTCTACAATCCTTTCGATCGTGATAAGATCAGCCTCCCCATCAGCGCGCATGTTCATCAGTGCTGTCTGATAGAGATCTTCCTCTTCCTGCCCCCATATCTCCATATGCCCGTTATGGATGAGGATCGTCCCGCTTTCCTCCTTCGTATGGTCTCTGGCAACGGCATAATAGACCACCGCCAGATCCAGAAAGTCCCTGTGCGGTATCTTTTCCAGCAGTCCCTTATTCTGCTCCGCATTAACAAGCTTCGGATAAATATCCCCCTGGACAGTTTCCCAGTTGCGGAATCCTGACAGATCGACATCCGGCGTATCCTCACCCTGTTTCAGGATTCGCCTGCAGACCTCATCCACGATCTCATCAGATTTCATCCCGCCGGATTCATATTCCCGGTAAAACTCATCCAGATATATATACGGCCCGATATCTGCTCCTTCTTTCATGACCGCGATCCCTGTCAGCTTCACGTTATTATTTTTTGTCACTTCACGTTTTCCGA
>Ga0137306_100667_pt1 | contig 43870 bp, 45 predicted proteins | sample Inofroosms_March_FD_97187 | JGI IMG/M metagenome (GOLD analysis project Ga0137306, IMG submission 97187) | Mouse cecal microbial communities from Vienna, Austria - N-Acetylneuraminic and N-Acetylglucosamine D2O microcosms_March | ecosystem: Host-associated > Mammals > Digestive system > Large...
TTACCAGGGAGGTGCATTGGCATCATAATTCCGGTTGCGGAAGACACCAAAAAATGTTATTGTATTCATAGGCAGTGGAGGTCTCCGTATTTGATTGTTTTGTGTGGTAACTTAACAATACCGTATTGCGGAAGATTTTTCCACTGCTTTTATTTAGAGGAACGTAAAAACTGCGCCACAGCCCTGGCAGGCCATCGCGCAGCGATTTTGTTCAATCGGGATTTGATTAAAACATCATACTGTTCCAATTGTGTTTTGCTCAATTGTATAAGGGTGGATATTTCATCTAATACTTTTTCAATATTATGTTGCTCTTGCATACTAGGTAAATCAATTTCTTTTTCTTCCAACTTACTTTTTCTTACAGATGGAACCGTTGTTGACTCGGCAAAAGATTCCATTTTTAAATTACACATAAAATAGTAAAAGTATTTCAAACTGATTTCTGATTCTAATGGTGCAATTCCCATTGCATTATTATCAATTAAGCATCTTTCTGTTGTTATAGCTCTTCTATTTAATCGTAAAGCTTCTCCAATTTTAGCAAAGACGACCGTGTTAGGCGGTATAATTGTCCCTTTAATTTCTTTAGCTTCAGTTTCAGAAATATAGTTTTTACACATTTTAAGATAGACATTTCCTTGTACCACATTATTAGCTATATCTCCCACTTTATAAAAAGGCAGTTCATCTTGAACCTTGCCTTGATATTTCATGGGAAAACCTGTACCAGAATAAAAAACACATAAATCCGATAATCTCTTTCGCATGATTCATCCCCACAAATCTAAATTTCTTTTACAATTTTTCTATATTAAGCAATTCCTTAATTATATTTATCTGTTCGTCTATTCTCCGATGCCGTTCTACTATATCTTCAATAATTTCACTCGTAGGCGGATATACCTTCGCTACATATTCAATCTGCTTATATTTATTAATAGATAAATCATAACCATTCTTTTCAATCTCATCCTTTTTCACAAAGAAGCTCTGCTCTGTCCTTTTTCTCTCTTTTTCCCCCTCAAGATTGTGAAATCTCTGAATAATATCTGGAATATCGTTCTCCGCAATCGGTTGTCTCTTATCATCCAGACTATATCCATCCGCTTTCATATCATAAAACCATACATCCTCCGTACCTCCGGAATTTGTCTTAGTAAATATCAAAATAGCTGTTGATACACCTGCATATGGTTTGAAAACACCGGAAGGGAGAGAGATAACAGCTTCAAGGTACTGATTTTCAACTAATTCTTTCCTAAGACTTTTATGAGCCTTTGACGAACCAAACAAAACCCCATCCGGCACAATGCAGGCACACCGCCCGCCTAATTTAAGCATTTGTATAAACAGACCAACAAACAACAATTCTGATTTTGTTGTATTTGTAATGCCTTTCAATTTATCACTGATATTTTCTTTATTCAAAGTTCCCTTAAATGGAGGATTCGCCAATATCAAATTATATTTCTCCTCTTCATCGTAATCTTTAGATACGCTGTCCCGCTTTTCTATTTTAGGATTACTAACAGAATGAAGCATTAAATTCATACAGGATAATCTGCACATCGCAGCATCCGTATCATATCCTGTAAATAAAGAAGTCTGATAATGCTGCCATTGCTCATCAGACATTTTTCTCTCATAATGATTTCGTATGTATTCAGCACATGAAATTAAAAAACCGGCTGTTCCGCAGGCAGGATCACAAATAAGCATATCCATAGCCGGCCGCATAAGATCTACCATCAAATCTCTGATTTGTTTTGGCGTACGAAAAGCGCCAAGCCTCCCTGCTGAATTCAATTTCGCAAGCATATGTTCATACAAATCTCCCTGCATGTCTAAACCTTTTATATCATGCTCAAACAAATCGTCCAGCCCTGAAACCACTTTCTGTAATGCCAATGGTTCATTGATTTTAAATATTGCGTCTGCCAGAAAACGTGAAAAAGAAGAATTTTTATCCTTATTCACAGATTTAATAAATGGAAATACCTTTTGAGAGAAAACTGCATACAGCTCTCTTGCTTCCAATTTTCTAAAATTTCTCCACCGCACCGACTGTTCTTCGTCTGACTCACCAAACAAATGCTCCAGTTTTTGTCCCGACAACAATTCCGAAGTTTCAATATCTGCCTCCAGCTCATCTAACTGCTTTGCAAACATAAGATATGTTAGCTGTTCTATCACTTCTGTCGGCTGTGAAACACCGCCCGCTATCACATCGAGCCATATTTGCTCTATTTTATTTTTTACGCTCTCTGGCAGCATACTTCATACCTCCGATTGTATATTTTACTTTTATAATACCAATAACAACATTTATTATCAACAAAATGTTCCATATACATGCAGAACCCCTTCCAGGCACACGCTTAAAAGGGGTTCTTTCTATTCAAATTCTAGTGATGGAATAACCGGATTCCGGTAAATGCCATTACCATTCCATATTTATTGCAGGTCTCGATCACATTGTCATCTCTAACAGAGCCGCCCGGCTGTGCAATATATTTCACACCGCTCTTATGGGCACGCTCGATATTATCGCCAAACGGGAAGAACGCGTCAGAGCCGAGCGCCACGCCGGACATCTGATCTAACCATGCGCGTTTTTCTTCTCTGGTAAATACCTCCGGCTTCTCCTTGAATGTATTCGGCCATGCCTCGTCATTTAATACATCCATATATTCCTCGCCGATGTAAAGATCGATGGCATTGTCGCGGTCCGCACGGCGGATATCATCTCTGAATGGAAGCTTCAGCACCTTCGGATGCTGTCTCAGCTGCCAGTTGTCAGCCTTCTGCCCCGCAAGTCTGGTACAATGGATACGGGACTGCTGTCCGGCACCAATTCCGATTGCCTGTCCGTCCTTTACATAGCATACGGAATTGGACTGGGTATACTTCAAAGTGATCATGGCAATAGCAAGGTCAATCTTCGCCTGCTCTGTCATATCCTTATTATCCGTCACAATATTGTGAAAGAATTCCTCATCAATCTTCAGCTCATTTCTTCCCTGTTCGAATGTGATACCGTACACTTCCTTATGCTCCAGCTCTGCCGGTACATAATCCGGGTCAATCTGGATCACATTATAATTGCCGTTCTTTTTCTGCTTCAGAATCTCCAGCGCCTCCGGCTCATAGCCTGGTGCAATAACGCCGTCCGATACCTCGCGTTTGATCAGTCTTGCTGTATCCACGTCACACACATCAGACAAAGAGATAAAATCTCCAAAGGAGGACATCCTGTCTGCTCCTCTTGCTCTGGCATAAGCACAAGCAAGCGGTGACAAATCACCCAAATCATCTACCCAGTAAATCTTTGCCAGCGTCTCAGAAAGGGGAAGTCCTACTGCCGCTCCTGCCGGAGAGACGTGCTTAAAGGATGTTGCCGCCGGAAGCCCCGCCGCCTTCTTTAACTCCTTTACAAGCTGCCAGCCGTTAAATGCATCCAGAAAATTAATATATCCCGGACGCCCGCAGAGTACCTGGATCGGCAGATCGCTTCCGTCCTTTACATAAATTCTGGATGGTTTTTGATTCGGATTACAGCCATATTTTAATTCTAATTCTTTCATAATCATCCGCTCCTTCTTTATTCTTCCCTTAATTAATTCTTATTTACGATCTTCGATTCATAGCTTCCTGTTGCAATATCAATATAACGCACAAATAATGACACCCTATTATCCTCATTCAAACTGTTCCACAACATATCCGTAAAAGCATTCATATCATCCGGAATCTCGATCAGCTTCGGCTCTCCCTCAAAGCTTGGAAGGGGATTGCCGTCATGCATATAGGTATGGATAAAATGTCCCTCTCCTGCTTTCGCATCTTCATATGCAAAGGTATACCTGTTGCAGCTGGAAGGATCTCCGTTATTGCTCTTTAATATAGACATGGCATAGCTGTATCTTCCACTTTCCACATGCATGATTCCGGAAATCCTCGGCGTATAATTCGGCCCGTCCGGCTCAAATTCCCTGCTTCTTAATGACTGTTCAAATGTAAGCTGTCTGTCCATTCCCTCATAAATGGTATCGGTCTGATCGCCGTTTGTCACAATAGTCTTATTTCCCAGCACACGTACCGGTGCATAGATGATCAGGCTGGGGTCTGTAACCTTGGATTCATCAAATGCCTGTGTGCGGATGCCCTCACCGTCCTCCACAAAAATACGGTTGCGGCTGTTTTCGCTTCTTCCCATAATAAAATAAGCGGTTACGGCTTTCTTACCGTCAGCGCTTCTCCCGATAATAATGCCTCTGCCCGGATATGCATTTTCTTTCAGTTCCTTCTCAATCGACAACATTTCCATGGATCATTCTCCTTTTTCTCATCTTTTGGTTAATTCGGGTACTCTCCCATTATATAGAAAAGCCGTCCCTATTTCCAGTAGCAGAAAGAGAATACCTATTAATTCTTCTGCTTTTTAATATAATCCTTGCTAATAGAAAAGCCCTTTCCTCTAACCTCCGTGACACGGCTTACGATCATAAATGCCTCCGGATCAATATCCCGGATCAGCCGTTCCACCTTGGGAAGTTCGCGGTTTGACAGAATGCTTAACACAATCCTCGTCTCTTCCTGAAGGTAGCCGCCTTCCCCGTACAGCAGAGTAACTCCCCGGTCCACCTGCGCAAGAATTGCATACCGTATTTCCTCCACATGCTTACTGACGACCTTCACCTCTGTCCGCGTCGTTCCCATCATTATTACTTTGTCCAGAACAGATGTATAAATAAATACCAGAATAATTCCGTACAAAATCCGCTCCGGCGGATTTAAGACAGCCTGTCCCAATAATATCAGCATATCAAATACATTCAGGCTCACAGAAACCGGAATCCGAAAATATTTGTTCAACACAAGGGGCGGGATATCCATTCCCCCGGTAGATGCTCCCATCCGGATTACAAGCCCCAGGGAAACTCCGATGCCAAGCCCGGAAAAAACAGTATTCAAAATAATATCCTCTGTTACTGCCATATTTCCAAAGACAGCATCAAACACTTCCAGCAGCACAGGATAAGCCAGGGAACTGATAACCGTGGTAAGGGCAAATTTCTTTCCCAGAAGAAGAAATCCTGCTGCCAGCATGACCAGATTAAACAGCAGGACAAAACCGGAAAGGGACATTCCTGTAAATCTATGTATCAGCAGGCCGATACCGGTAGTTCCGCCGACCATCAGATTCCCGGGAAGCAGGAACACCTTCACGGTCAGCGCATACAGCGCATTTCCTAGGATTATCACTACAGCCGTCCTGATGCTTCTCACATTTTTATGCTCTGTCTTCATATTATTCTTCTATTTCTCCCAGCTCATGGACGTAGAGCTTATTCTCGTCACTGATAATGATCGTTCCCACACCCGCCACGCTGAAAAACTCTACCAGCAGCGCATGCTTAATCCTTCCGTCTAAAATATGTACACGGTTTACTCCGTGTTCCACTGCCTGAAATCCCCGCTCTACTCTGGATATCACTCCCTCGGTGACCCATCCGGCCTCTAAGAGCTTCCTCACCTCATCCACCGTAAGCCTGGGGTATACCTTTGTGCGCTCTGTATCCCTCCAGATTCCCCTGTGGGACGAGAGATACACCAGCTTGTCCGCATCAAGCTTCACTGCTATCTCCAGCGCCGTATCCTTCGGGTCGATCAATACATCCTCATTATCAATATCGTTCGGAACAATAACCGGGATATATCCATGCTCCAGCGTCATATTCAACGTATGCAGGTCTATTCCGCAGATGCCGATCGCCTTAGTGCCGCACAGCTCCAAAAGCTTCGCAACCCGCTTGTTCTCACGGAACTTATCCACTCCCATGGGCGTATCATGTACTACAACGGGACGCATGCCAACGGTCTTAAGCAGTGCAATATCCCGCATCAGCTCCTGCTCCTCCATCGGGCTTAAATATTTCCTGCAGCCGTATTCAATCACCACGATCTTCTGGTTAAAGTCTCTGATATAGGGCAGCGCCTGTATCAGAAATTCCGCCTTCGGTTCCACCTGTTCGTATAGCTTTTGGTCCATCTCATCTTCCTCCCATGGATTCTAAAATTTACGGATTGAATCCTCTTTGCTTTCCCCTGTATTCTCGATCGACTTGATCACCACATAATAACCGGCAGAATCATTGAGTTTCACATAGACCCGGTCGCCTTCCTTATGTCCCAGGAGCGCCTTCCCCATAGGGGATTCAATACTGATCAGGCCCTTTAAGGAGCTTCCCCTTACAGAGGTTACCAGCCGGTATTCTTCCGTCTCATCTTCATCTTCAAAGTAAACCGTAACGGTATTATTGATTCCTGCTTCATTATCCTTCGATTCATCGGATACGATCACCGCAGTCTTCAGCATCCTTTCCAGATAACGGATCCTGCTCTCATTCTGGTTCTTATCCTTCTTCGCCGCATGGTATTCAAAATTCTCACTCAAATCGCCATGGGCTCTGGCTTCCTTCACCGCCTCAATCGCTTCCTTCCGGACCACAAGCTTCCGGTATTCAATCTCTTCCTCAATCTTCTTTACGTCACTATTCGTTAACTGCTCCCGCATTTCCTGTCTACTCCTTCTTTTTACAAATGCTTCCCTTAGCATAACATAAATCGAAGCTCTCTGGAAGAGCTTCTTTCATTCTGCGTTCTATTTTATTCTATGTTTATTCTATGTATTTCAGCGCATCTGTCATCGGGATTTTCTTGATTCTGTGCATCTGAAAAAGCGCCACAGCTCCATAGGTAACTAACCCTGCCGCAAACATCTTTACAAATGTTATCTTCGGCACATAGTAAGGAAGCCAGCCCGCATAATCCCCAAGCATTTCTTTCCAGATTACAGATATAATTCCATTGGACACAGGGATCGTCACTGCAGTCGAAACGATCACTACAATTGCCGTAGCAGCCACATACAAATTCCCCATCTCACTATTCATATAACCCAGAATCTTCGTCATGGAAATCGACTGTGCATTCTTTTCTATAATGATTTTCGACAGCAGGTAAATGATCATTGCAAACATAATAATGCCGAATCCCTGAAACAGCACCATCATGCCGCCCATAGACACCCTGAGCTGCCTGCAGGTTTTATCCAGATCGTCCACCGTAATCACTGACGCCACATATTCTTCTTTGATATCCGTTATTTCTTCATCCGTGAAATAACCATTAAAGAACCCTTCCCGTTTTCCAAATATCCGGTTAAATTCCTGCTGTTCCATAAATACTGCTATCGAGGAGGGATAATCATATATTCCCGATACAATAAACTCATAAGTCCCGTCATCGTAGGGTTCCTCCAGCACAATGCGGTCTCCCGTCTGGATTCCGTGTTTTTCTGCATAGGCATCGGATATATATACATCCGAAGACCGGTTAAATTGGATCGGTACATATGCACTATCCTCAGCCACGCCGTATATCATGACCTCCTCGCTTTTACGTCTGCCTTCCTGTGTCTTTAGAGTCGTCACACAGTATTTTTCTGCCCCCTCCACGGAGGTAGACAGCATCGAATCCAGATAAAACCGGAACAGGACGCCGCTGACACTCCCCTCCGCCTCATCTATGTCTGCCTCCTGCAGCACATACTGATATTTACTGACCATATTTTCCTTGATATCCTCCTCAAAATGATCCAGCAGAGGTCCTAGCATAGAGCCGAAAAGCAAAATAAAATTGGCAAAAAATATTCCCACAGATATCGTCACATAATTAGGCATATTCTGGAAAATAATGCGGATGCGGAACCTCCTCATAAATCCCAGCCTCTCACTTAAGGGAACCGTCCGTTTCTTTTTCCTTCCAGCCAGATCCCGTCTCACAAATTGAAGCGGAGACAGCGAGAGCTTACGCCAGAGCATTGCCAGATTGATCAGGATCAAAATTACCAGCGGCACCACTGTAGTTTTCAGAAAGGCATCCGCACTCCAGATGGTCACATAGGTTGGGAGACTGTAGCTTCCATAGTACAGCCCTGCCATATATTCCTTAAATACCGTATATCCTAAAACATTGCCTGCCAGCGCCGCGATCAGCATGACCAGAACCGGCATACTCATATAGTGGAGGATCAGTTCCTTTTTTGTATAACCAGACGCACGCAGAGTTCCAATCACGGAAGCCTCCTTTGCTATCATATTACTGGTTGTTATAGCAAAAACAAACGCAATAATTACCGTAACGATATAAAGAAAAACCGTAAACATCGCATTGTCTCCCCCCAAGTCATCTCCGGTAAATATAATTGCCTGATTCATAAATTCCGGGATAAAGCCGGTAACTGATGCTTTCTTCGTAAGACTCTCCAAAAAATCCTCTGCCATCCTTTTCGCTTCCTTGTCATCTGCTGGAGGACTGTTATATTTCCAAGAATAATTGAAATGAAGATGTGTCTGATTCAGCGCATCGAACCCCTCCTCCGTCATGACCGCCACGCCAAATTTTACAGCGTCAAACATCAGATCGGATGTATCAGAAAACAAGGCGCTGTAATCTGACAGTGCAACAAGTCCTGTCACCTTCAAAATCTGCGTGCCGGCCTTAAGACTGTCTCCCGTCCGGATTCCATTATTATCTGCATACATACGATCGATAGCAATCTCATCTGCTTTCTCCGGAAGCTTCCCATCCATCAAACACACAAGATCAATCTCCGTCCGATTCTGAAAAATGCGGAGTGTACTATCAATCTCTTTTGTTTCCTCTTCTATGTAGAAATTTGGATAAATCCTGACTCCTGCCTGCTCTATACTGGCAGTTTTTTCTGTGTCCGCTTCTTCCTCCAACTCAAAATTCCCATCCTCGATCTGATATTTTTCAAAGCTCTCATCATAAGCGATGATCATACTTTCACTTGCCACCAGAAAACCGGATACAAGGGCGATCATGCCTGCAAGAAAAGTAAATAATATCAGATATTTCCCAAATTCACTCCGCAGTTCTCTCGGAAACCTTTTATTCAGCGGATTCTTCATCACCGTTTCCCCCTACCATTCCAGCTGCCCGGCCGGTATTTTCTGTGTATTGCACTCATTGATTCTCACCATTCCGTCCCGGAGCCTTACAACACGATCCGCCATATACTGGATCGCATTGTTATGTGTTACCATCAGAACCGTATTTCCATATCTCTTGTTGATATCTTCTATCAGCTTCAATATTTCCTTGGAAGCGGCATAATCCAATGCTCCTGTCGGCTCGTCGCACAGTAGGATATCGGGATTCTTCACCACTGCCCTCCCGATGGCAGTCCTCTGCTGCTGTCCGCCTGACAGCTGGTTCGGCAGCTTGTGCCGGTGCTCATACAGTCCCAGCGTCTGCATCAATTCATCCACATCCAGCGGATGAGAACTGAGGTATGCACCCACCTCAATATTCTCCCGGATATTCAGATTCGGAATCAGATTATACATCTGAAATACATAGCCCAGATGCTTTCTGCGGTACAAGGTCAGCTCCTTCTCCGACATCTCCTCTATTTTCTCACCGTCAATCGAAATATATCCTCCGTCAGCGCTGTCAATTCCGCCGAGGATATTGAGAAGCGTAGATTTTCCTGAACCGGAAGGGCCGAGCAGCACACAGATCTCCCCCCTATCAAGCTTCATATCAATCCCTTTAAGAACCTCAACCCGGTTTTCACCTTCTCCAAAATGCTTTGTAATTCCCCGTATTTCTATAAACATAAATTTCCTTTCTAATTAGCTTCAACTAACCATCTTCTGCATTTAGTTAGTTTTTCTACGCACAGCACAACGAGTATAGTTAGCGCAAACTACCCATACTCATCATATACATATCTTTTCAAAATTGCAAGACCTTTCTGTAAAGAATTCAATAACAAAATCAACGCTTGACATATATATCACAGTGCGATATATTATTTATATCGAGGTGCAATGTATTGAACCAAGATATAAGGAGGTTGTATGGAGGAACGGATTAAACGGATTTATATTCCAATGACAGAGACGGGATTTTATATTCTATACTGCCTGCAGCAGAGCCAGCATGGATACGGCATCAGCCAGCAGGTGAAGGATCTGACAGCAGGAGAGGTCATTATCAGCCCCGGAACTATGTATGGAACCCTTTCAAAGATGGAAAGAGACGGCCTGATTTCTTTTATCCGGGAGGAAGAGAAGCGGAAGCTCTACTGTATGACAGAATTAGGCAGACAGATTCTTGATATTGAGATCAAACGTATTGAACGGTTATATAAGAATACCCATCCGGGAAAATTATAAAGGAGGACATCATGACTGAGGAAAGAAAGACAGAAATCAAAATTTTTACAATTGCAGATTATGAAGAGGAAGAGATCTGGCTGCGGGAGCAGCACAAGCAGGGCTGGAAGCTTGTCAATACAGTGCTTCCGGTATTTTATCATTTTGTAAAATGCGAGCCGGAGGATGTGGTATACCGGCTGGATTATAAGAATTCAAAAGAAGACAGTGCCTATATGCAGATGTTTCAGGACTATGGGTGGGAATATTTTAATGAATGTATGGGATGGCTGTATTTTCGGAAGCCTGCCGCAGATATGGATTCCGATATGGAAGGAGAGATATTCTCAGATGACGAATCCAGAATTGAGCTTCTCAATCAGGTTATCAAAACAAGACTGCTGCCGCTTCTGACCATATTCTTCCTCTGCCTTCTTCCGCAGTGCGTGAATATAACCGCGAGATTTACTGACTCCGGATTGTCCTTCGTATTATTTATCATCTTTTCAGTGCTGCTGCTATTATATCTCTGGCTCTTTATCCACTGCGGCAGGAAGATGACAAATCTCAGGCGGAAGTACAAAAAATAATTCTGAAGAAATTTACAAAAAACTATTGACCTTCCACCTTGTGGAAGCTGTATAACACAGGTACAGACACACAGAAACGACGAGGTGAAATCAGATGCAGATTAAACATGTAGAAGAGCTGGTCGGCATTACCAGAAAAAATATCCGCTTTTACGAAGATCAGGGACTCCTTAGGCCCCGCCGGGCAGATAACGGATACCGCGAATATCATGAGGAAGAGATTACGCGGCTGAAGCAGATCAAGATCCTGCGCAAGCTTTCTATTCCAATAGAAGATATTAAACGGGTATTCGACGGAGAATATAGTCTGGATACATGTCTGGATTTTCATCTGGAGGAGCTGGAACGTCAGAAAAAGAGTCTGGAGCAGATACAGGAAATAAGCCGCCGGTTGATTGACAGGCATATCACTCTGAATATGCTGGAAACAGATGAATGTCTGGAGGAATTGGAACGGCTGGAAAAGGAGGGTGTAAGGTTTATGAATCTAAACAACACAGATACTCACAGGAAAAAAACCGCCGGGGCTCTGATCGGAGCCTTCAGCATGACAGTTATCATGGCCGCGATCATTATTTTTATGCTGTGGGCACATCTACAGGATCCGCTGCCCATCGGACTTCTGGTATTCATTATCGCGGCGCCGGTAATCATCATTATCGGCACAATGGCAGCACTAATAGGAAGAATCAAAGAGATTAAAGGAGGAGAAGAAGATGAAGCTTCTAAGTATTGAATATATTCCAGGACAGGATTTTGAGGCGCTGGGAATGGTAAAGGGCGCCGTAGTACAGACAAAGAATTTCGGCAAGGATTTTATGGCAGGCATGAAGACGCTGGTAGGCGGAGAGATTACCGCTTATACAGAGATGCTCAACGAAGCCAGACAGATTGCCATAAAGCGCATGGTTGACGAAGCAAAAGAGATGGGTGCAGATGCGGTTATCGGCATCCGGTACGGCTCCGCCCAGATGATGTCAGGGGCCGCCGAGGTACTTGCCTACGGCACCGCAGTAAGATTCAAATAGAATCTATAGATAATCAGACTTACTAAATATGGAGGACGAGACCATGATACTAGAACTTCAGGATATCAATAAATCATTTGGCAGAAAACAGGTTCTTAACGGGCTATCCTTTCAGGCCGAAAGCGGAAACGCTTTCGGTCTGCTTGGCAGAAACGGCGCGGGAAAGACTACCTCTATCCGTATCCTTATGAATGTATTTCCAGCAGACAGCGGCCAAGTGCTGATTGATGGCAGGCCGATAGATTATAAAAAAACCCAGATCGGATATCTGCCTGAGGAAAGAGGACTTTACCCGAAAAAGCTTATTATTGACCAGCTTGTATATTTCGCAGAGCTCAAAGGAATAGGGCATAAGGATGCCGTAAAGTCTGTGGATTACTGGCTGGAACGGCTCGGCATGTCCGAATACCGCAATAAACGGCTGGATACACTTTCCAAAGGAAACCAACAGAAAATCCAGCTGATTACCGCCCTTGCCCACAATCCGGATATTATTATATTGGATGAACCATTTTCCGGCCTTGACCCTGTAAATGCAATGCTTCTCAAAGATGTTGTCAAAGAGCAGATTGCACAGAATAAAATCGTACTGTTTTCCAGCCATCAAATGAATTATATCGAGGAGTTCTGCAGCAACATTGCCATCCTGAATTCCGGCAGGGCCGTGCTTCATGGAAACCTCCATGATATTAAAAGGAATTACGTACGCGACCGCCTGATCGTCCGTACCGAATATCCGGAAAAAATCATAGCTGACTTCGGAGAAAACTGTACCCGCGGAGAAAACTGTACCTTATTCATCCAGCTTACAGCTCCGGAAGAGAAAAAATCTATCATGAAACAGCTTGCAGCTGCTTATGATATAGATGAGTTAAGTGTATTTGAACCCTCACTGAACGATATTTTTGTTGAATATACACACGATACGGCTGATAAGGAGGATAGGTCATGACACAATTTCGCAAAATTCTGAAATTTGAACTAAAATACTATTTTAAGAATAAAATCTTTGTGGGAATAACCCTTTTCCTTGTACTGGCTATTGCGGCGGTCATGTTTTTCCCCCGGGCTGCCGGAATATTCAGAGATAGCAGAAAATCAGATACCGCTTCTGAACTGTCTGTAATGCTGGTCAAAGCAGACTCTCCTGAACAGACTCCGCTTATCGAAGATGCCTTTAAAGAAGCCTTTCCTGAATACCATGTGCAGATCACAAGTAAAGATGCCTCCTCTATCCGAAAAAGCATTACCTCCGGCAAGGCTGAATGCGCCTTTATTATTAACGAAATAACATCCTATACCTATTATGTGGATAATCTTTCTATGTATGACCAAAATACAGCAATAGCAGACGGCGTACTTCAGAACATTTACCGGATAAACGCAATGGTCTCCAGCGGTATCCCTGTAGAACAGGCCGGCAGTATTATGTCTGTTCAAATAGAAAATCATGTTGAAAGTCTTGGAAAAGACCAGATGCAGAACTACTGGTACACCTATATTATGATTTTTGCCCTTTATATGGTAATCCTGCTGTATGGGCAAATGGTGGCATCTAATGTCGCATCTGAGAAAAGCTCACGGGCTATGGAACTTTTGATCACCAGCGCAAAACCTGCCGCCATGATGTTCGGCAAGGTTATCGCATCCTGCCTTGCAGGACTTATCCAGCTTATCGCAGTATTCGGTTCTGCAATCCTGTTCTACAGTCTGAACAAGGAATACTGGGGCGGTAACCCCATCGCCGCGTCTATTTTTGATATGCCGCCGGGACTTCTGGTCTATATGCTTATATTCTTCGTACTCGGCTTTTTTATCTATGCATTTCTCTACGGTGCAATCGGTTCGACAGCATCAAAGCTGGAGGATATCAACACATCGGTAATGCCTGTTACATTGTTGTTTGTCATTTCCTTTGTCGTAGTTATGTACTCCTTCGCCTCTGGAGATGTGGATAATCTGCTGATGAAAATCTGCTCCTACGTACCATTCACCTCTTCCATGGCAATGTTTACCCGCATCGCTATGAGTACAGTTCCATGGTATGCCGCCGCCGCTTCCATTGCAATCCTCATAGGCTCTGCCGCCGGCATCGGCGTACTCTCCGCTAAAATCTACCGGGTAGGCGTACTGCTTTACGGGACAACACCAAAGTTCCGTTCTATTATAAAAGCTGTTTGGAAAGCATAAGAATCTGATACGGCAAGAAGGCGGAAAATCAAACTATTCTCCGCCTTCTCTCTTTATTATATCTCAAACTTCTACTCCTCGCTCATATATTCCCTGTAATCCTCTTCACAGGAAAACAACATATATTTTCCATTCACATATCCCATATATCCATCATTTACAACATAGCCTTTCATATTATCTGACCATCCTTTCTACATCTTTTTATTTTTGCGCCTATATGTGGCGTTCCTTTTGATGTATCCAGAATAGCAGATAAGCTGTCCCGTTTTCAGGACAGCTTATGAAATATTCTACATAACACCGGCTTTCACCAATACCCAATAAACCACTCCCAGAAGCCAGCTTGTGAAAATTCCATATAAAATTACCGGTCCGGCTATGGTAAATATCTTACACCCGATTCCCATAACCTGTCCTTCCTTCTTATACTCAATCGCCGGAGCCGTCACGGAATTGGCGAAGCCCGTAATCGGCACCAGTGCCCCTGCTCCGCCCCATTTTGCGATCCGCGGATACAGATTTAACCCGGTCAAAACCGCCGACAGCAGCACCAATATCATGGCACACCATCCACTTGCCGCATCCTTGTCGATTCCCAGCTTCTCACAATAACTCAAAACCGCCTGTCCTATGATACAGATGATTCCTCCTGTCACAAATGCCTTTGCCATATTCAGCGGCAGGTTATGCACCGGCGTTTTCTGTTTCACATACTCCTCATATGCCTTTTGTTCCTGCTCCTTCGTCTCTGCCATAAATTCTTTCTCCTTCCTGCTATCTGCCCCATCTCTGATAAAAAAATAAAAGCGAGCCTGCACATTTTCCAATAGCGGTTCCCAAAATCACCCATGGGATGCACCGGATCAGCTTCGCCCTCCTAACAAAGATTGGAAATACATCCAGCATTTCTGCCAGCGCCATAGCCCAGCATCCGGTAAAAACCCCTGCCAAGAGGCCGAATACCGGCAGCAGCCAGCCAGCCCCCGCAATGTGCGGCTGAAAGATAAAAAATAGGTTTCCAAGGATTCCTCCCGCCGCAACTGCATCCTCGTAGAGAAGAACATGCTCCCCTGTATGGGTTCGATCCGCAAAGTCCGATATAACCCCTAGTCCTGTGATAAAGGAAAACAGCCCGCTTGCCACGAGCATCCCGGAGCTAAGCCCGATGATTCCTAACAATATCTGTCGTGCCCACATCGACCTCTTTCCCCTTTCTGGAATAATTCTCTACCAGCGTTGTCTGGATGTCATTTTCGTAAAGCCGCATCTCCACCTCCATCGGCGTAGGATCAACCGAAAAACGCTTCCGTCCGAAATGATTGAAAAATACTAGAATGCCAATGATAATTCCAATGCTGTAGGTCACCTCCAGCAGGGTAAATCCGTTCGATGTCTTTCCCATCAGCAGTTCATAGATTTGATCAAATAGTTTGCTGGTATCCACATCATTGTTAAAAGCCATAATAGAAAAGGCCGAACCTGCAAATGATATCAGTACCACACATACCACCTTCGCCCAGTGTACAAACTGCCCTGCCGTCTGCTGATTTTCATAGGTCACAATAATATCCTGCGCGCCCAGGTTCTGCACACTCATCCCAGGGTATTTTTCATGGATGCACTCGATCAGCTTCAGTACCGAAACCACTGTCCTGCTGTTTTTATGATGCGAGTGCTTTGCCGCTGTCTCCGAAAATTTAAGAACCTTCAAGGTCTTAAGCTTCGGCACTACCACCGGATTTGCACACTCCATCTGGACCAGGTCTCCAAGGACAGCGTATGGCCTGGTGACCTCCACATTGGCATCGCCTTTGATGTATATTGTCTCATTTACTACCGCCATAGTCTCGTCCCCCACGGTATGGCAATCAATGTTCCGTCACTTATCTGAGTCCCGCCCTTCACATCATGAAAATAATACACCATGCCGATGATAACCGCCGCCGTCACCACAAACACCAGGCACGCCCTAAGCCTCCTTCTCGTCTTCTCCACGAATACAGCCTCCTTTCAACCTAACCATTTCAATCTAGTATGTATGATATTTTTCAAAATATACACCATTATAGAGCTTCCCGCATCCGTTTCAATATCCGCTTTTCGGTCCTCGACACCTGCACCTGTGATATCCCCATCATTCTTCCCACTTCCGCCTGGGTTTTATTTCCAAAATACCGCAGATAAATTAACTGTCTCTCCTCCTTTTCCAGATGTTTCAAAAGGCTTCCAAGCAGCATATGATTTAATACTTTCTCCTCACGTTCCTCCTTCTCCTCCAGCTTATCCATAAGCTGGATCTCATGGCCGTCTCTCTGGTAAATGGTTTTGTGCAGTGACTCTACCTCCGAGCTTGCCTCCAGCGCTGCCGCCAGTTCTTCCTTATCAACCGCAAGCTTCTCTGCAATTTCTCCAAGCGACGGCTCTCTTCCCCATTTTCTCCTCAGATCCTCCTGACAGGCGAATGCTTTGTAAGCAAGCTCCTTTAAGGAACGGCTCACCTTGATCATTCCGTCATCCCGAAGAAAACGTTTGATTTCGCCGGATATCATGGGTACCGCATAGGTACTGAATTTCACATCATAGCTCAGATCAAATTTATCGATCGCCTTTAGCAGTCCAATACTGCCGATCTGAAACAGATCCTCCGCTTCTGCGCCCCTGTTATAGAAGCGTTTAACAACACACCAGACCAGCCCTACATTTTCCTCCACCAGCTGTGCCTTCGCTCTCTCATCCCCTTCGTGAGACTTCCTGATCAGAGCGATTGTGTGGTCCATAGTTCCCTGCCCTTTCCGATAACTTTCTTCATTCTGACAGTGGTTCCCTTTCCCGGCTCAGACTCAACGATCACCTCGTCCATAAATGCTTCCATGAAGGAGAACCCCATACCGGACCGTTCAAGCTCCGGCTTCGTAGTAAATAAAGGCTCCATTGCCTGCTTCACATCCGGAATCCCTACGCCCCGGTCTGATATTTCCAGACGCAGGGTCTTCCCCTCAATTCCGGCAAATATCTGGATTTTATTTACATGATTCTCATAGCCGTGGATAATAGCATTGGTTACTGCTTCAGAAACAGCTGTTTTCACATCAGATACTTCCTCTAAGGTGGGATTTAACTGTGTCATAAAGGAAGCTACGGTTACCCTTGCAAATGCCTCGTTGGCGGAGCGGCTGTCAAATTCCAGCTTCATCTCATTTGTCATACCATTTACGATCTCTCTCATTTCTATTCATCCTCCTCATAAATCTGCATAATCTTAGCCGCTCCAGACATCTTAAGTATTTTCTTGATCCGTTCATTTGCGTGGGCCGCCCACACTTCGCCGCCGAACATGCACACCTTCTTATACCGTCCCATGATCACGCCGATTCCCGAACTGTCGCAGAATTCTGTATCTGTAAAATCAAAAATAACATAGCGGACATGTCCGCGTTCGATCAGACGGTCTGCCTCCCGCTTGATCTCCTCTGAATTGTGATGATCCAGGTCTCCCGGAAGATAAATCGTCAGGCAGTTTTCCTGCACTTCATATTTCATTGTATCGTCCCCTTTTCTTTATATTTCCCCAGTCTGCAGACAGTTCCCCCCTGTCTGCAGTGAATCTTCTTACGCTTCTGCACAATAAGTAAAGGATATGCATTTCTGCATATCCTTCTCTTTCGTATCTTGTCCGGTCTTATTCATATTCCTCATCATAGTAATCATCATCATAATCATAGTCATACGCTTCATAATCATCCGAATTATCCTCACTGGCCTGAGAGGTATCCACATTCGGATAATCCTTTTCCACCCGTTCCTTCCACTGAGCGGCGTTGTCTGCATCACCGGATGCTTCGTAGGCTCTTGCCAGCAAAAACATTGCATTACCGTCATCATAGCCTGCATCTATCTGCATCAGCATCGTCAGATTCGCAGCCGCTTCCGCATAATTAGCCACATCAAAGTTTTCCCTTGCCGTGTAATAAAGCGTCTCGCTATAACGCGGGAACAGGGTTCCTTTCATCTCATCGTACCGCTCTCTGCCCAGCGCTCCTAGCGCCTCCGGATTCACCTTCAATATCTGCTCTACCATAGCAGAATCGCTGATGTCATCATTTAAAAAATGCGAGTACATCTCTATAACAATCTCATAGCTGTCCTTAGTCGATGCCGCTGTCTGCTGCGCATTCTCCGTCTCTTCGCTGACGGCCCGGTAGCTCTCAAGCTCTGTTTTAAGAGCTGCAATCTGCGCCTCCTCCTCAGCAATCTTGTCACTGAAGGCCGCCACCTGTTTATTCGTCTTCGTTGACGTAGACTTATTCACCGCCGGCATGATCAGAAACCACATAAAAGCAATTCCCACTCCTAGCCCGATCAGAATATTCATGATCGTGGTCCTGCTGGTATTTTCTTTCATTATCGCAGACGCAGGCTGGATGATCGTCTCATTTCCTATGCTATATGTAACCGTCTGCGGTTTCTTTCTCGGCTTGTCCTCCGGCTTTTCTCCATTCTCCCGCCTCCGGCGCCTGCTCTGGGCCAGCTCATGCATATACCTTAATGTCAGTTCATTGGTGGTATCCAGCTTATTCGCTTCCTTCAAAACCTGTCTGGCCAGACTGTACTGCTCCGTATGGAGATAGAGCAGCGCCAGAAGCTGATAGGCCCGCAGAAAACTCGGACAGGAGCTCACCACCTGTTTCAGCTGAATGATCGCCAGATCTTCCCCGCCCTGCCCGCAGTATATCAGGCTCTGGTTATATTTGCGGATTGACTGATTGATGATGTCAAGATCCGCCGGGCTTTCCTGGATCTTCTGTATATAATAACCGGCAATATTATCCTGCGGATGGATGTTCTTGCTGAGAATCCACTCTACCAGAGCCTCCCCCACTTCTCCCCGGCCATAATAAACCAGACCGAGAAGATTCCTCGCCGCAATATTTTCACTATTAAACTGAAGGCTCTTCTTTAAAGACGTAATCGCTCCCGATAGGTCGCGGATCTTCGCTTTCTGAAGCCCGTCATTGTACCAGTAATTGGACTGATAGATCAGTTTTTGTGTATATTCCATAAAATCGTAATCCTTCTGCTTTTTACTTGTTCGTCTGCTCAATGACCTCTCGCAGCAGATCAGTCATATCAGCAAGGTCTTCCTGATAAACCGCCTCCTCGATATCCTCTACTTCCAGACATGGCTGGAATCTCTTCAGCTCCTCTTCAAAATTCAGCATCTTTGCCTCCTCTCTGTCCATAGCTTCAGACGCGTTCTTATATTTCTTAATCCGTCAGTATCTCTTCCTTCACCATCCCGGCCAGATACAGAGAACCCAGGCAGTACACCTTCCCCCGCTCCTCTTTGCAGGCCATCGCGGTTTCCCACGCCTGTTGAAGCTCTTCTTCTGCCAATACCGGCCGGTCTGTGTACCTCCGAAAGACCTCCGCAAGCCTTCCGGCCGGAACCCTTCTTCCGCCGCAAACCTCCGTAACCACATAAGCCTTTGCAGGAATCCTCCTGCAGAGCTCTGCAATCATCGTCTCGTATTCCTTATCGCCGACCGCCGAGAACAGAATCACCGGCGGCGCTTCCTGCCCCGTTTCTCTCTCCCGGCAGTTTCCTTTATCCAATGCCAGCACACTATCGCAGAATGCCGTAACTGCTCCCGGATTGTGGGCTCCGTCCAGATACACTCCCGGAAGGACCTCCTCCATCCGGCCTTCCCAGGTTACCCCGGCAAGCGCTCTGCTCCAGCGTTCATACCGTGTCTCCCCCACAGTCCCGTCCATGATCTGCTCCATAGCCGCAATCGCAATAGAAGCATTCATCATCTGATACGTTCCACAATTTGAAAGCCTCCAGACGATATTATCATCATACGCATTTACCCTGGAAAATGCAATATATTTATTCGTAATTTCCCGTAATTCGTACGCGTGATTCGTGATTTCTCTACACCTGCAGCACTTCTCCTCTGCTCTTTTTTTCAGGACTTCCGAAGCTTCCTCACTGCTCCCGTCGAAAATAAGCGGAACCCCCGCCTTAATGATTCCCGCCTTTTCCCCCGCGATCGCAGCAATCGTATTTCCCAGATACTGGGTATGGTCCAGGCTTATAGATGTGATAACAGCCAGCACCGGTTCTTCCACCGCATTGGTAGCATCCAGCCTACCGCCGAGCCCGGTTTCCAGAATAATATAGTCTGGCTGCATTTTTTGAAATACCAGCATACCCATTCCAAATAAGAACTCAAAATAGGACGGATGAGCGAAGCCTGCTCCGCCCATCTCATCTATTCTATCCTTCACAATATCAAAAGCCTCCAGAAACGTCCCGTCATCCACCGGCTCTCCATTCAGGCAGATCCGTTCATTTATCTTCACCAGATGGGGCGAGGTAAAAAATCCTACCCGTTTTCCCTCCGCCATCAGCATTGCCTGTATATAAGCACAGACAGAGCCTTTGCCGTTGGTCCCTGCAACATGGATCACCTTCTGCCCCTTCTCCGGACTTCCCAACGCCCTTAAGAATTCTTTGGTATGTTCTAAAGAATGTTTCTTGGTAAACTTAGGGATCTCCTCTATATAGTTCACTGCTTCTCTGTATGTCATCATCCTTACTCTTCGTCTTTCTTCGTAGTCTCCAGCCAGGATTTCCCCGGAATTCCGGAGGATGTTCCAGGCCGCTCCACAAGCTTCCCGTCCTCGTAAATATATTCACAGGAGGTCCGGAATATGGTATTGCTCGAGCCCACCTGGCTGACCGTCAGCACGTCGCCCTCCAGAAGCACTGTCTCCGGCAGCTCAATCCTCGTATTATTCAGGAAACTGCTCTTCTGCTTTTCGCCATTTACATAGACCTTGCTGCTCTTCGTAAAATTCTGTCCATACAGGCTGTAGCCCTCATCCAGATGAATGATCAGATCCGTTACTACCGTATCCTTTACTCCCATCTGCATATGGCCTTCCGTAATCGGCGGTTCACCGTCGTATACATACTGGTTTCCATATAAAATGTCATACTGCAGAAGCTCCAGATCCGCCAGATAATCTCTGGTCTCTCTGCGCTCCTGATGGTAATTGAATACAGTTCCCGCATGGATATCCAGCCGCTCAAAGACATCCGCCATAATCTGATAAGCAGGAATATTCCGGTCCTCCTTCTTAAGTCCGATATTATCCCAAATCACATAATTGGTATTATACAGATACCGGCTCTTCAAGTCCTCTGCCTGGAGCCCCATGGTCGGAAGATGATCCCCGTAGAATACGATCACCGTCGGTTCGCCTCTCTCTTCCATAGTCTCTACCAGCTTGCCGGCAAATGCATCCATTTCATAAACTTGATTTACATAGTATTCCCACTTATTCTTCGTGCCTTCGTCCTTAATCCCTTCTACCTTAATCTTCGGATCCTCGATAACCTGCTGCTCCGGATAGTCTCCGTGTCCCTGCACGCTGATTGCAAGCACAAAATCCTGCTGCTCGGTGGTATCCATCGCTTCCACGATATGACCAATGAGAATATCATCCTTCGCCCATCCATTCTCCGTAGTCTGGAGGATATTCATAAATTCCTTGCTGGTAAAAGAGTCAAACCCTGTATTATTATAAACCTTGGCCCTGCTGTAAAAATTGCCGCCGTTATTATGCAGTCCATGGGTACCATACCCCAATTCAGAAAGCGCGGCAGCCGCACTTTCTGCCGTGCGGTCTTTCAGATACGTCTTATAGGGATACTCTCCCGGTCCAAAAAACCGCATATTCATGCCGGTCAGCACTTCAAATTCCGTATTAGCCGTTCCTGCGCCCACCGAAGGAACCTTAAAATATCCGGACGAATAATTCTCATACATCTCTCTGAGATTCGGGCTTGCATCCTCAGAGGTCGTAAAAAACTCTGCCTCCGCCACATCAAAATAAGACTCCAGCTGCACGAAGATGATATTGGGAAGCTCATCCTTATCCCGATCGGTTTCATTTTTCGTAATCTCACGATTATTGCTGATATTTTTAATCGTTTCCTCACTATACCCCGCCGGCTCGTCAATCCCGGTATTAAAAACACTTGCCATAAAACAGTAAGGAAGACCGTAATCTTCATAGGCAAACGCAATATTTCCAAAGTAATTGGATATCACTCTCTGATCCAGCGCAGCCTGTGTAAGTCCCATATAAGCCGCAAAGCTTGCCGCCACGCCGATCAATGCCAGCCACCAGCGGACCCTGCCCTCATACTGTCCTCCTCTGCGCCACATGGAAATCACCCACACAATGACCGCCACAATTCCGACAGCCAGAATAACCAGCTCCATTGGATTAAAGTAATTGTTGATCAGCGAAACCGCATCCATGGCTACCTTCAAATCCTGCGCGTTAAAAGGCGTCACACGCTTCATCAGCATATAGCCGTTGCAGACGCCCAACACCAGCCACAGCACACTGATGATGATCCGCACAAACACTCTCCGTTTAAAGAAATACACAAGGAAAAAGGTTGCAAAAATCATAAACGCATTATAGAGAAACACAAGCGGCGCCCCTGCCATATATTCCCACGCCTGAATAAATGAATGCCTGGAAATGGCCTCGATCGCAAGGTTAATGATGCAGGCCAGCAGGGCATGGAACAGCAGGGATAACCGGTTCATCCACAGATAAACCGGCTTCAGCTTCTTGGCAAGCGCACTGTTGCGGCGCTCTTCCAGGATACGCGCCCGCCGTTCCTTATGCTCCCGTCTCCATCGGAGCACATCTTCCTTTTTCAGATTCTTCAGTTTGTAAATGGCTCCCTTTACATCCGGCCTTTTCGGCATCTTGAATTGAATCTTTTTCATAATATCCCCTTAAATGTATACCCTGACTTGTAGGTAACAATCCTAAACTCTTGCCTTTATTCCCGCAAGCCTTTCCTGAACCTGCGCAAGCATCTGCCGATACTTCTCAAGCTTCTTCTTCTCCTCCTGAACCTTTGCCTCCGGCGCCTTGCTGACGAATTTCTCGTTGCCGAGCATCCCTTCTGCCCGGGCAATCTCTTTGTAAATCCTTGCTTCTTCCTTCTCAAGACGCTCCTTCTCCTGTGCAAAATCGATCAGGTCCTCCAACGGCAGATACACCGTTGCATCCGGCACTACCACAGATACCATATCCTCGGCAATACCATCCTTTGTCTGCTGGATGACAAGTTCGTTCACCGCCGCCATATTCTGTGCGGCGTCACTTAAATATGCAAGCCCCTCACGCAGCTCCTGATCCCCGCATACCACATATACCTTCGCTTTTCTGGAATTCGGAACGTTCATTTCCGCACGTACATTCCGTACGCCCCGGATAATTTCTTTATAATGCTCCACAATCCGCTCCGCTGCCGGGAAATTCCATTTATCGTCGTAAACCGGCCACTCAGACATCATCAGAGACGCTTCCTCCGGCACCAGATTCCCGTAAATCTCCTCGGTTACAAACGGCATATATGGGTGGAGAAGTTTCAATGCTTTCTTCAGAACCTCCCTGAGCGTCCACAGTGCGTCGTTTGCACTCTCTGCATCCTCATCCGCATGATAAATCCTGTATTTCGCAAGCTCAATATACCAGTCGCAGAACTCATCCCATATGAAATCGTACAATTTGGACAGCGCAATTCCCAGTTCAAATTTGTCCATATTCTCAGTTACATCCTTAACCAGGTTATTGCATCTGGACATGATCCATTTGTCGGCCGGCCGGAACTTGATGCCTGCCGGCTCCTTAAGCTCCTTATCTTCAAGATTCATTAATATAAACCGGGACGCATTCCATACCTTATTGGCAAAATTCCGACTTGCCTCCACCCTCTCTTTGTAGAAACGCATGTCATTGCCCGGCGCATTTCCGGTCACCAATGTCATACGCAGGGCATCCGCGCCGTACTGGTCGATGACCTCCAGCGGGTCGATCCCATTTCCCAGAGACTTGCTCATCTTCCTGCCCAGAGAATCCCGCACCAGACCGTGGATCAACACGGTGTGGAAGGGCGATTTCCCTGTGTGGGCATATCCGGAAAATACCATACGGATTACCCAGAAGAAAATAATATCATACCCGGTTACCAGCACATCCGTCGGATAGAAATACGCCAGATCCTCCGTCTTCTCCGGCCATCCAAGGGTTGAGAAGGGCCAGAGCGCAGAGGAGAACCAGGTATCCAGCGTATCCTCATCCTGAACCATATGCTCATGGCCGCATTTCGGACACACGCCCGGGTTCTTTCTTGCGACCACCATCTCGCCGCATTCCTCACAGTAATAGGCCGGAATCCGGTGTCCCCACCAGATCTGTCTGGAAATACACCAATCACGGATATTCTCCAGCCAGTGCAGGTAAATCTTGTCAAATCTCTCCGGAACAAACTTCAGCTCCCCGGTCTTAATTGCATTGATCGCGGGCTTCGCAAGCTCTTCCATCTTCACGAACCACTGCTGCTTGATCAAAGGCTCTACTGTAGTGCCGCAGCGGTCATGGGTGCCCACGTTATGAGAATGAGGCACCACCTTCACGAGAAGTCCCTGCTCCTCAAGTTCCTTTACCATCTGCTTTCTTGCCGCATACCGCTCCATTCCTGCATATTTGCCGCCATTCTCATTGATCGTGGCATCGTCGTTCATAATGTTGATCTCCGGCAGGTTATGCCGCTTGCCCACCTCAAAATCATTGGGGTCATGAGCCGGCGTAATCTTCACCGCACCGGTTCCGAATTCCTTATCTACATAGTAGTCCGCCACGATCGGTATTTCCCTGTTTACCAATGGCAGAACTGCCTTCTTTCCAACAATATCCTGATACCGCTCGTCATCCGGGTGGACTGCAATGGCTGTATCGCCAAGCATGGTCTCCGGACGGGTTGTCGCAATCTCAAGATAATCATCCGTACCCACGATCGGATACTTGATATGCCAGAAATGTCCCTCCTGCTCCTCATGCTCTACCTCAGCGTCAGACAGAGAAGTCTTACATACCGGACACCAGTTAATGATTCTGGAACCCTTGTAAATATAACCTTCCTCATACAGCTTAATGAACACTTCCTCTACCGCTTTAGAGCAGCCCTCATCCATGGTAAAGCGCTCTCTGTCCCAGTCACAAGAGCTTCCCAGCTTCATAAGCTGGGACTTAATGGTTCCGCCGTACTCTTCCTTCCACTGCCAGGTGCGCTCCAAGAACTTCTCACGCCCCAGTTCCTTCTTGTCAATCCCCTCATCCTTTAGCTGATTGGTAACCTTAACCTCAGTAGAAATCGCCGCATGGTCTGTTCCCGGTACCCACAGCGCATTGTATCCCTGCATCCTCTTATAGCGGATCAAGATATCCTGCAGCGTATTATCTAATGCATGGCCCATATGCAGCTTACCAGTAATATTCGGCGGCGGCATCACCGTTGTAAATGGTTTCTTACTCCTGTCAATCTCCGCATGGAAATACTTATTCTCACACCATCTGCTGTACAGCTTGTCCTCAATCGCTTTCGGATTGTAGGTTTTCTCCAAATTCTGACTCATAGTCTCTCAGTCCTTTCACATTTTTTTCACAATTAAGGGCAAAACAAAAAATCGCCCTCTACTCTCATAAAGGGCGATGAAACATCACGGTACCACCTTTATTCTGCGAAAAAACTCTTCTCCGCACTTCTCCTCATATTCTATAACGTGAACGACTCCGGGACTCCCTACTTAATCTGTTCAGAAATCCAGCTCCGAAGCTACCTTCCGCATCCCTCTTCCCAGACCGCCTTCCAGCCAGCGGACGATCCTCTCTGCCGGATTCCCTATGCGTACTCCTCTTCTTCCTGGCTATTTTCCATCAGCCTGTATATCTGCCCTATATAAATAAGTATATATGCTGACTTAAACTATTGACTATGATAGCCGCAAGACCCTGATTTGTCAAGGATTTTAAAAATATTTCAGAAAGTCTTAAGTATTCTACTTCCCAAAGATCTCCGCAGCCTCCTTCATATTTTCCCGTATCGATACCCCAAACGGACATCTGGTTTCACAGGCTCCGCACCGGATGCATTCTCCCGCATGATGCTCTAATACCTCATAGTGCTCTCGCACGGTCTCCGGCATATCTCCCTGAGCCTTTGCCAGATTCAGGAACTTCGTCACATCCGCCACACTGATCCCTGCCGGGCAGGGCGCGCAATGGCTGCAATACATACAATGGCCCTTCCAGCTGATCTTTGGGAAGGAAGCAAATGCTGCCGCGTAGTCCTTTTCCTCATCCGGTGCTGTTTCATAAGCAAGGCTTTCCTCTAGCTGCTCCAAAGAATGCGCCCCCGCAAGAACCGTAGAAACAGCCGGACGGGTCAGAGCATAATGAATACACTGGTTCACCGTAAGCGCTTTTCCTGCCGGCGAGAGCTCCGCATTCAGCAGATCGCCGCCGCCAAAAGCCTTCATAACGGTAATTCCCACACCTTTGCTCTGGCAGATCTCATAGAGCTTCTCTCTGTCAGGATCCATATTCACCAGCGGCTCCTCATATTTTTCTTCATTCCAGAGCTGATTTACATCTTCATCTGCCGGCTGCATATCATAACAGGGATTTACACTAAACATCAGCACTTCTATGTAACCGGTCTCCACTGCGTTTAGCGCCACATGCGGATTATGGCTGCTGAGTCCGATATGTTTTATAACTCCGGATCCTTTCAGCTCCAACGCATATTCCATAACCGGACCACGCTCAATCTCCTCCCAATCCTTTAGGGAATCGCAGTAATGGATCATGCCCACGTCAATATAATCTGTCTGTAAAAGCCGCAGAGAATCCTCAAAAGCGGCTTTTACCTCTTCAATATTCCTGCTCCTTACATACTGTCCATCCTTCCAGACAGAACAGATATGAGACTGGATAATAAATTTATCCCTTCTTCCCCGCAGAGCCTCTCCCACATAGGCGCGGATCTCCGGGTCAGAAGTATACAGGTCAAAATAGTTAATGCCATGCTTCTCTGCCGCGTCAAACATCCGCATGGTATTCTTATAGTTATCTTCCTTAAAGCCCTCGCAGCCCATACCAATCTCACTGACCTTCAAGCCTGTATTTCCCAAATTACGGTAATTCATATGCAATATCCTCCTTAATCAAATGCAGGGAACCTGCCACAGGCAGATTCCCCATCCAGCAATATAAATCTTATCAGCTAAGCCTTGTTACAAAATCTGCCAGCGCCTCCGAAATCTTAATCTGCTGCGGACAGACCGCCTCACAGCTTCTACAGCCAACGCAGGCACCCGGCCGTTTTTCTTCCGGCAGAGTTGCTAAAAACATCGTCGGCAGAAATCCGCCGCCGGTTACACTGTGCTCGTTATACATTGACAAAAGCTTCGGAATATCCAGCTGTTGCGGGCAGTGTGAGGTGCAGTAATGGCAGGCCGTACAAGGTACTGCCGTTCCCTTGATCATAGAATCCGCCGCCCCAAGAACCGCCTTCATCTCCTCTTCATTCAGAGCCTTCTCTGTCTCATAGGTCTCAATGTTCTCTTTTAACTGTTGGAAATTTGACATGCCGGAGAGCGTTACGGTCACCTCCGGTATCGTCTGCAGGAAACGAAATGCCCATGCCGTAATGCTCTCCTCCGGCCGGAGTTCCTTCAAGCTGGCGGCGATCTCTTCTTTCTGAGATGCCAGCATTCCGCCGCGCACCGGCTCCATTACCCATACCGGGATATGATACTCCTTAAGAAGCTCCACCTTCTCCTTAGCCTCCTGGAACGTCCAGTCCAGATAGTTGAGCTGTATCTGTCCAAATTCCATTGCATCACCATATTTCTCCAGAAAACGCTTCATAACATCATAGCTTCCATGCGCAGAGAAGCCAAGATGATTAATGCGTCCGTTTTTCTTCTGCTCCATCAGGTAGTCATATATTCCGTGCTTTTCATTCAGGTATTCATCAATATTCATCTCACATACATTGTGGAACAGATAAAAATCAAAATAGTCCACCTGGCACTTCTCAAGCTGTTTCTCAAAAATCTCCTTTACCTTCGGCATATTGGACAGATCATATCCCGGAAACTTCGTTGCCAGATAAAAAGAATCCCTCGGATATTCTTTTAAGATCCTGCCCATGACCAGCTCAGAGTTCCCTCCATGATATCCCCATGCAGTATCATAATAATTGATTCCCTTCTCCATGGCATATGCCGTCATCTCTTTTGCCGCCGCCTCGTCAATCTTCGTGTCATCTCCATCGATCAGCGGAAGGCGCATAGTTCCCATCCCCAATGCAGATAGCTTTATTCCCTGATAATCCTTGTAAATCATAATCTACTCTCCTTTTCAAAAAATGTATGTAACCATGAATGGCAGTTCAAAACCAGTCTGCTATTTATAGCATAATACCTAAAGTTCACTTTAGGTCAAGAACATTTTGAGGACAATTGCAATAATTTCCAATCCGCGGTGACCTCCCCTGGATTAAATATATCCCTTGCTTCTGAGCAGATACAGCCAGCCGGTCAGGGTAAATGCGCTAAAAAGCGTGGTTACCATCACCACACCCGCAGACAATATGCCCTCATGCCCCATATTCTTTGCCATCACATAACTGGATACCGTCGTCGCTGAGCCAAGCATCACCAGAATGGCGGCCAGCTTTTCCTCCCGGAATCCCATCCCGACCGCAGCCGGCAGAAATACGGCGCAGAGCCCTGCTAACTTAATGAAAGCCGCTGTCAGCACCGGCCCTGCTTTATCCAATGCCCTCCCAAATCCAAAAGAGGCGCCCATAGACATCAGCCCCATCGGTGTTGCCACAGCGCCTACGCTGGACAATGCTTTATTCAAAATCTGCGGCAGGGGAAGCCTGAGACCCGACCACAGAAGGCCTGCCACAATTCCAATCATGATTGGATTTGTCACGATTCCCTTCATCGTCCTTTTTATCATTTCTCTGCTAAAGCCCTGCCGTCCCGGCTGAAACAGCGACAGCACCAGAACAGCCATCACATTATACAGCGGTACGCTGCCGATAATCATAAGCGGTGCCATCCCCGATGTACCATAAATGTTCTGGATAAATGCAATTCCAAGAATGGCCGCACTGCTCCGGTAAGATGCCTGGATAAATTCTCCCTGAATACTCTTATCCTTCCACAGGCAGGATACCCCGGCCGCGATTCCGATGCTGACCACCGTTGCAACGAAGCAGAATAACACAAACCGGACATCCCACATTTCGGTAAAATCCACCGCCGCCAGATCGTGAAACAATAATACCGGCAGCGGAACCAAAAATACAAATTTATTCATCTCTGATGCAAAATCATCATCCATCCACCCGATTTTATAAAGAAAATATCCCAGTACCATCATAAGAAATATCGGGATAACCGCATTCAGGCTAAATATCAAATTATCCATATTCCCCCCTATAAAAACTCAAAAATTGAGAGCTGATCGTCTCTCTGAAGCCGCATCCTTCGCTCTGTGATCGTCTCATCTCCTTTAAGATTCCCGATCAGCATCGGGGAGTTTACATTGTGCAGTTCATGTCTCTTTGCCGCCGTCTCCGTGTTCCCGGACGCATAGCAGTATCTGCATCCGTGAATACAGGTTCCGTACATTCCGATATCAACACTTTCCACACAGCCACAGGCTCTGCGCTGTCCCCTGTCCCGCTTTACATCCAGCCGGTATCCCACAATACTCTCCGTCTTTTTTTTATCAATACATGCACCCGTCTGGATACCGTAAGGACGGAGATCGATCTTTTCAGCACAGGTATACAGGGGCAGCTGATATCTATCTGCTATCTGAACCAGCCCCTTCGCCGTCTCTATCATATCCTCCGCTTCCAGTTCAACAAAGGGACTTCCTTTATAATAATCCACAAAGCTGATGATACACCGATCCGTGTATGCATGGAGCCAGCTGCAGAGCATCTCAAACTGCTCCAGATGGTACTCCAGCGGATACTTTTCATTTATAATAATCGGATCAAAACGCAGATCCATCCGTTCCCTGCCGATACGTTCGCTCAAAAGCATAAAGGTAGCCATCGCTTCTTCCGTAGAGGGAACGTTCGGCTCCATGTCCTCCCTATAGCCGGTAATGGTCATCTCAAAATAGTAAGGATAACCCAGCATATCCAGCCTCTTCAGATAAGGAAGCATAGGCTCTGGATTCTTTGTCCAGAAAACAAAGCAGTCTACCGTCTCGCGGGATAATTCTATCCTGCTGACCTTTTTTCTATTGTATGGATTCGGGACAAGAACCTCCTCTGCCAGCAGCCGGTTCATAAACCACTCCGGATACAAAGCAGGAATGTCTGTCCTTCTGCTTGCACTAATAATCATCTCTGCTCTCCCTTATAGTGCTATTTTACAACGTATCGGAAAGCGATGCAAGAAAAAGGAACGGCAGATGCAGCTGCCGCTCCCATTTATTACTCTCCAAAATTCTTCTTGATCAGCCTGCAGTATTCTTCATACACCGGCTCTCCATCAAAAGCATCCTTAAGCGCATTCCGCACTCCTCTGTAGTACCATGCAATCTTATCCTTATCCTTCATGCGGAATCTGTTCCAGAACTTCTCGCCGGCCGCAGGATAATCTCTGTCAATATCTCTCATATTAGACAGCTTATCTGCCAGCGCGATCCTCTGTACATCCTGATCCGCATCCTTGATATGGCAGACTGTATGATTCTTGCGTTCAAACCAGGTCTTCGTCTTGTCCTCACTCTCCTGCGCAACCATCCAGGCTACTCTCGGCGAAAATTCTTCTGCAAGAAGTTCCCTCGTAACACCCGGACAGTCCTCAATCGTGTCATGAAGATACGCCGCACTGATTACCTCCACATCATCGGTCATAGCAGACACAATGTCCGCCACCTCAATCGGGTGAAGGATATAGGGACGCATAGAACCCTTGCGGTACTGGCCTTCATGGGCTCTCACAGCAAATTCGATGGCTTTGTCGATCATAGTATACCTCTCTTTATTCTTCGGCTTCATCTACAGTATCCGCAAGTGATCCTGACATCTCTTCTATATTATCTTCCAAATCTCCATTTTCGTCAACCCCGGCAGGCATAGATTCTTTTTTCTTTTTCCGAAATCCTTTTCTGTGGAGCAGATCATAAATACACGGTACCACAAACAGGGTGAGCAGTGTTCCATATAGAAGGCCTCCAATCGTTACTACCGCCATGGGCCTTGCCATATCAGCACCCATTCCCACTCCAATTGCCATAGTAGAAAGTCCGAGAATCGTAGTCAGCGCAGTCATAATAATCGGCCTGAGCCTTGTGCGTCCTGCCTCTGCAAGAGCCTCCCGCTGAGCCATTCCTTCCTGGATCAGCTGATTCGTATAATCCACAAACACAATTCCGTTATTTACAATAATACCAGACAGCATAACAAATCCCACCATCGAGATTACACTGACCGCAGAGCCTGTGATCCAGAGCCCTAAGAAGCCTCCCGTAAATGCAAGCGGCACCGTAAACATGATGATAAACGGAGATTTTAAAGACTGGAACTGGGCCACCATGATCAGATACATAAATACAAGCGCAAGGGCAAGCATCTTCAAAACCTCAACCATTGCCTCATTGATCGTCTCATCCTCCCCTGCCATCTCAATCTCATAGCCTTCCGGCGCTTTGTATTTATCCAGCTCCTTTGTCACCCGGTCACTGACGAGGCCGATATTGTCTCCATCCTTAATTTCCGCCGACACAGACATCGTCCGGTTCTGGTTGATCCTGCTGATCGCCTGCAGGCCGGAGGCATCCTCAAAGGATGCAATGTCGGCAAGCTTCACCTCCTGCCTTGCGCCGTCCTGCCCTGTTACATTCAGCGTCATATTCCGGACATCCTCCCTGGTCATAGTCTCTGCCGCACCGTCCAAAACATAGATGTCATACTCATCCGTGTCGGTAGAAAGCGCCGTCGTGCTGCGGGAATCAGAAATATGTCCCGAAATCTCTTGATAAGCCTGTGCGACAGTAAGGCCGTGAGACATGGCCTTTGCCTTGTCAACTACAACCCTCAGCTCCTCGTCATTATCCTCCGTCCCGTCGGTCACGTTCTGAGTTCCCTTGACTTCCTCTACAATCTTCTTCACATCCCCGGCAATATCCTGAAGGGTATCCAGCTCCTTTCCCTTAATCCGGACAACGATGCCCGAATCACCAAGAGCGCTCATATCCATAGAGGACATATTCACCGTCAGCTCTCCGTCCAGATCCTTCGTAACCTTTTTGATTTCTTTCTTTAATTCTTCATTGTTAAGCTTTGGCTTCTCTTTGGTGATCGCATAAAACTGTGCGGTCTCCGTACTGCTGTCTGTACTCAGCATACTGGTGCTTCCAATCATTGCGCCGATATCCTCAATATCCTCCAGCCTGCTGACCCGTTCCACTACCTCATCTGCCGCGGCTGCCGTCTCCTCCATAGTGCTTCCCCGCTCCATCTCAAGGGTCATGCTCACCTCAGTGCTCTCCATAGCAGGCATAAATTCCGTACCTCTGGCCAGGGCAAGCTTCGCACTTAAAACCAATATCACCAGTGACAGGATCAGCACCGCCGGCTTCATCCTGAGCGCCAGAACAATGAGCTTTCCATATCCGTCCTTAATCTGTGCCAGAATCTTGGATTCTTTCGTCTCTGTCTTCTTCAAAAGACCCGCGGACATCATCGGCACTACCGTAAGAGCAGCCAAAAGACTTGCCAGCAGCGAATATGCAATGGTAAGTCCCATATCCACAAACAGCTGTCTGGTTATGCCTTCCGTAAATATAATCGGCGCGAATACACAGATCGTCGTCAATGTGGATGCGGCAATCGCACCCGCCACCTGCCTGGCTCCCTGAATTGCCGCCTCCTGTGCCGATGCCCCCTCTTCGTTCCGCATCCGGTATATATTTTCAATTACAACAATGGAGTTATCCACCAGCATGCCGACGCCCAGCGCCAGACCGGACAGGGAAATCACATTTAACGTAATCCCGGTAAAATACATAGCCACAAGGGCGGCCAGAATACTGATTGGAATAGAGCATGCAATTATCATTGTAGATTTCGCACTGCGCAGGAAAACCAACAGGATGATGACCGCAAGCACAGCGCCGTACAGGAGATTCTGTAATACAGAATCCACAACCAGATCAATATATACGCCCTGATCCATCAAGGTTACCGACTTGACCCCAAGTTCCTTATCCTTCTCCAATTCTTCCAGCTTTTCAAGCACACGGCCGCTGACATCTCCGGTGGAATACCCGGTCTGCTTCTGAACGCTGAGCATCATAGCCGTCTCACCGTTTAGTTTTGCATAGGTCTCATCTGCGTTATTTACAAGCTGTACATCCGCCACATCGGACAGCTTCACCGGATCCATGCCTTCCATATCCAGAAGCACCAGATCCCGGATATCATCCACGCTCTTAAACTTATCGCCGATCCGTACCAGATAATCAATTCCATCTTCCTGTACATACCCGGCCGGCATAGCAAAATTCTGTGCCGCAAGAAGCGTCTGAACCATCTCCACATTCAGAACGCCTTCCATGTCTGCACTAGCGTAAGCTTCTTCCTTCGCTGACTCCATCTGAGCCTCCTGTTGGGCGATCGCCGCCTCTCCCACTGCAAGCTGGGCGCCGCCGGAGCTTAATCCAAGCGTTGCCTGAATCTGCGCAGACGCCATCTGGCCTCTGGCCTCCGCAAGGGTCAGTGCTCCTGCGTTCACCTGCTGCTGGATTGCCTCAAGCTGTGCTTTTCCCTGTGCAAGCTGCTGTCCGCTGGCAAGAAGCGCCTGCTCCTGCGCCGATGCCTGAGCAATTGCCTGTTCAAGCTGCATCACTGTAGAATCGTAATTATCTAACGCTTCTACTTGCTGCGCAAGTGCCTGCTTTTGTGCTGGATCTACATTCGGGTCATCTTTTATCAGGTCGTACATAGCCCTGATTTCCGACTCTTTCTCTTTTAATGCCTTCAGCGTGTCAAGCTGCGTCTGTGCCGCAGCCTTCTGTGTCCGCAGCACTGTAAGGCTCTGATCTATTGTGGTTTCGCCTACATTCAGCTCTGCCATCTTTTCAGTAATCTCAAGCTGTGCCTGCTTTAGCTCCTCCGCCTTCTTCGACATCTCGGCTTCCGCCTGCCCCAGCTGCTTTGCCGCCTGCCCCTGCCCCGCCTCAAGCTGCGCCTTGCCGTTTTCTGCCTGCGCCTTTGCATCTGCAAGTGCGGCACTTGCCTCGTCAAACTTCCGGTCCAGCTCCGCTGTCACCTCATCGCTCAGTTCCTCAACCTTCTTCGCATTGACCGTCACCTCAACCGTCTCTTCAATGCTTCCGATGGCTGTCACCGAAGCAACACCCTCCAGGCTTTCTATTTCCGGTATTACCTGCTCTTTTATCAGCTTGCTGGTCCTTGCAGGAGTTCCCTCCTGTGCACTGACCCCGGCAATCAGCACCGGCATCATACTGGGGTTCAGCTTCAGGATCATCGGATTCCCTACGCTCTCCGGCCAATAGCCCTTGATCTGATCCAGACTTTCCCGCATCTCAATGGTAACGGAATCCATATTCGCCGTCTGCTCAAATTCCAGCATAACCATAGATGCATTCTCACTGGAGGTAGACATCATATCCTTAATATTGCTGATGGTTGCCATACTCTGTTCCACAGGCCTGGTGACTGTCGTCTCAACCTCCTCCGGGCTTGCTCCCGGATATGTAGTCATTACGATGGCATAGGGCATATTCATATTCGGCAGAAGGTCCACTGTCATATTCGTAAATGTCACATAGCCAAGAATCATAATCAGCACCACGCCGACTATAACCGTATACGGTTTCTTTACACTAAATTTTGATAACATTCTGCATCCTCTTTCTGTATTTTCATGATAGCTTACTTACACAATAACATGTAAAGCATATCATTTTAAACTTTAAATATCAATGATTCTGGGATATAATATAATGACATAATGATTCTTTTAATAGAAATTTTAGAAAGGAGCATACCCATGCATCAGAAATATATTCTTGTCACCGGCTCTTCACGGGGAATCGGTAAAGCCATCGCTCTGCAGTTTGCGGCTAAGGGTTTCCACGTCTTTTTAAACTGCCGCCGCTCCTTAGATCAGCTCTCACAGGTCAAAGAAGAAATTCTTGCCGGAGGGCTGGGCGGATGCACGCTTGTTCCCAGTGACGTGGGAAATCCAGATGAAGTAAGGAGGATTTTCAACACCATACATTCCATATGTCCTGCACTGGATGTTCTGGTCAACAACGCAGGTATCAGCCACACGGGACTTCTCATCGACATGACAGATGATGAATGGGATACGCTGCTTGCCGGCTGCCTGTCTTCCGCCTTCTACTGCTCCAGAGAAGCCTTGAAGCATATGGTTACCGCCAAATCCGGACGCATCATCAACATTTCCTCCATGTGGGGAACCTGCGGCGCCTCCTGTGAAGCCGCCTACTCTGCCGTTAAATCCGGTATGAACGGACTCACGCGGGCTCTCGCCAAGGAATACGCCCCCAGTGGTATTGCAGTTAACGCTATTGCCTGCGGTGCTGTTGATACAGAGATGAACCATCATCTGTCTCCCGAGGAACGGGCTTCCCTTGCTTATGAGATCCCGGCAGGCCGTTTTGGAACCACAGAAGAAATAGCCAGACTCGTATGGAACATTGCAGATAGTCCTGCGTACATGACCGGACAGGTCATTGGAATAGACGGAGGGTATATCTAGCCCGAAGCCGGATATACCCCCAGAGAATCCGCATACGGGATTCTTATTTTATAAGCTTTAATATATCCTTCCACAGAGGAGTCTCTGACGTTCCCAGAAGTTCAAGCAGAACCGCTTCATAGGTTGTGAGAAGCGCCCCCTCCTGCCCGGCACGTTTTACTGCCGTCTCAAGGTCAGCTTCTCTTCTGCTGCCAATGCAGTCCGTCACCAGCACCGGAACATATCCTGCGCCCGCCAGATCAATCACTGTCTGCAGCACACAGCAATGAGCCTCCATTCCGCACACAAGAATATACTTCTTTCCCTGTATCAGCGGTTCTACTGCGCGAAACGCACTGAAGGAAGTCTTATCCACATACTCCGTCTCCCCGGATGCCTCCCATATTTCCGGAACTGACATCCCAAGCCCCTTCGTATACTGCTGGGTCACTGTCATGGGTATCCCAAGAAGCTTCAAGCCCTTAAGAAATATCCTAACCCGCTTCATAAGCTCCTCATAATCCATAACAGCCGGCACTAAAAGCTCCTGAAAGTCGATCACCAGTGCCGCTGTTCTTTCTCTCTCTATCCGCATCCTACTGGATCTCCAGCACCACCGGGCAGTGGTCAGACCCAAGTATATCCGTTAAAATCCCGGCTCCCTGCAGCCTGTTTTTCAGGCACTCAGACACACAGAAATAGTCGATCCGCCACCCCGCATTCTTTGCTCTGGCACTGAACCGGTAAGACCACCAGGAATAGATCCCCTCCGCATCCGGATAAAAATACCGGAAGGTATCTATAAAGCCTGCCGCCAGAAGCTCTGTAAACTTCCCTCTCTCCTCATCCGTAAAGCCTGCATTTTTCCGGTTCGTCTTCGGATTCTTAAGATCGATTTCCTTGTGTGCCACATTCAGGTCCCCGCAGAAAATAACCGGCTTTTTCTTCTCCAGCTTCTTAATATAAGCAAGAAAATCCGTCTCCCACTGCATCCGGTAGGAAAGCCTTGCCAGCTCATTCTGGGAATTGGGCGTATAAACCGTAATAAAATAATAGTCCTCAAATTCCAGTGTAATTACCCTTCCCTCCTGATCATGCTCCTCAATTCCGATTCCATATGCAGCGCTTAGAGGCTCCCTCCTGGTAAATACTGCTGTGCCGGAATACCCCTTCTTCACCGCATAATTCCAATATTGATGATAGCCCGGCATTTCAAGCTCAAGCTGCCCTTCCTGCATCTTACTCTCCTGAATACAAAAAATATCCGCATCCAGCTCATGAAATACATCCATAAAACCCTTCTGCACACAGGCACGGATTCCATTTACATTCCAAGAAACAAATTTCACGCCTTATCCTCCACTTTCTTCCTCATACTTCTCCGCAGAGCCCGCAGTTACATCAGACGAATCTCGCCCTCCACCAGTCTTGCGTTGCAGGAGCTGACCTCCTGACTCACCTGAAGTGTTTCTTTTCCAATCGTCAGCGTCACTCCGGAATAAAGAATTCCGCATTTCATCCTGCAGCCTCCCTGTTCCTCCAGCTTCTCTTCGATTTTTTCCTTTTCCTTGTCGAACTGTCCCAGCTTCATCCTGTTTACAGACAGATCCAGCCGGATTTTCCCCATCCGCCTCGCCTTATCCGGGCTGTCAGGCTGACGTTCCAGCTTTACCATCTCCTGCTCCATATCTTCAATGCTCTGTATCAACAGCTTCCTGTCAAAATCAGCGCAGGGCTGTCCTCCCAGAACAACGGTCGTAGGACTCCCAGACCGGGTTCCTACCGCATTCGCCTTAATTCCACGCGCCGCCCGTATTCTGCCGCCCACGATCACTCCTCTCCCGGAAGTAACCTGAATCTCTCCATCGCAGTAAACATCACTGTGAAGAATGCAGTCTGTTATCACATTCCCTCTGGCATGGACGATTCCATGCTCCAGATACTTAGAATAGACATTGCGGCCCGCGCGGATAACCGCCTCCTGATCACCAACGATCCCCTTGGCAATCACCAGATCGCCGCCTGCCTCCACAGTACCCGCTTCCACTACACCGTCTACAGTAATATTTCCCATCGACTTCACCTGAAAACCGCTGAGCACATCGCCGCAGATATGTACATCTCCCACAAAATTAATATTTCCGGTAGAATAGTCCACATTTTTCTCAATATTCATCGTAGGTTTCACCTGAAAAGCACGGCCGCCAAACTCCACGCGCCCGGTCTTAGAGGCAAGAAGCTTCGTTCCATCTTTACTGATTTCGGTATTCTGTCCCTTCGGAAGTGTTGCTGTTTTCCCGTCCTTCCCCGGAATTTCCTGATTCAGTACCGTTCTGCCGGACACCGCCTTTGTTGGCGGGAATGCTTCACAGATTACCGCACCCTCTTCCGCACTCTGAACCAGATTCAAGGATGCATAGTCCACCCGGTCATGCTCATCCACCGACACCTGCCGTTTTATGGACCGTTCAAAATAATCTACAACATAACCGTCCTTCCCCTGCACCGCCGGTCTTCCCTTTGCCGCCCTAAATAAGCGGAAATACCGCTCCCGGTCTCCCGGCAGCCGGTCTAAAAGTTCCGTATCCACGCCAAAGGCTACCCCGCTTCCCTTCAACGACTGCTCTAATAGCTCCTTATTTATTTCCTTTCCTCTGCCCACCGGTGGAAACACCATAAGCCACGCTGTCAGCTTATCCGCTGATATAAATATAAACGGCAGTGCATCCAGTTCGATCGGCGGAGCCTCCGGTTTCTCTTCTCCTTCTGACAAAGGCTCCTCCTCTGCCAAAAGCCCCATATTGCCAAGCGCGGTCTTTGAATCTGCTGGAACTGCCTTCTTGAGACGTGCATCCGCCTTATCTGTGATCTTCGTATACAGACGTTCCAGTTCTCGTTCCAGCCGCTCCTCAGACATATCTTCGCCGCCCTCCAGCCTCAGCCGGGGAGCCGGCAGCGCACCTGCCTGCTCTTCCCGCAGATCATACAACTGATTCAGCGCATGCTCCATGGGAAGCTTCAGCTCATTAGCAGCAGCTTCCTGCACCGGTTTATCCTGCTGTTCTTCCTGTACTTCTCCCTGCGTTTCTTCTGCCTGTACCGGTTCTTCTATATTCTGACTTTCCAGTACCTCCTTAACTGGATCGTCTTCCTGATCAAAACCAAATAACATTGCCAGTATCGAATCTTTAAACCCCATAAATTGCCACCTGCCTTTCTACTATTTCTCATCCCTGTTTTGTATACTCTCATTGTATCCTTTCCAGAAGCTGTTGGCAAGAAAAAAGAAGTACTTCTCTCATGGAAAAATACCCCTTTCATCCTAATAATACACTTTTCTCAGAAACAGCCCTCTTGCCGGAGCAAGGAATCCTGCCTGGCTTCTGTCCCCAGCCTCGATCAATGCCGGAATATCCTCACTGCTGCGCCTGCCGTCTCCTACTTCGATCAATGTACCGGTAAGAATCCGTACCATATGATACAGAAAACCCGAACCATAATAGGTAATCCGTATTTTCTCCTCCGCCCTTACGATCTTTATACTGTAAATCCGCCGCACGGTATCACTTGTCTCTTTATTATCCGTAAAGCTGCTGAAATCCCTCACTCCTATCAGATATTCTGCCGCATCCCGCATTGCCTCAATATCCAGCCGCTCCGGGTAATGATAGCAGTACCTTCTGGAGAATACATCCGGCTTCTCCCTGCAGTCAATAAAATATTCATACTTCTTGCCCTTCGCGCTCTTTCTTGCATGAAAACCGTTTCTGGCAAGCTCAATCCGAATAATCCTGATGTCCTCAGGCAGAGAGCGGTTCAAAGCATCCTTCAGATCCTCCACGTCATACAGCTTGGATAGTGTAACACTTGCCACCTGTCCTCTGGCATGGACCCCGCTGTCCGTCCGTCCCGAGCCGTCTACCTGTACCCGGTACCCGACCATACGTCCCAGCGTCCATTCCAAGATGTGCTGGATCGTATTATCCGTAGTAGCCTGCCTCTGCCAGCCCTGATATCTGCTGCCCTCGTAGCAAATCGTCATTTTATAAGTTCTCATACTGCTCTCCGTTCATCTACCGATCCAGAATCTTCTTAATCTCATCCATAAAAGTATTCACATCTTTAAATTCCCTGTAAATTGAGGCAAATCGTACATATGCCACTGCATCCAGATTCTGAAGTTCTTCCATAACAATCTCTCCGATTATATGGCTTGGGATCTCCTTTTCCTCCAGACTGAATACCTTGGTCTCAATCCGCTCAACTGTCTTTTGGATTTCGTCTGTGGGAACCGGCCGCTTATAGCAGGCACGGAGAATTCCTCTCTCAATCTTCCCTCTGTTATACTGCTCTCTGTTGTTATCCTTCTTAATAATAATCAGCGGAATCGTCTCCACCTTCTCATAGGTCGTAAACCGTTTCCCGCATTCATCACAGGATCTTCTTCTCCGGATCGAGCTGTCGTCTTCCACAGGTCTGGAATCAATAACCCGTGTATCCGGATGATTACAATATGGACATTTCATATATTCTCTCCTTCTGCTGTATTATGCATCAATGTCTACGTTCTTCGTGCCGCTCCTCATGTATCTCCACCAGAATAATATCCGGTCCGATCTGCTTAATGCACCGGAAAGGTATCACAAGCTCGCCGCTCTCGCCGAACAGAAAACAAAATCTCCCGCCCTTCGGAACGATGATCGCCTCAATGCATCCTTTGCATTCATCAAATACTATATCCGTGACATAGCCGATTTTACTGCAGTCACAGGAATTAATCACTTCTTTTTTCTCAAATTCACACAGCCGCATATGATCACCTCTATCAGTAATATATGCAGAAGCTTCGTGATTGGCTATTCTATCACGGCAGAATTTGTACGTTCTAAAGCCTCACGGCAGAATGCCGGATTCCCGGCCGGGCCTTACCGGATAATGGTTCCTGTTTTTCCCTTTAAGCCTTCAAGCAGTTTATCATACGAAGTAATGACTGCTTCCCTTCCCTCTCTCTTCTCAATAAACTCTACTGCCGCGCGGAACTTAGGCAGCATATTGTACACTCCGAAATGTCCTTCCTCCATGTACTGCTTTGCCTGTTCCACCGTAATCTCTCCAAGCTCTTCTTCATTCTCCTTGCCCCGGTTGATATACACCTTGTCCACGCTGGTAAGGATAATAAGTGCATCTGCATCAATCTCCTCCGCCAGCTTTCCTGCCGCAAGATCCTTCTCAATTACTGCACTGGCACCCTTAAGACGGTTGCCCTGCTGCATCACCGGAATCCCGCCGCCGCCACAGGCAATTACTACCTGATCGGCGTCCATCAGCGCCTTTATTGCCTCAATCTCTACAATGGTCACCGGATTCGGTGCAGACACAACACGGCGGAAGCCCTTACCCGGCTCCTCGACCACATAATTACCCTTCTTGCGTTCTGCCGCCGCATCCTCCGCAGACATATACCGCCCCAGCACCTTTGTAGGTGTATAAAATGCCTCATCATAAGGATCTACCATCACCTGCGTTAATACTGTGCTGACTGTACGGAAAATCCCTCTGTCCAAAAGCTCCGTGCGGATGCCGTTCTGAAGATCATAGCCAATATATCCCTGACTCATAGCCGCACAGACAGACATCGGTGCCGCTGTATAATCCTGATGAACCTTCCCAAATTCGTTCATCGCCGTATGAATCATCCCCACCTGCGGAGCATTGCTGTGGGTAATGGCCACCTGACAGCCTTCCTCGATCAAATCCGCAATTACCTTTGCAGAACGGCTGACTGCCTCCTTCTGCTCCGGAAGCGTTGTGCCCAGCGCCCTATGCCCTAATGCTACTACAACTCTCTTCTTCATCGTCCGTCTCCTTACATCAATATCACAAACCTGCCGCCATGAAATCTATCACTATTTAAATCCTGCAATTACATGTAAGATATTGCAATTATAGTCTTTGTCCTTTGGAAATGCAAGCATCCCAGCCAATTATTTTGCTAAAATTCCCCTTATCATATCTATAATCCCAGCACATCCTGAATCGTATAAAATCCAGGCTCCTTATCCGCAAGATAGGCGGCACAGTCACAGGCTCCCTTCGCAAAGCATTCCCAGTTGTAGGAATGGTGGGTAATCTCCAGCCGTTCTCCCATACAGCCAAAATATACCGTATGGCTGCTGGGAATATTTCCTGCGCGGAGGGAATGGTAGCCAATCGTCCCCTTCTCTCTCGGCGCCGTGCCTTCCCGCCCATAGACCGCAATATCACTAAGTTCACGGCCTAATGCATGAGCCAGAATCTCTCCCATCTCCTTAGATGTCCCGCTCGGCGCATCCTTCTTCCACTGGTCATGCATCTCCAGAATCTCAATGTCCGCTTCTTCTCCTATCACAGAAACCGCAATCTCCAAAAGCTTATTCATCACATTGACCAGCTTGGAGGTATTCGCCGCATACAGCATCGGAATCTCCGCTGAAGCATCCTGAAACCGCTTAAACTCCTCTGGAGAAAATCCGGTCGTACCGCATACCAGCCCCTTCTTGTATTTTACTGCCAGTTCAAGAACTGACATAGCATTCTCCCTCGTGGAAAAATCAATGATCACATCGCACTGCTTGATTACACTCTCCAAATCATCCACGACCGGCACGCCCAGCTCACGGCCTGTCAGTGCCGCTATTCCCAGATCCATGCCGATATAATCCCTGCCCTTCGGGGCCACGCCCGCCGCAAGCTCCATATCATCCCTTGCCGCAACTGTCTGCGTGATCAATTTCCCCATCTTTCCTCTTGGTCCAATCACAATCACTTTCATAGCTAAGACACCCTCCGCATATAATAAATTGTGGACGTCATACCCACCTCCACTTCATTCCGCTGAATCTAAATTTAGTATAACACAAAAGCAATAGCGATTAATAGCTGCCAAAAAGATTTATTTTTGTGTTGCATTATCCGACAAAATGTGCATATAATAGACGTACCGGGGTATGGCTCAGTTTGGTTAGAGCGCACGGCTGGGGGCCGTGAGGTCGCAGGTTCGAATCCTGTTACCCCGATTTCAAGAAAATAATGAAATGCCGGAATCCCTTGTAAAATGGGCGTTCCGGCATTTTTATATTTTAGATATTTTCTAAGATTTTAGACAAAATCGAGCTGTTTTAGAGCAAAATGCAGCACGAAATGCAACACGATTTTTACCACTGAAAGCCTTGAAATCTCCGACTTTTTTCAAAATGATTTGACAGCTCCAAGGAGCTCTAATCCTGCTTTCCATGCTGCCGGCCCCGCCTCATGCGGGTCATCGGTAATGCCAATGGACAATTCAAACTGTCTGGTCTTGTCCTCTGTATCCGGTCCGAAGGAACCGTCTACTGTAACCTCATATCCCGCGGTGCAGAGGATTCTCTGCCAGATTTCAACCGCTGTCCCGGTCATCCCCAGTTTTATCATACATATTTCCGGTATATGCAGCACCCTTAGTTTTAACCGGAACGCCTGCCTGCTCCCAGGCTGTGATCACCGCAGAGCTACAGTCATAGTCCCCTTTTTCGCCCCATCTATATCTCTGGTCATAGCCATAGCGGTTATCATTGGCTTTGGCCTCTATCCAGCTAATTGCTGACTCCGTCTTAGTCATATTATATACTTCCTTTCCTGTGCGGGTAGTGTCAAATACTACCCTATTTTTTGTTACTAAAACCTTGATTTAGGGGAGTTTGCAAATAAAAAGAGCAATGGGCTTTTGACGATTCCCATTCCCCCAAATACCAGAAGTTCAAAATTGTGAACTCCCTCTGGTCACCGATTTCCGCCAGGACTGGACTTACAAAGATCTTATCCCCTATTACGAAAAACGCTATGGTAAGAAGATCCGCCCCATCAGCAGCCGCTCTGAATGCGACATCCCTGATGACTGCTCCTGCCCCCGCTGCGATGCCCCGAGGCCCTTTTTATACAGGAACAACGGCTCCAAAGGACAACTCCTGTGCAAAATCTGCGCTGCCAGATTCTCTCCGGACGAAAGCCGCTTCTCCTCTACTAAACTGCGGTGCCCTCACTGTGGAAATACCCTTGTCCCAAAGAAAGAACGC
>Ga0137306_100669_pt1 | contig 43816 bp, 27 predicted proteins | sample Inofroosms_March_FD_97187 | JGI IMG/M metagenome (GOLD analysis project Ga0137306, IMG submission 97187) | Mouse cecal microbial communities from Vienna, Austria - N-Acetylneuraminic and N-Acetylglucosamine D2O microcosms_March | ecosystem: Host-associated > Mammals > Digestive system > Large...
CCATCCCGATCAGGGACAGGTTAAAGCTCCTGTTATAAAAAGAATTTTTATTGATATTTTTATATAATATAAAAATATACGCCGCGATAGCCGCCGTGCAAAACGTACAGAATAAAATTGTGCCAAGCTGAATATCTCCCGTCGCATATCCCTCTAAAAAAGTTCTTCTGATGATTTCCTCAATTCCCATTGTACTCCAGCCTTTCCTCTCCTCTGTCTATAAATGATACGTCCTGCACATACCGTATTTTGAAAATGCCGTCCAGATCAATGTGTCCAGCCCCATCGCCTCTTTAATATGAAGGGGCAGAACCTCGTCCCATTTGACCTCAAGCACGCCGGTTCCCTGGGCAAGCACCGGCCTGACGGCATAATCTCCCTGTAAAAAACGCCCGGTTTCGCCGGAAGAGGAGATATTTCTGTCAAAGGTGACCCGCACATTCCCGCCGGGATAGATAAAAGGAATCCGCTCATAGGTCACGATCACTTTCGGCTCCAACCCCTTCAAACGCATTTCCAGAAACATCCTCTGCTTTTGCTCCGGCATCCCGGAAACATCCTCCGGTATCTTTCCCTCCGTCAGCAGTATGCACTCCTGCCCGCTGAGCGGACAAGACTCTTTCGCGGTCATGCCGTGAATTTTCTGCTTTTTCTCCAGACATACCGAGGTGCTGTCCGTTCCGTAATACCGCAGCCGGAACTTCGTCCTCAGATCGGTTCCGTTTTCATTTTCCCACAGACATCCGTCTTCCGGATCGTCAAAATAGAGACTTCTCACCAGATAACTGCCTGTCTCGCCCGCATGAGGGTCCCGCGCCATCAGGCCTTCTGCCCTGATTAAAAGAATGGCCTCCTGTACGCTGTCCGTCAGATATTTATACTCATGTCTGTACCGGCTACTCATTTTTCAGGCACTCCTCCTGCACATACATGCTTTTTCCGGACTGCATATCTCCCAGAATCCCTTTCAGGGCGGCGCTGCAGTCTTTCACCCAGATCTCGGCGGCGGCAAAAACCGCGTATTCTCCGGCAATCACGGAGACCGTTCCGCCCGATATCTCAACCGCGCCCTTTCCGGCTCTCCCGCTTTTCGTCGTGCAAAGTCCCATGCCCTCACTCTGAATATCCAGTTGTCCGTCCTGCATCATAAAACCGTCATTCCCCCGGATTCCGTCCCGCTTCGCATGAATAGCAATCTGACCGCCGAGAATCTTCACCACATCCCTGGAATGGATGCCGTCCTTATAATACCCGTAGACCTCCAGGCTTCCCGCCCCGTTAACTGTCAGGTCGCACATGCTGTAAATACAGGCATTTTCCTCCGCCGCAGCCGGGTATCTTCCACTGTCCCGAAGCTGATTGACCGCACCTTCTTTTAAGGTAATCACCACTTTTCCCGCCGAGCGGACCAGAATAGCCGGACCGGCAGCGGCAGCCACGGACACATTGTCCAGAATCAGATGTACAATCTGCTCCTCCGCGTCAATACAAATCGTTCCTTTCAATTCCCCGGTAAGCAGATAGGCGCCGCCAGCCTCGATCCGGCATTCTCCCGCCTGATCGTCAAGATTCACAAAAACTGCTTCCGTTTCTTCCACGGACATATCCGCTTTTGTGGCAGAAAATACCGGCTCATACGCATCGGCGCCGTTTCTGTCCGTATGGCTTTGCCCTTCCGGCCGGCCGGCCGGATCCGCAGCAGAACAGCCCGCCGCCAGAAATACACAGAGAAAAAGAACCGCTGACAGACGGCCGCCCGCCGCAAAGCGGCCGCCGCCCAACCGTTTTAAACACCGCATTCGGATTGATTTCTCCCTTCTTTTGCCGGTATCCCGGCCATGCTCCGCCTTAAAACTCAAACTTCACATAACCCCGGCTTTTATACAGCCGGTCAAAATACCAGCCATACTTATAAATGACATAATCATCGGTACGGCCGATCTCCGCCAGCCCCGCGCCCAGCAGGTAATCATGATTGGGACCGCTGGCGTCATATACCACATAGGCTGTCTCCGTCACATTCAGCGCGCTCATAAAATCCTCGTGCGGAACCCAGTACCGATCCAGCATCAGAAGCTCCACCAGGGTGATCCGGCTGTTCAGCCAGATATTATCCGTATCCGTCTTTGTCCGGCCCGTATTCACGGTCGTCATCATACTTTCATAGGGGATAATGACCCGGAAAGAAGGGTCATACTGCGTGACCAGCAGGTTCAGATTAAAATCGAACACAACGCCCACATCCTCCAGACGCTCCCTCTTCGCATCTTTTTTGATAATGTCACAGGCAATAATCATATCGTCGGGAATCCGGTAAGGATTGGAAGTAATCGGCAGCTTCCGGCTCCAGGCCGGGGCGCCGGCCGCGGCAATGACAATTGTCAGCAGAAGGAATACCAGAATTTTTTTCATCCGTCCGTTCCCGGAAGCCGTCAGGCGGGTACACACATAGGGAATTACGATGCCAAGAGGAAGCAGCCAGAAAAAACGGTAGTATTCTCCGCTGAGGTTCAGTTTCCGGATAAAAACCTGCATAATCAGAATATTATATACGGTACAGACCAGAACGGTAAAATAGGGCCACAAAAGAAGCCTGAGTGTCCGGGATTCGGGATCCTTCAGCCAAAACAGAAGCAGCATGGCCCCGGCAAAAAGCAGAAGGAACCAGGTTTCTCCCTGATAGGTTTGCAGACACTGACGGATAAAATCCACTCCTGCCTCGGTTATCTGAATCGGCATATCCTTCCTCCCACCTTATATATGAACGACAAACAGGCCGAATGAACTGGCCACATACAGCAGCAGAATTACCAGACAGGGCGTCATACAGAGAAGTCCTTTCGCTAAGGGCCTCCAGTCCCGTCTGACAAGAGACAGGCTCAGCGTCAGCGCCCCCACCTCCACCGGAATCAGCGTCATGGCAGAGGAAGAAATGGCACAACTGCTCAGGCAGAGCAGAAACAAAAGCCACCAGAAGGCTTTCTTTTTCCCATCCCGATACAGTCTGGCGACAATATACAGTACCGCCGGCACAATCACGCTTCCCAGCACGGCCTTTCCCTCGTAGCTGCGCAACAGAAGAAAGCCGGAGGAAGTATAGGCGGTATAGGTAAACAGATTCAACAGCAGGGCAAACACAACCATCAGCCCGGTATGCTCTCTGTTTCCTTTAAAAAACAGACGGGCAATGTTGTAGGTCACCAGATTATTGATAATCGTGACCACCACCCCCATCACCGTCTTCATCTCAATCAGCGGATGGATGCCGAATGCCTTGCAGACCACCGCATCCTGCACCAGATAAGTGGCGAAGCAGTGGCGGATATCAAAGGCGGAACGCATCTCCCCGGTCAGGGGGTCAAAAAGGCTGATGGTGTTCGTATAGACAGACAGGGAAACATCTCCGATATAATAAGTGGCGTCCCAGTAATCCGTCTGCCACATCACCACGAAAACCGCCTGGGCCGCAACTGCCAGCAGAGGAACCAACGTCCAGAAGGGCTGTTCGAAAACCTGCCGGCGGATTCCGTCAAAGGCCCCCATCCAGATTTTCCTGTACGCAGCCGTCCCGCACATATACACCACCACCACAGCCACCAGGCTGAGCCAGATAACGGCCAGCCAGCTCAGCGGCAGCTTAAGAAAGGTGCAGGGCACCGCGATGACCTGAAAAATACCGTAATACAGGAAAAATCCGATCATCATCGTAAAAGTAACGGAAAATTTTTCCTCCTTCATCCTGACCGTCACCAAAGATCCGAAAGAAAAGTATACAATCATATAAAACAACAGCATATAGATGCAGAATAAAATCTCCAGCACAGTCTCACCTCTATTCCCGGTACCGCTCCGCCCTTCTCATGCGCCTGCTATTGAAAATCTTCCTTCACGATCTCCCACACCGCTTCCATCCCAAAGGTGTTTTTTACATATTCCACCGCAGCGCGCCCGGTTCTCCCGGACAGCTCCGGGTCCTCGCAGTACTTTAACGTCATCCGGGCAAAATCCTCCGCCGCATCCGCCACGGCCAGCACTTCGTCCGCCCCCTCGATGCCTTCCGCACCGATGGAGGTGGTCACCGTGGGCAGTCCGTAATACAGCGCCTCAATCACCTTTCCCTTCACCCCGGCGCCGAACCGCAGCGGTACCACCACGGCCTGGCAGGAGCCGTACAGTTCCTCCAGCTCCTCGTCAGTGACAAAACCTTTTACGACTATGCCATTCTGCCCGTCCAGAGCCAGGATTTCCTCCGGTGCTTTGGAACCCACGATATAGAACGGAATATCCGTCCGGCGGCGGATCAGCGGCCAGATTTCCTCCACAAACCACATCACCGCGTCCTTATTGGGATGATGGGCAAATCCGCCTACAAACATAAGCCCTTTGCGCTTTGTAAAATCAAAGTCAATATTTTCCCTAAAGGACTCAAACATATTCAGACACACAGCCTTTACCCGCAGGCTGCCGTCGATCTCACGGAGTACATCCCGCTCCACACAGGAAGGATAATAGGACATATCCGCCGTCCTGATCAGCGCCAGCTCCTGCTTCTTCATATACTCCGACTCTTTTTTATGGGCCGGATCCCCGGTCACATCATACTCCCGCAGCTCCCGCAGAAAATGGAGATCATGACCGTAATACATAATCTTAATATCCGTCTTTTTCCGGATAAAATCCATATATTTAATGGCAATATGTGGCCTGTTGATATAGGCAAACTGAATATACTTCTGGTTTTCCTCTATCCAGGACAGGATATTTTCCTCATACCAGCGCCCATAGAGCACTTCAATGCCCATCTGCTGGAACACGGTCGTATAAGGCTCCTCATGACCATAGTTATCGCCGATAAATTTCACCACATAACCTTTGTGCAAAAACAACTTCAGATACTGAAACGTACTCTTGGAACCTGCGTCTTTGTCAAAAGTGGGCACATAATGGTCGATGGCCAGTATCACTTTCCGGTTTCCCAGCCGCTCTCTGGCCCCGAAGGGATTGGGACGCTCGCCGTGAATCTCCTGTTTCGCGAATTCCTCCGCCCATTTTTCTTTCAGCTTTTCCAGGTTCGCCACCTGGTAAGCTTTGATGCCGCTGCCGGTGTCGGTTCCGTTGGAAATGCCCTCATAATGGACCACCACGGACAGGGGCTGATATACCACCCTGTATCCGGCTTTCCGCACCGCAAAGGCCAAGTCCGCGTCCTCACAGTAAGCCGGGGCAAACCGCTCGTCAAAGCCGCCCAGCCGCTGCCACAGTTTCTTTGACAGCATAATGGCGGCGCCGGAAATATAATCCACATCCTTCACATAGTTATATTCCGGCTTGTCCGGGTCGTCAAATTTCCCGTAATTCCAGCCGTTGCCCTCCCGCCAGAAGATGCCGCCGGCTTCCTGCAGCCTGCCGTCGGGATAGACCAGCTTCGAGCCCACCATGCCGATAGACGGGTCAGACTCCATCAGCGTCACCAGCGAAGATAGCCAGCCCGGCTTTACCTGAGTATCGTTATTTAAAAAGAAAATATATGTTCCCCTGACATGTTCCGCCGCATGGTTGCAGTTTTTCAGAAATCCCAGATTCACCGTATTTCTGACGATTGTAATGCCTTTACAGTACACAGGCAGCGCCTTTGTGCCGTCGGTAGACAGATCATCCGCCAGAATCACCTCATAAGGGACATCCTTGGTATTCTCCAGAATCGAGGCCAGGCAGCGGTAGGTATAGCCTACCTGGTTATAAACCGGAATAATAACGGACACTTTCGGCTTTCTGTAAACGGGAAATTCCAGCCCGCCCAGTTCATAGTACAGACGGTCCAGCTCCTCATCCCCGGCAAAGAGACGTCCTTTTTTCGCTGCCAGCAGCTTTCCCGACTTTTCAGGATGCATCAGCACATTTTTAGAACTATTTAACAGTCGTCTCCGGTCCGTTCCCTCAGGGAACATTGTATTTCCTGCGGCGGAGGCTTCTTTATATAAAGATTTCAGTCCTTTATAGACCGCTTTTCCGCCCATCATCTTCGCCGCCTTTTTAAAAGGCGCATATTTTTCCAGCATGGCGTCCCGATCGGCAATCATCACATTCAGGTTCTGAATATGATTTTCTTTCAGTTTCACTGCCAGCTTATAATCTTCAATCTGATGTTCGAACTGCTGTCTGGACCGCTCCTGATCCTCCATAAGCTCCCGGAAGGTCTTCACCTCTTTTTCATACCGCTTCGTATAAGCGTATTCCTCTTTTTTGCCGTGGACATACTCCTGAAAGGATACTTCCATTCCGGCAAACAGCTCCGCCTGCTCTCTGTTAATGCCCAGACGCTCTAAAAACTCCCTTCTCGGACAATAAGCCGACAGAAAGCTCCCGAACTTCCGGTAAAAATAGTGAAGATTCCGGTAACGGATAAACTGGGCCGGCACCGGAAAATCCAGCACCCATTCGTAATCCAGGCAGTAAAGTTTTTCCATGCCGCGGCCTGTCCGGTCAGCGGTCCCGCTACCGTCCGATTCGGGATAACAGCCGTCTTTGCAGCCCTCTTCACCGGTTACCATGATATTTTCAAAAATCATATCTATATTAGAGACGGTAAAAGCCATGGGACTGTCCAGAATTTTCCCGATTTGATCCGCCGCATCCCGGCCGAAGACGTCGATAAATTCCGGCGATACCAGAAACGGAACCAGTCCTCCCGGCTTTACCGCAAAAATCAGCTCTATGGCCCCGGCAACCGCCGCAGCCGGGTCCGCCTCCTTTTGCAGCCGCTCAGACAGGACGTCGTCAAAATTCCGGCCTTCCAGATAGGCGTACCGCATCATGCCCTTTTCCATTTCCGGCTTTAACGCCTCCACATTCTGAAAACAATCATTGATCGCCTGACAGCGGCGCGGGAACGCGGCAATGTGTTCCTGTCCGCAGGCTCTGACCGCCTCCTTCTCCACAAACCGCCGTCCTGTCTCCGTGTCCAGACAGATAGCGGTGCGGATCTGAAACTGAGGCCTTCTTAATTTATTATACTTTACATATTCAATCTGTCTCATATCTTTTCTCCCACAGAGCTGTTCCGCGTCAGGATGCAAAAACCAAAAAAGAATTGGCAAAATAAGGAAACTGCCCATCTTTAATCAGGCCTTCCCAGGCCGCCGCCTCCCGGAACATCTGGCACCGGTCTCTGTCATAAGCAGCGGCGGCACCTCCAAGCATACCCGGCTTCGGCAGAAAACGATCGGAATAAATGGTATCCGGCAGCTTGTAATCCGGCATCGGATAATAAAATTCCGGCTCCTCAAAACCGGCTTCCGAAAGCAGCCGGATCAGCTCCGGCCTGGAAAATGTCTGAATCCCTTTCACATTTCCATATCCCTCAATGCCGTCAAACAGCCCTCCGGTATGATCCTCCGGCGCGCCGGCCCAGTATTTTAAGCCATATTTATTTTCGATGGCGATAATCAGCTTTCCGCCCGGTTTCAGAAAAGACTTCACCCTCTTTAGCATCTCCGCATAGGGAGCGTCCCCGCTGATATAATAACCGGCATACTCCAGCACACCGATCAGCGTCACATAATCAAAGGTATTCTCAATCCGGATATCCTCAAAATTCCCCACAAAAATCTCCAGATTGCCATATCTGCCATTTCGGGCCGCATTGATTGCGGAACGCCGCTTCGACAGGTCAATGGCCGTCACACGGGCGGTTTTTCTGCAAAAAAGGCCTGTGACCGCGCCGCAGCCGGCACCGATTTCCAGCAGTGTCCCCTGCGGATCGAACCCATACCAGTCCAGCACATTTTCCCGGATATCCGATAAATGGTACAGAATCGGCCAGTCCTGCTCCTTACGCAGTATCTCGTCCAAATCCTGTCCGCTTTCGCATAATTCCAGCAGACGATCCTCAATGTCGCCATCACTGTACCGATCCTCTCCTTTATAAAATTTCAGATTTAAAACATCCTCATACATGGTTTTAACCTCTTTATTCTTTTACGGCCCCTGACCGCTCTCTCAAATCAGGCTTCCGCCGTCCGCTTCTCTTTCTCCACGGAAACCCTGGAATTCATATCATAAACCCCTACCGTATTTTTATTGGAAATCACCGTGATATTCACCGCGTCATACAGCCGGTCATGTACCACAAACTCACCGCCCTCAAATCCGGTGCAGCCAAGAGAGAGCAAATATTCTCCGCCCTGCAGGCTCATGCTCTGACGGAAAGAAATCACATATTCTTCACCGGCCCTTGCCGTCACCACCTGACAGTCTTCAATCAACGTATTGGTCCCGGTCAGCTCCGTTCCTTTGGAATCTTTGATGGTAAACGCAAAAATCGGGGCCGGCACTTCCGCCAGAAAACGCACTCTCATCTTTAGAGTAAAAGGCTTTCCTTTTAAAATCATGCCGGTCAGCTCTCCGTTGTGATCGAACAGCCCCACATCCATAATCTCCGCCCGGCCGTCGCCGTATTTCAGTTTTTGTTCATTTAAAGTCAGGGCGGATTTCCACAGCATTTCACCTGTTCCCCGGCCCTTTTGATCCCGGTTTTGGCTTCCTTCGCCGCCGTCTCCGACACCATCCTCTGCCGCCGGTCCTCTGTCCCCGGCAGCGTCTTCGGACCCGCTTTCACAGGCCTCCGGCATATCCTCCTGATTCGCCAGTATCTTCTTATATAAATCCACCATCTGTCCCGCCGGGCCTTCCGCTACAAACTTTCCCCGGTTCAGCACCACCACCTTGTCACAGTACTTGATCACGGTGCTCATGTCATGCGTAACAAGAAGCACCGTCGTACCCGACTTGCAGATTTCATTGATCTTCTGATAACATTTGGCCTGGAAAAACACATCCCCTACGGCCAGCGCCTCATCCACAATCAGAATCTCCGGGTCCACATTGATGGCCAGGGCAAAAGCCAGACGGACAAACATACCGCTGGAATAGGTTTTCACCGGCTGATACACAAAGTCTCCGATATCGGCGAATGCCAGAATCTCCGGCAGCTTTTCATCCATCTCCTGCCGGGTGTAGCCCATCATCGTACCGTTCATATAGACATTCTCAATTCCGGTATATTCCATATTGAAGCCGCCGCCCAGCTCCAGAAGAGCAGATACCCGCCCCGATACCGTCACCTGACCGGTGGTAGGCGTCAGCACGCCGGTGATAATTTTCAGAATCGTGGATTTCCCGGAACCGTTGGTTCCGATAATTCCCACAAACTGTCCTTTTTCCACCTGGAAGGAAATCTCATTCAGCGCGTAAAATTTTTTGTGATACGCCTTGTGGAAGGGGTTCAGAGACTCCTTTAACCGGTCGATGGGCCGGTCAAACAGCCTGTATATTTTCGTCACCTGAGCAACTTTAATCGCAGACAAACAAACACTCCTCCAATCACAGCACATCGGCAAAATGGGGCCGCAGTCTCTGAAACACACTGACCCCCGCAAACAAAAACAACAGCGAAAAAGCCCAGAAATACAATGTTTCTCCCGGTCTCTGCCAGAACCACATCTGATCTAACAGACTATCCCGATACCCCTGGGCAATATAAAACATCGGATTCAGCCGAAGCAGCGCCAATGCCGTGCCCCCAATCCCAATCTCCGCATAATTCCACATAATCGGCGTTACCCAGATACCAAATTGCAAGACAATGCCCACAATCTGGGCCATATCTTTAAAGAACACATAGATGGAAGCGCACAGATAGCCCACGGCCAGCGCAAGAACCAGCATCGCCAGGGAATAATAGGGAATCTGGAGCCAGTATACCGTGGGAAAAAATCCCATAGCCCCATAAAACAGAACCATAATCAGCAAAAAAATCAGGTGGATTAACAATGCCGACACCACTTTAATCACCGGCAGGACACTGATATTAAATACCACCTTTTTCACCAGATAACTATATTCATATAAACTGTTTGTGGCCATCTGCAAAGCCTCGCTGAAAAAAAACCAGGGCACCAGCCCGGCTACCAGCCATAAGATAAAAGGATACCGGTCATTGCTGCCGTCCCGAAGCAGCGTAAACACCAGATAATAGATCACGATCGTCACCACCGGCTGAATAAACATCCAGACCATGCCGAAGTAGGAACCGGCAATCCGTTTCTTAAAATCCGCTTTTGCCAGCTCCGAGACCATCTCCTTATGTTTCCAGATCTGAGCAATCTCAGAAAAAAACTGTTTCATTTGCTCTCCTAATACATCATTCTCCAAATATTCATCCAACCATTATAAGGCACATCTCCTGAAAAAGCAATCTTTACCGGTCATTTTCTCATGTGGAGCTTTCCTGCGGATATAAAAAACCGTACGCCACAGGTATTCCTCTTCCCATGACATACGGCTGTCTTTGTCTTACTAGTATTCATTTTTCCTGTGTATTACATATACCTGTATAATTCTTCGTACTGTCTGGCGGAATTCGCCCAGGAGAAATCCCTGGCCATTGCGCGGTCCACCAGCTTATTCCACTCTCGTTTCTTATTATAAAATACGCTAACCGCATAGCGGATTGTATTCAACATCTCGTGTGCATTATAGTTTGCGAAAGAAAATCCGGTGCCGGTGCTCTCATATTCATTGTAAGATTCCACCGTATCCCGCAGACCGCCTGTCTCTCTGACGATCGGGATCGTCCCGTAGCGCAGACTCATGAGCTGGCTCAAACCGCAAGGCTCAAACAGGGACGGCATCAGAAACGCGTCGCATCCTGCGTAAATCTTATGGGCCAGCGGATCGGAATAATAAATATTCGCCGATACCTGTCCATGGCACTTCCAGTCATAATGACGAAACAGATTCTCATATTGTGCTTCACCGGTTCCCAAAATGACCAACTGTAGATTTTCCGCGCAGATTTCCTCCATCACGCAATTAATTAAATCAAATCCCTTCTGATCAGTCAGTCTGGATACGATTCCCACCATGAATTTCTGGGGATTCTCCTCCAAACCCAACTCTTTCTGAAGGGCAGTCTTATTCTTCACTTTGTCCTTTCTGAATGTTCTGGCATTATAATTCTTCGTAATATGGGGATCTGTCTCCGGGTTGAACTCCTCATAGTCAATTCCGTTTACAATTCCTGACAGACAGTTTGACCTGGCCCGGATCAATCCATCCAGCCCTTCTCCGAAGAACGGATCCTGGATTTCCCTGGCATAGGTACCGCTGACCGTCGTCACACGGTCGGCATATACGATTCCTCCTTTCAGCATATTCGCATCCCCGTAAGCCTCCAGTTTATCCGGTGCAAAATAGTAATTGGACAAGCCGGAATAAGCCTGAATCGTCTTTTTATCCCATACGCCCTGAAAACGCAGGTTGTGTATGGTAATCATGCTTTTCATACCCGCATAGAAGGGGCCGTCGCCAAATTTGTCTTTCAGATGGACCGGAATCAGTCCTGTCTGCCAGTCATGGCAGTGTACGATATCGGGCCGGAACCCGATCACCGGAAGGGCTGAAAGGGCGGCCTGTGAGAAGAAACAAAACTTCTCGATATCCCACAGCACATTCCCATAGGGCCTGTCCCCCGAAAAATATTCCTCATTGTCAATAAAATAAAATATATTTCCCTCATGATTCAACTGCAGAACGCCCACGTATCTGGACAGATTATTGTAGTGCATATAAAAATGGCTGACATACTCCAACTGTGATTTATACGGCTCCGCCATGCAGGAATATTTGGGTAAGATCACACGCACATCGAATTCATCTTTATTAAAATATTTGGGCAGCGACCCGACTACGTCCGCAAGTCCGCCTGTCTTAATAAAGGGAACTGACTCTGATGCTACTAACAACACCTTTTTCATGAAAAAACCTCCGTATCATACATATTCCCATGAGCTAAATGATCTGCCAAACTCTATATGCCGTCTCGGAAAAACAGCAAATCATCCGGCAAATAAATGTGCCCCTGAGTATAATCGCATAGTATGATTATACTCCATTTTTCACTGATAGGAAAGAGGTTTCACAGAATAATTGGAATATAATTGGAATATTTTTTATATCCTGTTTTTATACTCCAGCCGAATCTTGTCGGCGATCAGGGCAATAAACTCTGAATTCGTCGGTTTTCCTTTTCCCGTATGGATCGTATAACCAAACAGAGCATCGATGGTATCCATCTTCCCTCTGTTCCAGGCTACTTCTATGGCATGGCGGATCGCCCGCTCCACCCTGCTTGGCGTCGTCTGGTTTTTCTTTGCCACAGTCGGATAAAGGACCTTCGTAATAGAATTCAGCATCTCCACATCCTGCACTGACAGAATAATGGCTTCCCGCAGATACTGATATCCCTTAATGTGGGCCGGAACGCCAATCTCATGGATCATGGCGGTCACATCATTCTCCAGATTCCGTTCCACATAGCTTTCCCTGGCCTCCGCATAGGGGATCGCCTTAATTTCCTTCTGCACCTGTCTCGTCGGTTCCATGAGAGATTTGATCTGACTCACTACCGTCTCCTGGTTCAACGGTTTCATCATATAATACACCGCTCCCAGCCGAAACGCGTCCTCAGTCATCCGCTCGGACCCCACTGCCGACATGACAATAAATTCCGGCCTTTTTTTAATGGTCTGATCCTCATTGACCTTTGACATCAGCATCAGCCCATCCAGTTTCGGCATGATCAGATCCAATAGTACAACATCCGGTTGTTTATGACGAATAATATCATAAACATCCTTTCCATTTGACGCCTTACCTACAACGTTTACATCGTTCTCCTTCGACAATACATCATCCAGCATCTGAACAATTCTTTCATTGTCGTCCGCAATCGCCACATTAAGCTTTGCCACTTTCCTCACTCCTTTTCCACTATTTTACATGTTTTTCAGGTAAAAACATTATACGCACAATATGAAGAATCTTCAACAATATATAAACGCACAATTTCTCGAAATATTACAATTATTTTACAATTCGTCATTATACTTTGATGATTCTACACAATGTTTTTCAAAATAGTGTCGAATGCCGACAAAACTTTTTTCATCTCTGTCGTACTTACCGGTATATTTTCGGCAAAAGACATAAACTAACTGTTTCTTTCTCTCATTTCGTTTTTTACAAATTTTTGAAATTTCATGACAGCTTCCGTCACCGGCTCCCCGGTCCGGGTCAGCATGCATACGTTCCAGCGGAGATTTTCCTCATCCGCAAAAGGAATCATCACCACATTGGAATCAGCCATCTCCCGGTAAATATCGTTGACCACCACGGAAACACCACTGCCCCTGGAGACCGCGCTTTTGCACAGAGAAAAGCCGCTTGTCTGAAACACGATATCCGGTGCAAACCCCGCCCGGTCACAGGCATTTTTAATTATATGGTGAATCTTAAATGCTTTGCTCTCCAGATAGACCGGCTCCCCTTTCAGATCGGTGATCTGAGCCTGACAGCGCCCTGACACTGCCAGCGGATGGCTTTTATGTACGATCATGCTGAAACGAAAAGAAGCAATCGGCGTAATCTCATATCTGCCCGGATCAAAGGGTTCGATCGAAAAGGCCACATTCCCCTCCCGCTGGTCGAACAGCCGCTCCACCTCCAGATCCGGATACTCCCGATACTGAAAAATAATTTCCGGATGCTCTTTCTGAAAGCGGAGAATGGATTCCGGCTGCACAAGACGCAGTACGCCAAAAGCCGACAGCAGATTTACCTCTCCCAGAGAAGTCTGTTTAATCAGCTCCAGGTCCTTTTGCAGCATCCACTGTTCCGTCAGAATCTTTTCCGCATGCTCCAAAAGGCAGCGGCCGCTCTCTGTCAGCTCCACGCCGGAAGCGGAACGGTAAAGCAGCACGACCCCCAGCTCTTCCTCCAATGCTTTTACAATACGACTCAGATTCTGGGTGGAATGATACAGGTTCCTGGCCGCCTGGGCCATACTGCCGCAGCGGCAAATCTCGCGAAAACAATAGAGCTGATTCATATCCATGGCGATTCCTCCCCGTCGTATATTGCTGCAGACTGCCTCCGCTGCCAGTCGCAGCCTGGTCACTGCGCAAACGGTACCTTCACGCTTTTCGGGCACCCCGTCACATTTTTCTTGATAGACAAGCAGAAGCAGGTCTATTATAATATGATTATAAAATGAACAAAGCAAGGAGAACGATATGGAAATTCTTTATACACAGGCAAAAGAAGCTTTTTTTCACGCTACGACCCACGAAACCATGCTGGTAGCCAAAAAGCAGTTCGAACAGTTAGGAGATTACAAAGACAGTGCCAATTATCTGAAAAAATGCGACACCTGGCTGCATTTCAGCCTGGGGAACACCGTTGTTTACGGCAATTACAAAGGACGCCCGCTGGAGTGGACCGTTATGGAAGCCAGCGGCAAAGTCCGCCTGCTCTTAGCCAATGACAATGTGGATTACCAGCCCTTTAATCTGGAACGGGACAATACATACTGGGCTACCAGCCATCTGCGCCAGTGGCTGAACCACGATTTTATCAACGAAGCTTTTACAATGGCCGAACGCATGTCCATCATGATCAGCAAACTGAAAAATCCGGCCAGCCGTGAATGGAATACCTACTGCGGCCCCGACACCAAAGACAAAGTGTTTGTGTTCAGCCATGAAGAGATCGATCAATATCTGCCGGACTCTGCAGACAGGGGGCTGAACGACTGGTGGTGGACACGCACCATGGGCTATATCCTGCTTGCCGCCGCCTGCGTTTACACCGACGGCTCCGTATATGACCTGGGCATTAATATCCATGAAAGACACATCGGTGTCCGCCCGGCCATCCGTATTATGCTCCGGTGAAACCGCAGGAGTCCGCAGGACATCATCACGGAATCTTTCACTATACCGTCTCTCTTTTCCGGTCCGGTCTCTGACCGGACCGGGCCTTTTTACACAATACAGAAATGACTGTTATGAAATGCCGCCTGACATACCGGCCCGCCGATCCGGTAAACCGTATTTTTTGACGGCATCCGAACCGACCGTACACTAAGCCGGACTTGGCTCCCTGTGAACCGCAGCCCTGTGAACGGGATGAAACATATATCCTTTTCCCCAGACCGTATGGATCATCTCCGGCCTCTGGGGATCCTCCTCCAGCTTGTTCCGCAGAGAACAAATCACATCCGCAAGTCTGGCGTCCGCTTTCCCGTCGCGGCTGTTCCAGACCCGGTTTGACAGCATACCGGCAGATAAAGGAGTTCCCTCATTTTCCACCAGAACTTTCAGCAATTTTCTCTCCGAACTGCTTAACCGCACCTCCTCCGTGTCCCGAAATACTTTTTCTTTATCCATCTGATAAGATATCGCTTTAAAACGGCACTCTCGCTCCGGCAGCTTTTTCTGCTTCTTCCACACAACATCGGTAATCGTCTCTTTCAACTGTGCCAGGGAAAATGGCTTCATGATCCAGACGTCCTTCTCCCGAAAAGATTTCATGATCCCTTCCGGCTCCGTTCCTCTCTCTGCCAGCACAATCACCGGCGTATCCAACGTCTGATGGATCTGCTCCAGCAGCTCTCTGCCTTTACCGTCCGGCAGCTTCCATGACATAATTATCAGGGAAAAGGTTTTATATCTGATATTTTGCAGCGCATCTTTCAGCGAAAAACTCTGGGTAACTCGATAAGGCCCCTGAACAAGTCCCAGAACGATCCCGTCGCTTAATCCTCTGTCCTGTTCCACCAGTAAAATTTCCTTCATCATTTTACCTCTGATATTTTTATATTATATTTTAATTCTTTCATATGTCAGTGTTTTATTTTAACGAAGGAAAAGAACACTGTCAAGATTTTTTATTGGTAATTGCTGCAAAATATTGCAAATTTGTTCAAAAATGCGTAATATATAAAAAGGTAACCTGTCAACAGAGTAAAACATAAAGGAGGCTTCCCATCATGTCACAGACCGCACCGCAACCCAAAACCATCTATGAATATGCATCCGGCTACTGCCGGGTACTGGACAATCACAGACTTGTGGAATGTACTTTATTCCAATACCCGGACGGCCGCAGAACTCTGGAAGAAATGGACTGTGATTTCGGCCAGTGCCCCAACCACATCGACTGCATCATCGCAAAAGCCGCCCGGGAAATGGAACAGTCCGGAACAGAAAACACCCCGGATTAATGCTCCTTTTTGTTCAGAAGACTTTCTTTTAAGTCGTACAGCTTTTTCGACAGATCTACATAGTGGACATGAGGATTCTCAAAACGCTGTTCCTCCTCCCACACCGTATATTTCAATTGCTTGTTTACATGCTCTCTGATCTCCTCCAGCGTGGGAAGCTGATAAACCAGCTTTCCATCCTGGTAGATGGTCTTCTGCACTTTTTCCACCATAACATTGGTAAAAGTCATTTTCTTCCACGGCTTCTGAGGGTCCACAAAAGCAAACGGCGTCTCTCCGTCGATTTCCTCATCGCTCAGCGTGAGCAAGTCCGCATAGCCGAAACCGGTTTCTTTGTTGTAGATTCTCCACAGTGTCTTTTTACCCGGATTCGTCACCTTCTCCGGATTCTCGGAAATTTTAATTCTGGGCTCGTAGGTTCCGTCCGGCTGTTTTACCGCCACCAGCTTGTACACGCCGCCGAATACGGGATCTGATTTTGAGGTGATCAGACGCTCGCCCACACCGTAGGAATCAATCCTGGCCTCCTGGATATTCAGGGAATTAATCAGATATTCGTCCACGCTGTTGGACACCACGATCTGGCAGTCCGTCAGTCCCGCGTCATCCAGCACTTTCCGCAGTTTTTTGGAAAAATACGCCAGATCCCCGCTGTCGATGCGGACGCCTTTCAGCCGTTTTCCCATCGGCTCCAGCACCTCTTTTGCCGTGCGGACCGCATTGATTACGCCGCTCTCCAGAATATCATAGGTATCAATCAGCAATGTGCAGGAATCGGGATAAACCTCCGCATAAGCCTTAAACGCTTCAAATTCCGTAGGGAAAAACTGCACCCAGGAATGGGCCATGGTTCCCACCGCTTTTACGCCGAACATCTGATCCGCCAGTACCGTAGCCGTTGCGCCCACGCCGCCGATATAGGCCGCTCTGGCCCCGTTGACAGCCGCATCCGCGCCCTGGGCCCTTCTGGCGCCGAATTCCATAATCGTCGCGGGTGCCGCCGCCCGGCAGATTCGGTTTGCCTTGGTGGCAATCAGCGTCTGATGGTTGACCGTCAGAAGCAGCATGGTCTCCACCAGCTGCGCTTCTATCAGCGGCGCAGTCACCGTAACCAGCGGCGTGCCCGGATAGACAACGGTTCCTTCCGGCACCGCCTCGATGGTTCCGGTAAAACGGAAATTTTTCAGATAATCCAGAAAGCCCTCGTCAAACATCTCCCTGCCGCGCAGATAGGCGATATCCGCATCGGTGAACTCCATATGCTCAATATAGTCCACCAACTGTTCCAGACCGGCGCAGACGGCAAATCCCGCCCCATCCGGATTGCTTCTGTAGAACATGTCAAATACCACCGTAATGTCTTTCAATCCCTTGACAAAATACCCGTTGGACATGGTCAGTTCATAAAAGTCCATCAGCATCGTCAGATTTCTTTTCTCGTTCATATTCCCCTCTTTCCCGACGCATCTGCCAGCTTATCCGGACCGGACGGCAAACACATGTCTATTCACGATCCTTCCCGGATATGCATCACGCATCGTTCGGACAGAATCCGACAGCCCGCTCCCGGATTCTCTTCCGAACTTCTGATCTATGCGGATGCGCATTTTTTATCACAGTTTCCAAAACCATTTTTGTATCTGTTTCATATTTTTCGCTTTATCCTAGTATATATATGTTACCGGCGTTTATCAACCATATTTTCGGAAAAAATACATTTTCGAACCTACATTTCAAGCCGGCCGTTTTCGGACTGCCAGCCACAAAGCCGCCGACAAAAGCACCGTCAGCGCCGCCGCGCTTCCCCAAACCAGCCATGGCCTTTGGTACCACTGAATCAGCAGATTTTTCGTAATCAGAAAGGTTCTGCTGTCCGAGACGGTTTCATTCCCCGCGGCATCTGCCGCCTTTACATAAAGCGACTGCCAGTCATCCTCACTGCTGAGTGAAAAGGTTACGATCCCGCCGGAAGCCGCCAGTTCTTCCTGATCAAAGGTATCAGCCAGCCTGCCATTCAGCCAGATTTCCGCACAGAGCAGAGACAGATTATCCCTGATGTCGATTGTCACGGTGCGGCCGGTATCATAATATCTGGCCTGATCCTCCACGCCTGTCACAACGACCGAAGGCGGCGCGGTATCCACGGCAAAGGCAATCTCTTTTTCCTTTATCCCGTTGCTGGAACGATTGGAGGCTTTGTCCTCCGAATAAATAGTAACCGTATAGAAGCCATCCTCCCGGAAATTTTCCGGGCCGATCTCATAGGTATAAGCTTTCCAGCCCTCCTTGCTGTCAGACTGCGTTACCCTATAATCTTCCCCCTGACGCAGCCGGCAAAGCTCTCCGTCTCTGCCGCAGGTGATCTCGCGAAATTCAAGGGTATCCACATTGATTTCCGTCACGTTCAGACCGGTGGGACGATCAAGATAAAACCGGTCCAGCGCTTCCTGGGTTTTGCTGTCAAACAGATAGGCGGAACCGAAACGGTTCACGGAAAACAACAGGGTTTCCTCTGACACATTTCCGGCCAGATCTGCCGCCGAGACAGAAAGGGTATAGAGGTCATCCGTCTCTTTCGTTCTGGGAAAATCCTTATATCGGATCTCCTGCCCTCCCGGAATGGGCGTCCTTTCGGCTTCAAGGCTGACGGCGCCGTTCCTGGCGCCTGTCAGTCTGATCTCTTCGCCGTTCGGAGCCAGATTTTCGTCGGAATAGAGGACGTTCGGAGCCACCTCCTGATTATTGGCCGATTTGTCCCGGATATTTGTAATCTCCAGCCTGGGAGGCGTCAGATCAATTATAAAATGATCCTCCTCATACGCCCGGGCCTGATTTCCCGCCAAGTCCTGACAGGCAATGTGAAAGGTAAATTCCCCGTCATAATCATACAGCACAAAAGCGCTGTGCCTGTCGGCGCTGCCGGTCCATCCGCTTACGGCAGGCGGTGCAATCTCCTCCCCTGCCCGCCGGGCGGTAATGGTAATCACCGCATCCTCAGGCTGAAAATTGTGCTCCGTAACCGTAATCACCGCCTGCCGCTGCCGGTTATAATACAGACCGTGGGCGGCGTTTTGATTATCATAGACCACCGTTACCTCAGGAGGCGTACGGTCAATGGTAAAAGGGGAGGCCTCTGTCCGCGCCGACCTGTTCCCGGCCCGGTCGGTACACTGAAAGGCCAGCGTATAATCACCGTCCTGGGCAAAGGTCATTCTCATCTCATAGACACAGCCGTCCACATGGCCGCTTTCCTCCCCCGTACACCCGCTGCCCGGCACATGCCGCCATTCTCCCGTCTCCGGTTTCTCCCCGGAAGCCGTAATGAAAAGTTCTCCGTCCTCCGGGCGAAAACAGCGGTCTGTCACTCTGATCAAAGCCGTCCTTGCTTCCCGGTAAAATTTTTCATGGGCCGGATGATTCTGATCAAATGTAATTTCCACCGACGGCAAAAGGGTATCAATAACAAATTCCGCGGCGGCAGGCTCCTCTGCTTTCCATCCCGCAAGATCCTCCGCGGCACAGGTAAACTGCCAGGTTCCCTGTTCTTTAAACGTAACCGTATTCCTGTAAATTCCCTCCCCCTCATTCCGCCAGGAGCCATCCCAGCCGGCAGAGAGAATCCTGTGATCCTGACTGCCATAGCCCTGAATATTAAGCTTTGTCAGCGCAGGATCAAAATTTGCCTCCCTGACCGTTACCTGGGCCGTCACCGGACCGTCATAAAATTTCTTTTCCCGGATTTCCCCGGTGATATCGGTGCCGTTATGGAGAAAAGTCACCTCAATCACCGGCTTTTTCGTATCCAGTACCAGATATTTGCTGGTAAATCTGCCCTCCGACACTTCCGCGCCTTCCATCAGGTTGCCGGAACGGTCCGCATACTCCGCGGAAAAACGGTAGATTCCGTCTTCGGACATGGAAAAAATACTTCTGTGTTCCTCCCCCTGATTTTCCCATGGACTCCTCTCAAGCGCCTTTGAAGCGCCGGCCGCCTGACAGTCGATCCGCATCCGGCGTCCGTCCTCCGGAAAAAAGTAACGCTCTCGAATGAATACGTCCACATTCCCGCCGTCCCTGTAAAAATAGGTATCCGGATACCCTTCATGCTCCGTATAGCTGCCCGGATGATAATCTACCTTCCATTTCGGCGGCCGGTTGTCCAGAATATAACGGACACTGTCGCCAAGGGGCGCGGCCGAAGCCGGCGCGGTATTTCCGGCATTGTCATAAATTCGAATATCCTCAATCTGTTTTTCCGTCTCCGTCTGCTCAGGAATCTTCCAGTCAAGGTAAAAGACCGCTTCCAGATACGCCTTTCCTCCGATCTCTGCCCTCCCGGTCTGCGGGCCGATGCTTTTTACCAGCGTTTCCCTTTTTCCGTCATGGTTCACCGTAACCGATATTTTCTGAATTCCTGAGGAGATCCTGCCGGGTTCCGCCTGATACATCCCTTCCCGCAGTTCATCCCGGACATACAGCTTCAAAGCCGTATGATCCCTGCCGTAAACCGCGCCCCTGCCCGGCATCTGATAGCGATGCGCCGTCAGTTCGCCGTACCCGCTGTTTTCCGGGCTGTCTTTCGGGTTGTCTATCAAGTTGTCTTTCAGACTGTCCTTTCCGCTCTCAGTTATGCTGTCTGCCTTTTCCTGTTTTAGATATCTGTGTTCTTCCGCTTCCTGATCCGGTTCAGGATCATTTTCATTCCCATCTCCATGATCCCACTGAATCAGCACCGTTTCCCGGGGTGCTCCGTTGTCGATGCGGACCCTGCTGCCCTGGCCGCCCGATTCGTCGGTACAGAAAAACGCCCGGTTTCCCGCCCAGTCTGTCACCTCTGCCCCATACAACTGATCCTGATCCTGCAAAAAAGTCTCACTGTGAGAGAATGACCTGACCGCCTCATCCGGATTCGCCATCCCGCCGATCAGCAGACTGCCCTCCGGCTGATTTTCGCCGTCTGTTTCCCCCTTTAAGGCATACCACCTGATTGAGGAAATACCAAAGGCATCCTCCGCCGTGGCACAAATGGTTTTTCCCCTTCCGTCCGCGGCGGAATACCATCCGGTCAGTTCGCTGCCGTCTGCCGTTCTGACATGATTTTCTCCGGCTGTCGTGCGGAATACGCCTTCTTCCGGCTGTGCCGGACTTTTTTTATCCACCACAATTGTCAGGCTGCCAAGCCCTTCCTGCGTGTATGGACAGACCGTCACATTCCCGGCATTGTCCGTTATGCGGACAGCCCTGCATTCATAGACCGTTTCTTCACCTTCCGCCCCGGTCAGAGTCAGCCGGCAGACCCCTTTGCCCTTTTCGGGAAGAGAAAACCGCCGCTCACCCCGGCTGGTAATCAGCACGGCTTCTTTCAGACCGGACGCCCTTGTATCCGGCGCTTCCGAAAGATCTTCTGCCGTAACGGCCACCCTGACGTCCGTACCGCTGATCAGCTTCCCGTTCACCATATGGTCCCGATCTGTCAGCGCCTGATCCTGAACCGGCGCCTCCTCCTGATATTTTACATTGGAAAAACAATAAGTTACATTGGGCGCGCCGCCGGACTCCGTAATCACGGCAGGCTGATTGTCAATATTTACCCGGCTTCCCTTATTTTCCGAAATATCCCCGTTCCAAATCAGTCCTGTGGCATTTCCGGCCCAGTCAATGGCTCTGACAGCATATAATTGTGTCTGCGGCGACTGAAACAGAGCGGTGCCCGATAAAAGAGTCTGGCCAAAGGCACCCGAAGTCTGTTCCGGCACTGTCATCATCTTTCCGGGCTGTTCCGCCGTCAGAGGACCTTGGATCACCTTTCCCTCCTCGTCTGTCATATACCATTGCATGGAATAAATCCCATGCCGGTCCCGGGCATTGGCAGTGATGCGCAGCGCCTGCCCCCGGGCGGATGCGGAATACCATTCCAAAACCCCCTCCCGGTTTTTCGCCGAATATGCCTCGTCCAGAAAATCCACTTCCGGTACTTTTCCGTCCACCGCGATGGTTTCCGGAGCCAGATCCGCGCCAAACCGGTAAACTGTCCGGTTCCCCGCCCGGTCCGTTATCTCCAGCGTTTCCGGATGGTATGCTGTCTCCTGTCCCGGCAGAACAGGCAACTGAAAACAGTAACGCCCCTCCCCATTTTCTTCCTCCGGCTTCCTGACCGGATCGTAGTTCTGCCCGTTTACTTTTAATATTACGGTTTCAATTCCCGACCCGGAAATTTCCTTTTCCGGTATGACATTTTCCGAGACGCTCCCTTCCAAATCATTTTCCTTTGCAGTATTATCCGCCCAAGAAGCATTTTTTTCATTCTGATCCGCCTCCAAAAAGTCCGTTTCTTCTTTATCCGTCCCGGTTCTTCCGGTTCCGTCTCTGACCTCCACAGTCAGGACAACGGCCGTCCGGCTGAGCAGGGTTTCCCGGAACAGATAATCGCCGATCTGACTTTCCTGTACCCGGTCCCCGCCGGATATTTTCTCATATGCCGCATTTGCAAACTGATAATAAACCGCTGGGTGCCCGTCCCGTGTCTCAATTACGGGGCCCGTCTCGTCGATTCTGACTTCCACGGCCTCCGACCTTGCCTCACATCCCGCCTGATCTTTTACGACAACGACATAGGACTGACTCTGATCTCCCCGCTTTGCGGCCCCCTCTCTGTTATAAACCCAGCTTCCAAAAGAGACCTGCCCGTCCGTCACAAGGACATTCTCCTTTTGGTCCGATATGCTCTCCTGTTCTTCCTCCGCCGCCACGCAATAGACAGAAGCAGTCAGCTCCCTGTCCGCGTCGCAGTCTTCCACCGTAACCATAAATTCAAACTGTGCCTCCCCTCCCCGATACCAGTAATCTTCTTTCCCCGTCCCATTCCATTGAACACGGATTTTCGGAGGCTTCAGGCCATTCTCCGAAACACTGCCGTCAGAACCGCTGCCGGACTCCGCATCAGCAGCATCCTGAGCTGTTTTTACCAAAATACGGCCTTTCTGCGCCTCTGCCCCAAAAGGCGTCAGAAAAAACAACATCAGCAGCAGCGCCGTCAGAAACATTCCCTGTCTTTTTTTCAACCTTTTCCCCTCCCGTCATCCGTCTGTCCTCTCATCCGTATGAACAACCATAATATCCCTCTCAATCACAAACGCCTCTCTTTTTGCTTCTTTTCCGCTTCCTTCAATCTGCCGCAGCCACTTTCTGACCGCCATGCCGGATTCCAGTGCAAAAATATCGGGAATATCAAACAGAAAAAATTCCGCCAGCGCCGCCGCCAGAAACAGCGCCGTAAATACCAGCGCCCCGATCCGGGCCGTGTGCAGCATCTGTGCCTGATCCCCGCCGTATATTCCAATCATAACCGTCATATCGCCGGCTCCTTTCTTTTCGTCTCAAGTCTGCACAATTCAATGGCTCCAAACTCCGGTTTTTCCGCAATTCCGCTATGTACCATATCTGATCCGTCCTTATTTCCCTACTGCCGGTCATTCATTCTTCTTTCCGCACCCGAAAAGCCGCCTCCACCTGTCTGGCCGCCTGCTCCAGATCCGACAGCAGGGCTTCTTTCAGCAGCCGGTTTCTCTCCTGATTCCCGTCTTCCGGAATCACTATCTCCGTCACAAGCCGCTTCCTGACCGCTTCCAGCTCATTTAGCATCTCCTGTTTCTCCACCCCTGCTTCATGAAACAGAGACGCACAGCGGTAAATCTGATACGCCAGCTCTCTGTACACCATCATAGCCGTGGTAATATTATCTTCTCCGGCAATATCCCCTGCCGCCAGTTCTGTCAGATCCTCCCAAAAATCACGGTAACTGACCGCCGCATCTCCCGCCTTATTCGCCATGCCGATTTTTCCGTAATATTCGGCAATCTGTCCCAGCTTCCGGGCCCGCAGACTCATATGGGATTCCAACGTCCGGCCCTGGGAGGCAATGCGCAGCCATTTTAAAGCCATCCCCTTATTTCCGTTTTTCTCATAGGAATAAAAGTAGGCCAGTCCCAGACGGTACGCCAGCATTTCATATCCTTTTTTATTTTCCGCCAGCGACTGTTCATGGGAAATACTCCCCGAACCGGCATCGTTCAAAATACGGCGCAGTTCCTCATCCTCTTTCACCGTCAGATTATCATCTGCCAGAAAGATCCGGTCCAGCAGCAGCAGATATGCCTCCTGTCTCGCAGGAGCAATGGAAATGGCTTTTTCATAATAATCAAAAGATTCCAGAGGCGCGGCGCAGCTCTCGGCCGCCAGAATACAGGCTTCATATGTATTGGCCCGCACATGCCGCTCTCCAAGCCAAAGGCCCAGCGCTGCCATACCGCACAGAAGGGCAAGCCCTGCCGTGGCGAAAAACAGAAACAGCTTTCTCCTGCGCTGCCTGCGGCTTCTTCTGTCAATCCGGTCATAGTGCTCCAGATCATAAAGCAGTTGGCTGCAGGACTGATATCGGTCCTCTTTTTGCACCTGGGTACATTTTAAGATAATGCCCTCCAGCCCCTGTGAAAGAGCCGGATTGATCTCCGTAATCGGCCGCAGACCATGGGGATCCGCGCCGGTCAGCAGTTGGAACAGCATCACGCCAAAACAGTAAATATCCGTCCGGGCATCGCTTTTTCCTTTCTCCTCATACTGTTCCGGCGCCGCATATCCCCTGGTTCCCAGTGATACGGTATCTTTGATTTTTTCCGGCCTGTACTCTTTTGCCGCGCCGAAATCAATCAGAGCGATCTCCTCACCGTCCGGTTTCAGCATCACATTGGCCGGTTTCATATCCCGGTATATCACGGCAGGTTCCCGGTTATGGAGATAAAACAGCACGTCGCAGATCTGCCTGGCCCATTTCACCACCTGCGTCTGGGGCTGAGGACCCTGCTCCTTCAAAATCTCCTCCAGCGATCTTCCTTCTATATAATCCATTACGATCAGCAGAGAATCCCCATGCTCAATCACATCGGCGATGGCCGGCAGATTCGGATGTTTCAGCCGCCGCAACATCTCAATCTCTTTTCTGTCCGCCTCCAGGTCTACCCCCTGCCCTTTTTGCACTTCCTTGATCGCCCAGGGTCTGTTCGCCCGCTCATTGATCGCCAGATAGACCACGCTCATACCGCCTCTGCCGATCACGCTCAGTATCTTATAATTTCCGGCCACCACAGAACCGATCTCTAACATTCCGCCTCCCTGCACATACCTCACCGGACAGCCCGGCATCTTTTTCCATTCCGGAGAAACCCGCACAACACTGTCGGCCCGCCGCTCTGAAAAAACAGCCCTCCGTCACACCGCTTTTACCGCAATCACCGAAATATTATCCGTCTCCCCTCTGGCTTTATCAAGCTCCGTCATCCTGACGCAAGCCATCTTAAGATCCGCTTCCTGCGCCATCGCCGAAGGGCAAAAGGCCTGCATCAGCTCCTCCTTAGAAATTTCATGGCGGAATCCGTCGCTGCAGAGCAGATACACGCCGCCTTTTTGGACAGTGCCGCGAATAAAAGCAGGAACAGGCCTGCCGCCGGCGCCGATGCTCTGCAGCAGCACATTCCGCCGGCTGTCCGACTCCGCTTCCTCCTTTGTCAGACGCCCCTGCTCCACTTCCCGTTCCGCAAGAGTCTGATCCCTGGTCAACTGCCGGATTCCTCCGTCAAGCTCATACACACGCCCGTCGCCCACATGGACAATATAATAAACGCCGCCCGCAAATAACATGGCCGTCGCCGTCGTCCCCACGGCGATTCCATGTCTCCGGCCATAGGCGCCGATGGCTTCGGCTTCCTGTTCCAAAATCGCTGTCCAGGCCGCCAGCACCCCGGCTTCCCGTTTTTTCTGTCCTTTTTTCAGCAATGCCGGAAGCTCCTGCCGGAACCACCGGGCAAACCGCCGGATTACGGAAGCGCTGGCCACCTCACCTTTTTCCAGGCCGCCCATTCCGTCGCACAGAACGGCCAGCACGGCCCGTTCCCCTTTCAGGCATCCTGACTGGAGTAAAAGAGAGTCCTGATTGACCTGCTTTACCCTTCCGGTATCCGTGTGATAAGACAACAAATATTTCATCTGCCTTTCCTCACATGAACTTTGTTTCATTTTCTCTGTAATTTACTTTGCTACCAATCGTAATCGGAAATCTACTGCGAAACGCAGTTTAAAGAAATAGAATGACCGAAATCATCCGACCCTGAAATGTCAAATATCCGTTAAAGATTCTCTAAATCCGACCTGTCCCTATCATAACATATATGGAATTATTTTACAACCATTTTTTCAAATTTTTTCCATAAACCATTCCGGCATCAGAATCTGCCTTATTCAATCATCCTCCATGGTCCGGCAGAAGGGGCCACAGGCGTATTTTACCAAATCTTTCAGAATACAAATGCCCCAGAAGACCCTTCCGGATCTCCTGAGGCATTTACAATGCATCGTCCAGGCGCCCGCTATTCCGCGGGGCGTCCTATGACATATCATACATAAAATCCCGCGTTCTGCATACTTTGATTCCGCTACCGTGTTTTCCCATACAGAATCCGAATGGAATTCAGAATACAGAGCATGGATACACCGGTATCGGCAAACACGGCCAGCCACATATTGGAATAAATTCCCGTAATGCCCAGCATCATAACCACCGCCTTGACCGCCAGTGCGAACACCACGTTCTGATTAGAGATCAGACTGGTCCGCTTCGCGATTTTGATGGCGTCCGGGATGGCGTCCATATTGGAATTCATAAATACCACGTCCGCCGCCTCGATAGCCGCGTCGGCGCCGCTGCCCATGGCCGCGCCCACATCCGCTCCCGCCAGCACCGGCGCGTCGTTGATGCCGTCGCCCACGAACATAACGGAACCATGGGTATCCCGGATTTTCCGCAGCTCGTTCAGTTTATCCTGGGGCATCAGCTTTGCATGAACCTCCTGAATACCGGTTTCTCTGGCCACCGCCTCGGCACTGTCCTGTGCGTCGCCGGTCAGCATGGCCGTCGCTATGCCCATACCGGCAATCCGCCTGATCGCTCCGGGAGCTTCTTCCTTAACGGTATCGGAAATCAGCACATGGCCTTCATATTTCCCGTTCACGGCCACCAGAACCTCGGATCCGAAGCCTGTTTTCTTATACCGGTCCAGATTCACATGAAATGAATGCATCAGCTTTACATTGCCGCAGAGGACAGTGCCCCGGGACAGCTCCGCCTGAATGCCTTTTCCGGCAATTTCTTCCGCAGACAGGGGCTTTTCCAGCTCCAGCTTCCTGCTCTTTGCGGCTTCCACAATGCTGTTTCCGATCGGATGGGTGGAAATCTGTTCCGCCGCCGCACACATTGCCAGCATCCGGTCTTTGTCCATCCCCAGGGAAACGACGTCCTGCACCGCAAAATTCCCCTTGGTGACGGTTCCTGTCTTATCCATGACAACCGCAGAGATTTTGGCCAGAGATTCCAGTACCACGCCGCCTTTGAATAAAATTCCCCGCTTAGAGCCTGCGCCGATACCGGAGAAAAATGCCAGCGGCACGCTGAGCACCAGAGCGCAGGGACAGCTCATCACCAGCAGCGTCAGCGCAGTATACACCCAGTAATACCAGTCCTGTTTCAGAAGCAGAGGCGGAATCACGGCGATGGCCGCGGCGCCGATTACCACGCAGGGAGTGTACACCCTGGAAAAACGGGTGATAAACCTGTCAATCTGAGGCTTGCTGGCCGCAGCATTTTCCACGGAATCCAGGATACGGGTTACCATGGATTCTTCCAGAACCTTTTCCACGCGGATCCGGATCGCGCCGGAAGTATTGACGCAGCCGGACAAAACCTCATCGCCGTATGCCGCTCTGACAGGAACAGGCTCCCCGGTTACAGGAGAGGTATCAATCCGGCTCTCGCCGTCGATCACAATGCCGTCCAGCGGGATTCTGTCGCCGGGCCGGACCAGCAGGATATCGCCCACATTGGCATCCTCCGCCGGAATCACCCGCACCTCCTCGCCGATCAGCAGGTTCACAACCTCCGGTCTTAAATCCACGGCCTCCATAATCTGGGAACGGCTCCGCTCCGTAGCAATATGTTCAAACAACTGGCCGATCCGGTAGAACAGCATAACGCCTACGGCTTCGGGATACTCGCCGATTGCAAAGGCACCCAGTGTCGCCGCCGCCATCAGGAAATTTTCGTCAAAAATATGACCTTTGGTTATATTGCGCAGTGCCGTCAGCAAAATACTGCCGCCTAACACCAGATAAGCGGCCACGAATGCAATGACCAGGGGCGGTGAAAAGTGCTCCTCTCCGCCCCCGAACAGCCCTGTCTCATGACAGATTTCCACGCCCACGAACATGATCGCACCCAAAATAACCGTAATCACGCTGATCTGTTCTCTGGTGATCCGTTTCTTTTTTTCCGCGGTTTTGACTTTTCGGGCCTCCGCCGCGGAGGCTCCGTCCGGCGTCACGGTCTTTTTCGCCGATGCTTTTTCTCTGATAACCGTGCCCGGCTCCAGTCTGTCGCAGATTTTCTGAATTTCAGGCAATACCCTGTCGATATTTCTGGCGGTCAGCTTCATCTGTTTTGTGGCATAGGTAATGACACAGTTGGAAACCTCCTCCAGCTCATTGATTTTCTGTTCCATCTTTGCCGCGCAGTTGGCGCAGTCCAGCGTCTCGATCACATACGTTCTCGTCTCATGCTCTCTGGAAACTTTCCCGCTTCTGGGCACCACGCGCACCTCAGATTCGATGGACTCGCAGATTTCCTGAAACTTCGGCAACAGAGCGTCCGGATCCGCCGCCGAAACCCGAAGCTGTCTGGTGGTAAAGGTGATGCTGGCGTACCGGACGGAAGGAATCTCTCTGATCTTTTTCTCCATCTTGGAGGCACAGTTGGCGCATCCCAGGTTTTCCAGGATATATACTTTTTTTACCAGATGCTCGTCGAGCATTTTACAGGTACATTTGTCCAGACTCTCGCCGCACACGTCACAGTACTCCGCATGAGGGTGGCACAGCTCGCAGTCACAGTCATCGGGGTGGCCCGGTACGTGATGGGGATGGACATGATGATGCGTTTCCTGATCGTGATTATGAACATGGCCGCAGCCGCAGCTGTCCCCGTGTTCGTGGCTGTGCGTATGCTCCTCATGCGCTTCATGATCGTGACCGCAGCCGCAATCGCAACTGTCTCCGTGTCCGTGGCTGTGATGATGTTCCTCATGCGCTTCATGACTGTGGCCGCAGCCGCAGCTGTCCCCGTGTTCGTGGCTGTGCGTATGCTCCTCATGCGCTTCATGACTGTGACCGCAGCCATCTTCATGTCCGTGACTGTGGTCATGTTCCTCATGCATTCCATGATTATGACCACGTTCGTGGCCGCATCCACAGCTTTCTCCATGTTCGTGACTGCGGTCATGATGATGTTTTTCCGTTTCTCCAGAAGCCTGGGGTAAGGAACACTTTTGAGTAAAATCATTTCTGCTCATCCGGGAAACCTCCTTAAAACAAAAATAATATAAAACCATATATTCTCATATGAGCATTTATTCATATATAGATAATACTTCATTCCGCCGCAAAAGTCAACTGATATTTGGCCAGCGAAGCAGGATTCTTATTCGTCACAGGAAAATACTAAGAATTTTCTTAATATGATTCGGATGTCAAAACAAAAAATCCGACAAAATATGACATTAACATATCCTGTCGGATTTTTTGCAGGCACCGGATGAACAACGGCCCCCTATTCCGCCGGAATCTCCCATTCCCGCGCCTCTTTTCGATATCGTTCCGCCTGCTCCTCACACTGCCGGATCAGCTCCTGATGTTCCGGCAAAAACGGCGATGCTGTTCCCAGTGCCTCCGCTAGCTTCCCATAGCACTCGCTCAGCGCAAAAAGCGGCACGGAACCGCTCCGGCGAATATCAATCACGGCCTCCGTCCTGTACGCGGCCGTCTCAAACCACTGAAGCGCCTCCTGATAATCTCCTCTGTCAAAAAAATGGCTGCCCACCTCGCAGCAAAGCTCCGCGCACAGGGAATCCGGCATCAGCTTAAAAGCCATGGAGAAAAACCGGTCGGTCTGCCCTGCGGTCCGGTAGGCATGGCAAAGCACGCAAACAGCCTCTTTTACCATATCTCCCGTGGCCTCCGGCCGTATCAGCGTGGCTTCAAACACCGGAACCGCATCTGCAAAATCCTGATCCTCCCCACTGATCAGCAGCTCTTTCGCATACATGGAATGCAGCTTCGCCGACAGCCTGCCTTCCCTGGCGAAAGCCAGACCGAACAGACGAAAATCCCTGCTGCTGTGCAGACTCTGAGGCAGATGGAGAATCTCAATCTCGCTGTCAAAAACAATCGGTTCCAGACACACCGTCTCATGTACGGCGTCGATCCACCGGAAAGTCCGAAGCCGCCTGTACAGCTTCGGCCTGTATTCTTTCATGAAATTAGAAGACGTATTATATTCCGGCGGCGTAACATAGTACATTTGGACAATCTCCACCTCCGGCATCAGCACCTGTTTTAACTGCCGAAAACGGATACGGTTTTCCTCGTCCACCACTTCGTCGGCGTCGGCGGAATAAATATACTCCATCGTCGCCTTGGAAAAGGCAAAATTCCTGGCCGCCGCAAAATCATCGGTCCAGGCGTAATCATAAATTTGATCGGTAAACTCCGCCGCGATCTCCTTCGTATTATCATCGGAACCCGTATCCACAATAATAATCTCATCCATCAGATCCGCAACGGAAGACAGACACCGCCTTAAAACAGCGGCCTCATTTTTTACAATCATGCAGAGACTGAATGTAACCATATCAGAAATTCTCCTATTTGAAGTTCCGCTACAGTCCTCTCAAGCCCCCCCTGCTCTGGAAGTATTTCCAGCCGCTTAAAGCGTCTGTAAATTCTTCCGGGGGCTTGTTCGGACTTCCGCTGATTTATAGTTCCGCAACTTATTTCCCGCCGCCTTTTCCTGTTCGTTTCACCCATCCGGACAGCCGCTCTCTGTTCCGATATCCCAGAAGCCCCAGAAAAGCCCCGATCGTAACGGCATAACCGACCCAGAAAATTTTCTTCCCCACAAACTTCACGGTAATCACCTGCTCCTCAGGGGAAGCCGGCAGATTCACGCGGATTCGGTTGTTGCTGCCGGTCGCAACGGGCAGCCGCTGTCCCTGTTCGTTAAAGGCGCCGTATCCGGGATAATTAAAAATCGGCACGTCCACATACTGCCCCTCCTGCTGACAGAGCAGGCGAATTTCCGCCCGGTTTCCCTCCAGCGTATAATCGATGATACTGACCTTCGATTCGTCGGACTCATACACCCAGCGGTTCAGATCGCCGAAGTCCGTATCCCTTATAAAATACTCTTTGACCGTGGCCACCATAGGCGTACCCGGCGGATAGGTCTTCCGCTCATTGGCAAAGGTGGTCACTATGGTCTGCATCGTAATCAACGCCGCCAGAAACAAAACACACGTCATCTGGGACGCATACTTTTTCAGCAGACCGCTTTCATACAGCCAGCCCACACCGGAAAACACCAGACAGGCATGGGCAATCACCAGGAAACGGTAGGGAAACTGAATGGTTTCCGTCACCTGATCGATAAAGTGGATGCGCTTCAACAATTCCCAGGGAACAATATTCGTAATCAGCAGCGTAAATATAACGCCGCAGGCTGCCAGAACCGCCAGATACCCCTGCCTGCGGTCCTTATTTTTCTGTGTCAGCGAACCGATAATGCCAAACACCATACAGAGCAGGCCCACCGGCCCTAAGCTGTTTGTCTGCGGCCCTCTGCTGGAAGCGACTCTGGGCGTATGAATCTGAAACAGCTCCGTCACGTACTGGACTGTTTTCATCCACCATCCGCCGTCATACATCGCACTTTCCAGATCCAAATTTCCCTGCATATAATAAACCACAAAGGGAATCAGGTACCACGCGTTAAAAACCGCCACACAGCCAAGTATTTTCAGCAGCTCTTTCCACCGCTTTTCCTTAAAGAAAACGTCTGCATAAAACAGCCCTGCCGTAACGGAAAAAATACTGACCATGATGCAGCTTAACATATGGCTTTGCAGCAATCCGCTGTAAGCGACGGCCAGATACCACCATTTCTTTCTGTCGCCCACAAGCAGCTCATAAAGCCCCAGAACCACCAGCGGCAGAAACATCATCGCCGTCACCTCTCCGAAAGCGGAACGCATCCACATGGAGCTGCCTACCCGGTACAGTCCTGTCATATAAAGCACGGCGATCAGCAGCGGAACAGATTTATGTTTTCCCAGCAGTTTTCTCGCCGTTATATACGCCATCCAGCCCGTACCCAGATTCACGGCACACATCAGCGACTTGTAACAAAACTCCACGGTAACCCCAAACATCCGCAGAATCGCCGCCGGATAAATAAACAGGTTGGGATACAGTGCCTGCAGGTACCCGTAGCTGTTAACCGCATACGGATAAACGTATACCGGAAACTGCCCGTTCAAAAGACCGTCTTTAATCCCCTGAATTTTATAGGCATGGTATGACATGTCATAGCTCCGGAATAAATCCGGCCTGAGGTAAGGCGCGCTCACCAGAAAGCCGGCTGCCGTAATCACCACTATGGCCGCAGCCGTTTCCTGAGAAACTTTTCCTTTATTGAAAAACAGAAGATAATAAAGGAGAAGAGCCAAAAGCGTCATCATCACCGCCAGAAAAACGTAATCATTGTTCAGCGGCCGGTCGCTTCCCACCTCCATGCCGCCTATGGTCACTGTCCCGGCCGCGCCTTTCTCCACATGCATCCGAAAATCCGTGGAATCCCGTTCCAGGCTGACCGGTATGCCCAGAGAAGCCGGAGTTTGTGTGACGGGCAGCTCCACCGACGCAAACTCTCTTTCATAAGCCTCCACCACCAGCCTGCTTCCCGGCGCGCTGGCCGTGTAATCAACCACAGCCACATAATCGCCCTTATTCAGAGAATAATACGCGGTGGTCAGCATACGCCCTTCCAGCCCGTCGCCCGCCGCATACCGACCCTCCTGTTCCTCGCCCAATTCGACGGTCCAATAATCATGGGCGAATATAAAACGCCGGTTTGTAAAATGATGCCCCAGCATTCCCGCGATAAACAGAACGCTGAACATAATAAACAGTATCCTCTGTTTCATCTTATACTTGTTCCCCCTGCTTTCATCCTGGATTTCGTTTCTGTCTTATTTTGTTTCCCAGCCGGCGCAGCCTCTTCCGGTTCAGATAACCCGCCGCCCAGCATACCGCCGCCAGCGTCACCCCGTAACCGACCCTGAAAATGTCCTCGCCCGCAAACCGTACCGTAATCTCCTGCTCATGATCCGAAGGAGAGAGCGCTACCCGGACCCGGCTGTTGCTGCCGGTTTCAACGGGAAGACGGCCGCCGTCCCCGCGAAAAGCCTGATATCCCGGATAGTGAAACATAGGCGCCTCAATATATTGCCCCTCCTCCCGGCATGTCAGCCAGACAGTCGCCTTAGAGGGTTCCAGAACATAATCCCGGATCACCACCTTTTCCTCGTCGGAACTATAAATATAGCGGTTATAATCCGTATTATCCGCCCCTGCCGGAATATATTCCTCGGCAATCAGAACCAGCGGCCTGTCAGGCGGCGTAACTTTTCCGTAGCTGGCTGTCAGATTCACGAGCTCCCACATCGGCAGCACCGCGGCCAGTACCAGAACGCTGCAGACTGCCGAACGATATCTGACCAGAGCCTTCGTCTCAAACAGCCATCCCACCCCTGCCAGTAAAAAACAGAGGGTGGTAAAGACAAGAAAACGCCAGGGAAACTGCATTGTCTCCGCAATCCAGTCAATCACTGCCAGCTCTCTTAACTGTTTCCACGGAACCAGATTTGTCATCAGCACCGTAAAAATCACGCCGGCTGCCAGCAGCACGGACAGAAATCTCTGCTTCTGATTTTTGTTTCTGTTTACCAGCACGCCCACGATCCCCGCCGTCATGCAGATCATCCCTGCCGGTCCTATGGTGTTGCTCCTCCATCTGTAGGTTCCGGGAAGTCCGGACACATAGCTCTGAAACAGCTCGGCCACATCCATCACATGAATAAACCAATCCTTATGCAGCTTCGAAAGATTCAGATCCAGCCCCATATAGACGACAAAGGGAATCAAAAACCATGCGTTAAAAGCCAGAAGACAGCCGATCACTTTTAACAGCTCAATCCACCTTTTTTCCTTAAAAAACACATCCACATAAAAAAGCCCTGTGAGAACGGAAAAAATCAGAACCATCAGACAGCTCAGGACATGACTCTGAATCAGCCCGCTGTAACCCACCGCCAGATACCACCATTTCTTCCGGTCCCCTGCCAGCAGCTCGTACAGTCCCACCGCAATCAACGGCAGAAACATCATTGCAATCAGTTCTCCCGCCGCGCCGCGCACCCACAGATTTGTTATTCTGTAGGGCGCTGTCAGGTAAAGAAACGCAAACAAAACAGGCGCCTGTCTGTGCTGCCCGATCAGCCTTTTGGAACACCGGTACGCAATCCATGCGGTCCCCAGATTCACGGCAAACATCAGAGATTTATAGCAGGCGGCCGCAGACACGCCAAGCATCCTGAGAAACGCCGCCGGATATATAAATAAGCTGGGATAAAGCGCATTGAGATAGCCATACCCGTTAAAAGTATGGGGGAAAAAGTAAACGGGAAACTGTCCGCTTTTTATGGCATCCCTGATTCCTTCTATTTTATAGGCATGATACTTCACATCGTCCGCAGAATAAAAACCGTTCCGAAACATCGGGGCGCTGATCAGAAAGCAGACCGCAAGAAGGAGCATCCCGTCCAGAACTGTCTCCGGCGGAATCCGCCCGTTGTTGATAAAGATCAGATAGTAAAGTCCGGCCAGCAAAAGCGCCGCCACAACAGCCAGATAAGTATAATCCTGACTGACCGGTTTATCACCGGTAATATCAATCTCCCACACCACCAGAGAGCACTCCGCAGGTTTACTGATATACAGACGGAAATCCACGCAGTCTTTCTCAAGGCTTACCGGCACTTCCACCGTATCCACAGCTTCCCCGGCAGGCAGCTCCACTGTCATAAACGGACTCTCCGAAGTCTCCACAACCAGCATTGCTCCCGGAGCGGAGGAATGAAATTTTACGGCCACCCTGTAGTCGCCCTGATCCAGAGAGTAATAAAGTGTTTCCAGAACCCTTCCTTCCGTCCCTTCGCCGGCCGTCAGAACGCCGTTCTCAATACTGCTTCCGGACTGCGCGCTCCACCGGTCTTCATCGCAGAGAATCGTATGGTTTGTGACGTTGTGCGCCAGGATACAGTAGATCAGCCCTATGCCAATGCAAAGAAATACGACTCTCAATCTCATAAATGTATATCCCTCCGGTTTCCGAGCCGCCGCAGCCGTTCTCTGTTACAATAGACAGCCGCCCATATCACTGCTGCCAGCGTAATGCCATAGCCGACCCGGAAAATATCCTCTCCCGTAAACCGCACCGTAATCTCCTGTACCTCCGAAGACGGAGAAAGGGGAACCCTGACCCGGTTGTTGCTGCCGGTTTCCGTAGGCAGTCTTGTTCCATTCCGGTCAAAAGCCTTATATCCCGGATAATGAAACATCGGCGCCTCTATGTATTGCCCTTCCTCCCGGCAGACAAGCCAGACCGTAGCTTTCGAGGTTTCCAGTATATAGTCCTGAACCTCTACCTTTTCCTCATCCGAAAGGTAGATCATCCGTTTAAAATCCGTATAGTCCGATCCCGCCATCACATATTCAGGCGCCCTTGAAACAAGGGGTCTGTCCTGGGGCGTATAACCCCCTCTGCGCGCCGTCTCATTCACAATATCCCACATGGACAGCACCGCCGCCAGCAACAGAAGCGCGCAGACCATCGGGCGGTATCCGTCCAGCTTTTTATTCTGATACAGCCACTCCACACCCGCCAGCAGCAGACAGAGACTGACAAAGGCGAGAAAACGCCAGGGAAACTGCATCGTCTCCGTAACCCAGTCAATCAGCGCCGACTGCTTTAACAACTCCCAGGGCACCAGATTTGTCATCAGCACCATGAAGATCAGGCCGCAGAAAAACAAAACCGACAAAAATTTCTGTTTTTTATCTTTTTTTCTCTGTGACACGATGCCGGCGGCTCCCAGGATTAAACAGATTGTCCCCGCAATTCCCAGACTGTTGCTCCTCCAGAAATATCTGCCGGGCAGTCTTCCTATATGGCTCTGGAAGATCTCGGCCAGAGCCATGGAATGATCATACCAGTCCATCTGCAGCTTCGATAAATCCAGATCCAGCCGCATATACACAAGAAACGGAATCAGATACCAGGCATTAAAAGCCAGCAGACATCCAATCACTTTCAGAAGTTCAATCCATCTCTTCTCTTTCAAAAAAACATCCGCATAAAATATACCCACCGCAACCGAGAACATCAGCACCAGCAGACAACTGAGTACATGGCTCTGAATCAGGCCGCTGTAGCCGATCGCCAGATACCACCATTTCTTCCGATCCCCCGCCAGCAGCTCATATAAGCCCACGGCACCCAGCGGCAGGAAGGCCATAGCCAGCAGTTCCCCCGCCGCAGACCGAACCCACAGATTGTTGATCCTGTAAGGCGCCAGCACCCAGAGCAGGGCAAATAAAAGAGGCGCCCATCTGCGCTCCTTTCCGAGCAGCCGTTTCGCCGCCCAGTACGCGATCCAGGCCGTCGCCAGACTCGCCGCAAAAAACAGCGTTTTATAGCAGGTCATCGAAGACACACCCAAGATCCGCAGTAAAACAACCGGATAGAAAAACATGTTTGGGTAAAGTGCGTTCAGATAACCATATCCGCTGAACACATATGGAAGGAAATATACCGGAAACTGACCGTTTTTGATGCCGTCCCGCATTCCTTCTATTTTGTATATGTGATATCGCTGATCGTCTCCGTCATACATGCCGGTTCGGAACATTGGTGCGCTGATCAGAATACAAACAGCAAGCAGCAATAAAACCGAAAAAACCGTTTCCGGCGAAATATGGTTCCGATTGAGAAAAATCAGATAATAAAGCAAAGCTAAAACTATCGCCGACACCACGGCCAGGTAAGTATAATCCTGATTCACCAGTCCCTCACTGGTAATGTCAATCTCCCATATGACTAACGCGCCTCCTATCGGTTTATTAATATACAGACGAAAGTCCACACTGTCCCTATCAAGGCTGACCGGAATCTCCAGCTCCTTTATTCCTTCTCCGGCAGGCAGCTCTACCGTCATAAGAGGACAGTCGAAGGTTTCCACGTTCAACTCCGCTCCAGGGGCGGAAGAATGGAATTTCACGGCAACCCTGTAGTCACCTTTATCCAGAGAATAATAAAAAGTTTCCATAACCCTTCCTTCCGCTCCTTCAGCGGCCGTCAGAACACCGTTCTCAACGCTGCCTCCCGACAGGCCGCTCCATCTGTCCGAATCGCAGGGAATCGTATGATTTGTAACATTATGCGCTAAAATACAGCAAATAAATCCGATGCTGAAAAAAAGGAACAGCATTTTCAGTTTCATGATATATACTCCTCCAACTAGAAAAGATTCTTTCCGGACAAACTCAAAACGATTCCCTGCCGCATATCCTGATATAAATTGTATGTTCCGGGAGCAAACAGCTATGGAAAAAATCATCATCGACGCCGGACACGGGGGAAGTGATCCGGGTACCGTATACAACGGACGGCTTGAAAAAAACGACAATCTGAGACTGGCGCTGGCCGTGGGGAACATTCTGTCCGACCACGGTGTCGACGTTTCCTATACGAGAACAACGGATGTCTATCACTCTCCTTACGAGAAGGCCATGATCGGAAATAACTCCAATGCCGACCTGTTTATCTCCATCCACCGAAACGCCGCACAAAAACCCAATACCGGAACGGGAATCGAAACCCTGGTTTATGCCGATAAAGGAATCGCCGGACAACTGGCCAGAAATGTCAACCGCGAACTGGAAACCACAGGCTTCCAAAACCGTGGCGTAATTGAACGGCCCGAACTGACCGTGCTGAACCGGACCGTTATGCCGGCCATCCTGATTGAAGCAGGATTTCTGAACAACGATTCCGACAATCAGCGCTTTGACGCTAACCTGAACCAGATCGCCAAAGCCATCGCCGACGGCATTCTGGCCACACTGGGTTCCGAACCCTCAAAACCTGAAAAATTATACCGCGTCCAGGTAGGCGCCTACAAAAACAAAGATTATGCCAATCGACTGGCCGACCGGCTGAAAAGCGACGGATTCTCTGCCTTCGTGGCCTACCGTGACGGCTACTACCGGGTCCAGGCCGGCGCATTCACCAATCTTGACAATGCGGTTAACATGGAACGCCAGCTCCGCCGGGCCGGCTATGACACATTTATCACCAGTTGATTTCTTCCCCGTCCCCAAAGACGACCAGGCTCCGCAGCAGCACCTGTGCCGATTTCACAGGTTTCAGGCTGCGGAGCGGCCTGGGGATACAGCTTCTTTTCTGTCACCTGGTTTTTTTTCCTGTGCGCCTGCCCGTCCACTGACGCAGCCTTTTTCGATTGATATAGCCTATGGCCCAGACAACCGACGCCAGCGTTGCCGCATAGCCGCCCAGGAAAATCTTTTTCCCCGCAAACCGAAGGGTAATGGTCTGTTCTTCTGCGGAAGGCTGCAGCAGTACCCGCGCGCGGTTGTTGCTGCCCGTCTCAACAGGAAGCCTTGTACCATTCTGGTCATATGCCCGATAACCTGGATAGTTGAATATCGGGAACTCCACAAACTGGTTTTCCGTCTGCCCGGAAACCCGAAGCCTTGCCCCCTTTTTATCCCGGCCATAATCCGCAACCGTCACCTTTCCTTCATCGGAAGTCCGGGGGAAAGGCGCCAGATCGCCGGGATCCGTCCCCGCAAGCAGGCCCGTCTGCTCCACAGCCGCAGGCAGGGTATCTGCCGTCACCAGCGTCCCGAAGTCCACCTGCCAGTCCACAACGTTTAACGTAGCCAGCATCGACGCCAAAACGGTTACTCCGCTTATATATACGGCATATTTTTTCAAAAACTGGCTTTGCGCCAGCCATCCCGTCCCCGCAAGCAGCAATGCCGCCGTCGCCGGGCCGAGAAACCGCCGGGAATACCCGATCAGCCCGGTCAGCCGGCCGATCCCCTTTACCTGTTCCAATAGCTGCCACGGCACAAGTGCGGTAGCCATAAAGGAAAAGCACACGCCGCCGGCCAGCAGAACAGACAGATATTTCTGCCGTTCATCTTTTTGTTTTTCCATCGTCAACCCGGTCAGGGCAAAAAAACCGCAAAACAGCGCCGACAGTCCCAGATATCCGGCCTGTACTTCCTGGGCGGTCTTATTTGCGTCCATCAGCAGCAGATCCATCACATACAGCAGCCCGCCGCAAAAATCCACATCCTGCCCCGTCATGCTGACGCCGGCTTTCCAATATGACGCCAGCGGAACCAGATACCATGCGCTGAATGCCAGCACGCTTCCGGACACTTTCAAAAGCTCCATCCATCTTTTTTCCCTGAAAAATCTGTCGACATACCAGATGCCCATAAACAGGGAAAACAGGACGGCGATCACAAAAGAAGGAATATGGCACTGGAGCAGACATCCGTATCCCACAGCCAGATACCACCACTTTTTCCGGTCACCCGCCAGCAGTTCATATAAACCGGCCGCAATCAGAGGCAAGAACATCATTGCCAGCAATTCTCCCAGGTCAGACCGGTTCCACAGAACGGACACCCGATAAAAGGCCGTCAGATACAGAACCGCAAAGAGCAGCGCCGGTTTTTCTTTCTGTCCAAAAAGCCGTTTTGCCGAAAAATATGCAATGATGCCGGTTCCCAGATTCACCGCAAACAAAAGAGATTTATAGCTGGTAAGCAGAGATACGCCCGCCATCCGAAGAAATACCGCCGGATACAGAAACAGGCTGGGAAGCAGCCCGCCCGCTCTGCCGTAACCATTCATCCCATAAGGAAAAACATAGGCTGGAAACTGTCCGCTCTTCAGCGCATCTTTCATTCCTTCGATCCCGAACAGATAAGAAGTCAGATCGGAGCCTTTGAAAAGCTCCGATCTGAACATGGGCATACTGACAAAACAGGCCGCCGTCGCCAAAACCAGCGCCGTCAATAAATGCTTCCTGTCAATCCGGCCGCGGTTCAGGAATAACAGATAATAGAGAACCGCTGACAGCGCCGTCATAAGAACAGCCAGATAAATATAGTCGCAGTTGACAAGCTTCTCTCCCGCAATGTCAAATTCCCGGATCGACACCACGCCGCCCGGAGCCTTGTCCACATGGAATGAAACGCCTCCGCCCTCCTGCTCCAGAGTCATCGGAACCGATATGGATGTGATTTCTTCGCTGACCGGCAGCTCTATGTCCAGCACGGACATCCCCATTGCCTCCGCGGTGACCCGGCTGCCCGGAACAGAAGAAGAATAGAGCACCGTAACGGTATAATTTCCTTTCCCCACCAGACATTTTCCGGAGTTCAGCATTCTGCCCTCCACATTCTCGCCTGCCGTCAGAATCCCCTTTTCTATTCCGCCGTTCCAGTTCTCCCACTTGCTCTGTTCACAGACAAACGTTTTGTTCCCCACATTCTGACATGCTACCCCGGCAATCAGCAAAATGCTGAAAACAACAAATAAAATCCTCTGTTTCATTTTTTCACAATTCCTCCCAAAATATCCGGTATCCCTCAGCCGGGCGATTGTATCTGATACAGCCGGAACGAATACTCATCCAGCCCATATTCTCCCTTTAAAGTCCGGTCCAGTCCCAGCTCCTCCATCCGTTCCTCCGTCAGCTCGTTAAAAACCTGACAGTACCATATGTCACCGGACCCGTTCCAGTCCACATCTTCCCAGTATGCCACCTCATAATCGGGATAATAATATTCCAGCACAAGGCCGATATGTCCGTAATCATAGATCAGCCGGTCTCCAGGCTTTAGCATCCGTTCGATCTCCGACCGGGTCCGGGCGGTCTGTATCCCGTATTCTTCCTTCCACACATCCCGGTAGCCCAGCCCGCCGGTAAGCAGCAAAAGACCGCACAAAAGCGCCGTCAGCCGCCGAGGCATCTGCGCTATGAATACCGCCAGTCCGAAAGCGGCCAGCCCCGCCGCGGGAATCATATATCTGGGCACAAAAACCGGACGGAACAGAATACCGGCAGTCACCCCTGTCAGGACTGTCAAAAACAATATCCCGTAACCCGCGGCTCCGGCCAGCAGCTCCTCTCTCTGTTCGGTAATCCCCCGCCATAAAAGCCATACAAAACCAAAGGCAAAAACCACCGTAAACAAAAGGGATACCGGCATCGCCTCCGTCTTAAACAGCCAGCCTGCCCACCGGATCGCCGTCCCCAGGGAAGGCTGTTCGATCCAGTAATTCTCCTCCACCTGAACAGCCTGTCCCACAAACACAAAAAGCCAGGGCAGGTAAGCGGCGATGCTGACGGCCAGGCAAAGAAGCCAGCGCCGGACTGCCGTTTTCCGCACCGCCCGATCAAAAAGAAAGGCCAGAAGCAGAAATCCATAGATCCAGGCCACCGATACCAACGCATAATAATGGGTATACGCGGCGGCGGTGCCAAAGGCCCAAAATCCGATCCACCGCCAAAATAAGCCCCGTTCTCTCCGATGCTTCCGGAGTGAATAAGCCAGCAGACCGCAGGCCGTTACGAAACACATCGCCTGAGGATACATGCGCGGTTCCACGCCATGGCGGATCAACTGAGGCATCAGCCCCACCGCAGCGATATAAATTGCCGCAGTTTTTTTTCCGAATTCAGGACCGATCAGCCAGATCCCCTGCAGCATCGTCAAACATATAAAGGCAGCCGATATCCCTTTCACCACCGGTACCGAATACCCGAACAGGGTACAGATCAGCTTCACAATCATATAATACAGCGGCGGATGCACGTCGGAAATCAACAGCTTCCACGCTTCCGGCCAGGGTTTTTGAACCAGCAGCATCGTGTATGCCTCATCCGCCCACAGAGAATCATTGAAACACAGTCCGGCATACGCCGCCCCAAGACCGAGCGTCAGTCCCCACAGCAGAACCTTATTCTCTTTTTCATCAAACTTTCTCCGAACTGTCCTGTTTCTCATAGTTCCTTTCTTTCCGCAACAGAGTTCTGCCGCGGTCCTCCGTTATGTTATCCGTTTTATTCCAGTATGGCAATGCTAAGGTCCGAGATCTGCATCTGCATATTCTCTGTCTCATAAATCCGGAATTCAAACCCCAGCGCATTTTCATTCAGGGTAAAGGGCAGCTCCACCGTCACGGCCCCCTGTCCTTCCAGCTCTTTCGCCGTGTACTCCTTCACGCCGTACACCTGCTCTCCGCCGCCCCGGCACACATCTATGACACAGCGCTCTTCTCCGGTCATTTCCTGAAAATCATCTTTGAGCCGAATCGTCACTTTTGCCAGATAGGTGCCCGGAAGCAGCTCCGTATACGGCCCGCACACCACATAGCCTTCGCTGCCGCCGGTGTCAAACACCGTCTGCCCCTCTTCAATGCCGCTCATATGTTCCAGTGCGGCCGACTCCACAAAATCCGTATACCGATCCTCCGGTATGCGGAAAATCCGGATTCCGCCTCCCGTATACCCAAGACGGGAAATCTCCATGGCATATCTGACATTGGCCGCCAGCCCGCCAAGGGCCGTACGGCTGTCCTCTTTGCGGACCGTACCGTATTCCTTCATCAGCTCAAATTCATCAAATATACGGTCATAAATCTCAATTTCCTCCCCGTATTTATCAGGAGAAGAAAAATATCTGCCCCAAACATTGCTGTTCATCACCAGATAGTTCCGATTGCGGTACTCTCCTTTCACCATCAGTTTTCCGTCCCGGATCACAAACTGATCGAACAGGGCGACTCCCTCGGTGTCCAGAGAATCCACCCCGTCGGACACCGCGTTCTCCCTGGTGATCTGATGTTCCTGACAGTAGCGCACCGCCACCTGCTGGCTGTCGTCAAGCACCTGACTGAACAATTCCACGGCCATCAGCGCCGTCATTCCCAGAAACACCACCGCCGTAAAGACCGCCGTTAAGACAGACGCCGCTTTCTGAGGCCACCCGCCTGCCAGCCATTTCCGGCACAGCATCGCCGCCTCCAGAACGCCCACGGAACCGATCATAATAAAAACCGCAAAAATGGGAATTCCCCACCGTGTCCAGTAAAAATTCAGGCAACTTAAACAGACCCAGTATATCAGAAGAAATCCGATTCCCGCCGCGGACTGACGTTTCCGTTCCTTTATCAGAACCGCCGCGCCCAGAATCAGAAATACCATAAATTCCCTCCCGGCATTCTCCAGAAAGGTTCTGACATAATACACAAAATTTTTCCGGAATCCCTGAGGCTCCATGCCCATATGCTCATGGTCCGCCTGCCAGAACAGAAACTCGATGACTGCCTTATATTTGATAAACAGCGCCGGAGAACACAGGAATGTAAACAGCACAAACGCCGCCGCCGCCAAAAGTCCGTGGCCGAAAAATAATTTCCAGCTTTTCTGCCGCAGGCTTTCCATCGTAACCACAAGGGCGATACCCAGACACAGAGCCGCCGCCGAATATTTCACCGTCACGGCCAGCCCCGTGAAAAAACTCATAAGCAGCAGA
>Ga0137306_100673_pt1 | contig 43672 bp, 40 predicted proteins | sample Inofroosms_March_FD_97187 | JGI IMG/M metagenome (GOLD analysis project Ga0137306, IMG submission 97187) | Mouse cecal microbial communities from Vienna, Austria - N-Acetylneuraminic and N-Acetylglucosamine D2O microcosms_March | ecosystem: Host-associated > Mammals > Digestive system > Large...
GCTTTCTTCCCGGAATAAAAACAGGAAGATTACACTATGCCGCAACCTGCTTGGCTGTAAGAGATACATTTCCAGACTTAAGGATCTTGATGCGCCCGCCATTATCAAGCTGCTCTATAACAAGGATGTCTGCAAATGCTCATCCTGCGGAGGGAACATCATCCCTCTGCCATCTGGCAGGTATTGCATAAGACTTGAGCCACACTTATTATGTTGAATACCAGTAGCTGAATATTTAAAAAAAGCTTCCTATGGGGGCTTATTCGTGGTGCGCTGGAAATGATTTTAAAAAATTCCTCTCCATATGCACAGGTATCCAACATACTGTTTCGCAAAGAGCGTCAAAATTGAAAGCCCATATACAGCGGCTACCCGGACGCGCCTTTGTTCAACCAGGAAAAATCGAAACTGATGCAAACGAAAGGGCAGTTATCGAAAGATCAAAGCTGCTTTTTCGTTTGCACCACCTTCGATTCTTTCCTTAACGATTTGTAGAATTGTTTGGTGATCCAATGGCTAATCCTAAGGGCTTCAATTGCTATACGGTGGGAGATGTGATTGAATTTCAAGGTGGTAGTCAGCCGGATAAAAAATATTTTGAGTATGAGCCAACTGAAGATAATATCCGTCTAATTCAGATTCGAGACTATAAAAGCGACAAATACATCACCTACATTCCAAGGACAATGGCAAAACGCTTCTGCACAACAGATGATATTATGATTGGCCGATATGGGCCTCCAATCTTTCAGATTCTGAAAGGAATAGAGGGATCGTTCAATGTTGCGCTCATGAAGGCAACGCCCCGAAAGGGTAATCGAGAGTTTATACGACAGTTTTTGAAACAGGATTGCTTACTGGAATACCTCGAAGGACTCTCTAAGCGTACTGCTGGACAGGATGGCATACAGATGGATAAGCTGAAAGCGTATCCATTCCCATATCCACCGATTGAACTACAGGAGCAGTTCGCAACATTCGTCAAACATATTGACAAATTAAAATTTGACTAGTTCTGCTTTGGAGTATTTGAGGATATGTTTTTGAATTTTGCAATATGTGAATTGATAAAATAAAAGGAAGGATATATAACATGGATGCAAACTTTTCGTATTTAAAAGACAAAAAAGAATATGCGCTTTTTGGTCCGGCGTGCATTGATGCGGAGAATGTGCTATCCACATCTCCTGTAATGAGTGCAGTTGCATCCCGAAAAGCTTTAGAACTTTGTGTAAAATGGATATATTCGGTTGATAATACATTGCGAAAGCCAAGAGAGAATGGTCTGCAGGCATTGTTGCATAATAATGGATTTCCTTCGCTGATGGATTATAGTTTGTGGAGAAGATTTCAGTATGTAGTAAAGAATGGAAATATGTCTGTACATACATCAAAATTGCTTTCAAAGGATGATGCAATTCTTTCACTAAATATTCTGTTTGATTTTGTACAGTGGATAGAATATTGCTATGGTCAAGAATACACAGAGCGGAAATTTAATGAAGCTATTATTCCAGATGCTAGTATAGAGAGCAAAAGAATTGAGGCGAAGTATGCCCGCGTAATTCAGGATATACAGAAAAATGCTGATAAAATTGTTAATGAAAAGGATAAGCAGATTCAGGAGTTATTGCGCATTAATGCACAGTTAAGCCAGAAGATGACAGAGGAGAAGAAAATCCATGAAGAACAGCGTATCTATACCTATGACGATAACATGACGGAATGGGAGACTCGTAAACGCTATATTGATGCGGATTTGAAATATAATGGTTATGTATTTAGTCAGACAGCAAAGAGAAACTGTATTGAAACAGAGTATCCAATTGCGGGGATGCCGAACTTGTCGGGTACAGGGGCTGTGGACTATGTGATTTGGGGTGATACGGGAAAGATTATTGCTTTGATTGAAGCGAAGAAAACTTCTGTGTCTGTGGAGAAAGGAAAGAATCAGAGCGAGATCTATGCCGATTGTATTCAGAACATGCAGGGGTTAAGACCTATTATGTTTTATACGAATGGCTTTGAGACATATTTATGGGATGATATGGTTTCTGCACCAAGAATGGTCAGTGGTATATTCCAACGGTGCGATTTGGATAAGATGATAGAAAGGCGTTATAATCGTAAAACGCTTAGTTCGATAAAAATAGATGAAAATATAACGAATAGACACTATCAGCTTCGAGCGGTTACGAAATGCTGTGAGAATTATGGAAAAGGAGATAGAAATTGTCTTTTAATTATGGCAACAGGCACAGGGAAGACAAGAACGGCAGCTTCTATTGTTGATGTCCTTACAAGAGGAGAGTATATCACGACGATGCTTTTTCTGGCAGACAGGAAAGCTCTTGTAGAACAGGCAAAAGAGGCATTCCAAAAGTATATTCCGAACACTACTACTTGTAATCTGGTAAAAGATCGAAAAGGGAGGAATGCCAGATTTGTATTTTCTACCTATCCAACCATTCTGAATGCTATTGATACAGAGCTGAATGAGGATGGGAGCAGATTTTTTTCGCCAGGACATTTTGATTTGATTGTGGTTGATGAAGCACATAGAAGTATTTTTAATAAATACAGAGCTATTTTTTCTTATTTTGATGCCTGTAAGCTGGGACTGACTGCCACACCAAAGAAAACGGTGCATCAGTCTACCTACGACTTTTTTGAAATGAAAAAGAATATGCCGACAGATGTATATGAGTATGATGAGGCCGTGTACTCAGATCACGTACTTGTACCATTCTATTCGATAGAGACAAGTACAAAGATATCGGATGAGGGGCTGAATCCAGAAGAAATGGATGAAACAGAACGGGAGTATTATGAGGATGAATTTACAGAGGAGGGAGAGACCCCAGAAAGGATTCCGCCTGAGAAGATTAATAGGTACATATTTAACAAAGACACTGCTGACAAGATGATCAGTGATTTAATGAATAATGGAATCCGGCATAAGGATGGCAATCATGTAGGGAAAACAATCATCTTTGCACAGACAAAAAAACATGCACAGTTTCTTGTGGATAGGTTTGATGAACTCTATCCAGAGTATAGGGGACGGTTCTGCAAACTGATTATCTGTGATGAGCCATATGCGGACAAGAATTTGAAAGATTTTAAAAAGGCGGATGATATGCCATTTATTGCAATTACTGTGGATATGCTTGAGACGGGGATTGATGTGCCTGAGATTGTAAATCTGGTATTTGCAAAGAAGGTATACAGCCGGATTAAGTTTGACCAGATGATAGGCCGTGGTACGCGTTTGTGTGAGAACTTGTTTGGAGAAGGAAATGATAAATCAGAATTTTATATTTTTGATTATGTAAGAAATTTTCAATATTTTGATGAACATCCAAAGGGGAAGGAAGCAGGGAACTTTTTGTCTCCGGCGACTGAAATATTTGTAAAGAAAGTAAGAATTATAAAATTGCTACAGAATGCAGAATATGCGGATGATAAGTATCAGAATTTTAGAAGTGAATTAATAAAGGACGTTTTGAAAGAAATATGCGGGCTGAATACGAAAAGAGTAGAGATAAAACTGGAACTGCGTTATGTAGAAAAATTTAGGGATGAAAAGAGTTTTGAATGTCTGTCTGATGCAGATAAGAAGGATATTATAGAGCATTTGGCGCCTTTGGTTTCCTCTTGTGAAACAAATGAGAATGCGGTTCATTTTGATAATTCTATGTATGGCCTGATTCTGTCGGCGCTTGAAACAAACAGAGCTTTTAACAGGATTAAGAACCATATACAGAAAAGCGGGAATATATTATTAACAGAGTGTGCAGCTATACCAGAAGTAAAGCAAAAAATACCAAAACTAAAGGAAATCCAATCCGAAGGATATTGGAAGGGTAAAGATATTTTAAAGTTTGAAGAAACCAGAAAAAGACTGCGTGACATCATGAAATATCTGCGTTTTGAGAGAACAAAAATACATTATGTTGATTTTGAGGATGGTATGCTCAATCGGATAGAAGGAAGGATATCCAGCATGTCAACAGATGATTTTGAGGATTATAGGAAAAAGGTTAATGAATATATTGACACACATAAACAGCATCCATCTATAAAGAAATTGATATATAATGAACCTATTACACAGGAAGATTATAAAGAATTGGAGCGGATTTTTACAAAGGAGTTGGGAACAAAAGAAGAGTATGAAGCTAATTATAGAGATACGCCTTTTGGAGTTTTGATCCGCAAAATTGTAAAGATGGATAGAGACTCTGCATATGCAGCATTTTCCTCGTTTATTGCTGAAGAAAGACCAAACGCGGAGCAGATATATTTTATCAATCAAGTGGTAGATTATGTGGTCGAAAATGGATATGTTAAAAACGTATTGGATTTGATGAAAACACCATTTGACAGACCTTTTAAGTTCAATATAATCTTCACCCGCGATGAACAAATTAAGTTTGTAAAAATTATAAATGGATTTAAAGAGAACGTGATGGTTTTATAAAGAGGTTTAGAAAAATATTCTCTTTGAGTCGAAAGAAGTGTTTGATTATGTTATATGATAAGGATATCCGGGAGCCGTTATTTGATTATATGGAGGAACGGTATGGCAAGGTGCGTATTATTGAGGAAAAGCAGATAGGAAGATCCAGAGCGGATATTGTGATGGTTCTTCCCGGCGGGATTGCGGGTATTGAGATTAAAAGTGATGCGGATACCTATGCAAGGCTGAATAGACAGGTAAAGGATTACGACCTGTATTTTGACAGGAATTATGTAGTGATAGGCTCTACCCATGCACTTCATGTTGCGGAGCATGTCCCGGGATATTGGGGTATCATATCCGTGGAATGGCTGGATGATAAAGTGGATTTTTATATGGCAAGGGAGGCGGCAGATAATCCTAAGATGGATATGAGGCGCAAGATACAGATACTCTGGAGACCTGAGCTTGCACATATACAGGAAATGTACGGCATGCCGAAATATGCAGGGAAGAGTAAGGAGTTTGTGCGGAATAAGATTGTGGACAGGATTCCGGAGGAGCTTTTACAGAAGCAGATCAGCGAGGAATTGTTTGAACGGGATTATACCAGAATCGGGGAGACGATTTGGAGATATAAAAAACTAGGGAGATGAACAGGCGCATTTCTTTTTCTTTGCTATCCTGCCGGGGCGTGTTATAATAGAAAACATAAGCGGCGGAAAGCAGGATAGTATGCCGCTGACTAAAGAAAAGTGAGATGTTACATATGAGAAAGAAAGAACGTGCGATGGAGATTATCCGGCGGCTGAAAGAAGAATATCCTGTTGCGGACTGTACGCTGGACTATGACCATGCGTGGAAGCTTCTGGTCAGCGTCCGTCTGGCGGCGCAGTGTACGGATGCCAGAGTGAATGTTGTGGCAGAGGACTTATATGCGAAGTATCCGGATGTGGATGCTCTTGCAGATGCTTCGCCGGAGGATATTGAGGCTATCGTGAAGCCCTGCGGCCTTGGGAAGAGCAAGGCGAGGGACATCAGCGCCTGCATGAAGATAATACGGGACGAGTATGGCGGAAAGGTGCCGGATGATTTTGATAAGCTGTTGAAGCTTCCGGGAGTTGGAAGAAAGAGTGCGAACCTGATCATGGGGGACGTATTCGGGAAGCCTGCCATCGTTACGGATACCCACTGTATCCGCCTGACTAACCGTATGGGTCTGGTGGACGGCATTAAGGATCCGAAGAAGGTGGAGATGGCGCTGTGGAAGATTATCCCGCCGATGGAGGGTAGTGATTTCTGCCACCGTCTGGTATATCACGGGCGGGAAGTCTGTACAGCCAGAACGAAGCCGTTCTGTGACAGGTGCTGTCTTGAAGATGTGTGTAAAAAGGCTGGCGTGAAATAGTTGGAGCATACAGAAGGCAGGAGCGCAGGAAGGCGCGGAAGATGACAGGGATGGAGTGGGTGAAGATGTTAGATATTGTTGGAATGCTGGATGAACTTCAGCAGAAAACAAGGAAAAATCCTGAATGGAAGGAAGCGTTTTTTAAGTCACGGAGGGCAGAGGATCCGCTGTCAGATTTCTGCAGGCTGTGCCGGGAATTTGGCTATGAGATCTACGAGATGGATATGATCAATGCAGGAGAGGATTTCTATGCGTCCATGCGCAGAAGCACCAACGGCGGCGGGGAGAACTCCCCGAAGCTTGCAGGGGAAGATGATTTTTATGAATTGTTCTTCACCGGATTGGAGAAGGATTAGAATGAAGAATACATTTCGAGAAATGATAGAAGACTGTCCGGTGATCGCAACGGTCAAGGATGAGCAGAGCATGGAAAAAAGCTTTGAATCCGACAGCCAGATCATCTTTATTTTGTTTGGCGATATCTGCAATATTGCATCAATTGTAGACCGGGTAAAGAATCAGGGAAGAACTGCCATGGTCCATCTGGATCTGGTATCAGGATTTGACGGCAGGGAGATTGCGGTGGATTATATTAAGAATATGACCAAAGCGGATGGCATCATATCCACAAAGACAGCTCAGATCAACCGGGCCAAGGAACTGGGGCTGTATGCGGTACATAGGTTTTTTGTGCTGGATTCCCGTTCTCTGGAGAATATCCGCAAGCAGAGCGCGGCTACAAAGCCCGACTGTATTGAGATACTTCCGGGGATCATGCCGAAGATTATAACCCGGGTTACCAAAGCACAGAGAATACCGGTCATTGCAGGGGGGATGATTGATGGCAAAGAGGATGTGATGCTGGCCTTAAAGGCAGGCGCGGCCGCCATATCCACAACAAAGCAGGAGCTTTGGTTTGTATGATTGAGAAGATGAATAGAGATAATTTTAAATTTGGGAAGATTTAAAAAAGGCTATTGCGTAACAGGAAAAATTATGCTATGCTGACTATAGTTAAATAACGATTGTGGAGAAAATGGAGTACAAAAATGACGACGACAAGTCGGTTTGTTTTTGTGCTCTTTTTTTATTCCTGATTTAACAAAATAACATGAGTTGAAGGAAGGGCTGTAAAATGTATGATGTAGTAATTATCGGTGCCGGTGTAACCGGAAGCGCGATTGCCAGAGAGTTATCCAGATATCAGTATAAGACCATTGTTCTGGATAAGAACAGTGATGTATGTGAGGGAACCTCCAAGGCAAACAGCGGAATTGTCCATGCAGGCTTTGACAATGAGCCGGGTTCTGTGATGGCAAAGATGAACGTAAGGGGAAATGCTATGATGGAGCAGTTATCCAAGGATCTGGACTTTTCCTTCAAACGCAATGGTTCGCTGGTGCTTTGCTTTGACGAGAAGGATATGGATAAGTTAGAGCACCTTCTTGAGAAGGGAAAGAAGAACGGCGTACCGGGGATTCGTATCATTTCTAAGGAAGAGGTTAAGAAAATGGAACCGAATGTTACGGATGATATGGTGGCAGCGCTGTATGCGCCGTCGGGCGGTATCGTATGTCCGTTTGGACTTACCATTGCCATGGCGGAGAACGCCTGCGAAAACGGCGTGGAATTTCAGCTTAATACAGAGGTGGTTCATATTACCACAAAGGACGGAGGTTATGTGCTGGAAACCTCTAAGGGTACTTTTGAGAGCCGGATCGTGATTAATGCGGCCGGTGTATATGCAGATAAATTTCATAATATGGTAAGCGATGAGAAAATTACGATTATTCCGCGAAAAGGAGAATACTGCCTGATGGATAAGAAGGTGGGAGATTATGTGAGCAGTACGATTTTCCAGCTTCCTACGATCTACGGCAAGGGCGTGCTGATCACGCCGACGGTTCACGGTAATCTGCTGACCGGGCCTACGGCAGTGGATATTGAAGATAAAGAAAATACACAGACTACTGCGGACGGACTGGCTGATCTGTTAAAGAGAGTGGCAGTCAGCGTTCCGGCTGTACCGACCCGTCAGATCATTACGTCGTTTACCGGACTCCGGGCGCACTGGACAGAGCATGAATTTATTATTAAGGAAGTAGACGGGGCGCCGGGCTTTATCGATGTTGCGGGAATTGAGTCGCCGGGACTTTCCAGCTCTCCGGCCATTGGCGAATATGTGGCAGAGCTGGTGCAGGGCATCTATCCTATGGAGAAGAAAGCGGATTTCAAGGCGGAGAGAAAGGGTATTCCGAATGTGGCGGAGGCGTCCTTCGCGGAGCGTCAGGAGTTGATCAAGAAAAATCCGGCATATGCCAATGTGGTCTGCCGCTGTGAGGTTGTAACCGAGGGAGAGATCATGGACGCTATCCACAGACCGTTGGGAGCCACTACGTTAGACGGGATCAAGCGCCGTACCAGAGCGGGAATGGGACGCTGCCAGTCAGGGTTCTGCGCACCGAAGACAGTAGAAATCCTCGCAAGAGAGCTGGGGAAGGATGTGTCGGAGATCACGAAATCCGGAGAGGGTTCCAATTATTTGACAGGATACAATAAGGAGGACATTTAGGATGAAGACAGAGATTGCAATCATCGGCGGCGGTCCGGCCGGACTTGCGGCGGCAGTGGCGGCCAGAGAAGCGGGCGTAGAAGATATTCTGATTATTGAGCGTGACAATGAGCTGGGCGGTATTTTGAACCAGTGTATCCATAATGGATTCGGCCTCCATACCTTTAAGGAGGAGCTGACAGGGCCGGAATATGCGGGAAGATATATTGAGAAGGTTAAGGAGCATAAAATTCCATATATGCTTCATACCATCGTTGTTGATATTGCGGAGAATAAGGTCATTACCGTGATGAACAAGGAGCAGGGAATGTTCCAGATTGAAGCGAAGGCGGTCATTCTTGCTATGGGCTGCAGGGAGCGTTCCAGAGGGGCGCTTAACATTCCGGGTTACCGTCCCGCCGGTGTGTATTCGGCAGGAACCGCTCAGAGATATGTCAATATGGAAGGCAGGATGCCGGGAAAGAAGGTCGTGATCCTCGGCTCCGGCGATATCGGATTGATCATGGCAAGGCGTATGACGCTGGAGGGAGCAGAGGTTCAGGTGGTAGCAGAGCTGATGCCGTATTCCGGCGGATTGAAGCGGAATATCGTCCAGTGTCTGGATGACTATGATATTCCTTTGAAATTGAGCCATACCGTTGTGGATATCAAAGGCAAGAAGCGTGTGGAAGGCGTTACGCTGGCACAGGTGGATGAGAACCGTAGACCGATCCCGGGAACAGAAGAATTTTACGAGTGCGATACGCTCCTTCTGTCCTGCGGACTGATTCCTGAAAATGAGCTTTCTTCCCAGATGGGTGTGGATCTGAATCCGGTTACCTCCGGTCCGGTGGTGAATGAAAGCCTTGAGACCAGCGTGGAGGGTGTATTTGCCTGCGGAAATGTGCTTCATGTGCATGATCTGGTGGATTACGTGTCGGGAGAAGCGAAGACGGCGGGTGAAAATGCGGCCGCTTATGTACAGGGAACTTTGCAGAAGGCGGGCGCGGAGATTCCGCTAAAGGGAGAGAACGGTGTTCGTTATACGGTTCCTTGTATGGTGGATACAGAACGAATGGCGGATAAACAGGTGGTTCGTTTCCGCGTGGGAAATGTTTATAGAGACAGTTACCTTTGTGTGTATTATAATGATAAGTGTATGAGCAGGGCCAAAAAGAAGGTTATGGCGCCGGGCGAGATGGAGCAGGTAATACTGCTTAAGTCTAAGCTGGAAGAATTTGAAGGACTTAAGAGCATTACTATTAGAATTGAGCAGGAATAAGGAGGGCAGAGAGATGAAGACAAAGGAATTAGTATGTATCGGGTGCCCTTTGGGATGTAACCTGAAGGTGGAGATTTCCGACGAGGGTTCTATGGAGATTACAGGCAATACCTGTCCGAGAGGCGCAGACTATGCAAAGAAGGAGCTGACAGACCCAAGACGGATCGTAACATCGTCTGTCAGGGTAAATGGAGGCCATCTGCCATGCGTGTCGGTAAAGACCGAGACAGATATACCCAAGGATAAGATTTTTGACTGTGTAAAGGCGCTGAAGGATGTGGAGCTGCAGGCGCCGGTTAAAATCGGACAGATCGTCGCAGAGAATGTGGCGGGAACAGGCGCCGCCGTTATTGCGACAAAGGATATTTATGTACAGTAGGCCGGAGCTGGAAATCCGTTTATTACGGGATATCTGCTGACAGTACCCTCAGAGGGCAGGAAAATACACGCCTTGCCCGCTGAAGATAACACGAATTTACAAAGAAGAGAGGAACGTTGTATGGAACAGTATGTAATGGCGTTAGATCAGGGAACCACAAGCTCCCGGTGTATTTTATTTAACCATGCAGGAGACATCTGCGGTATGGCTCAGAAGGAATTTGAGCAGATTTATCCCCAGCCGGGATGGGTGGAGCAGAACCCGAGGGAAATCTGGTCCTCCCAATATTCGGTTATGGTGCAGACGCTGGCGGAGACGGGCGTGAGTGCAAAGCAGATCAGCGGTATCGGTATTACCAACCAGCGGGAAACGACGATTATCTGGAACCGTTATACAGGAGAGACGGTTTATAATGCGATCGTCTGGCAGTGCAGAAGGACATCCGAGATGATTGATGAGCTGAAGGCAGAAGGGTTCGATAAGGTTATCCGCGAAAGAACAGGATTGATAGCAGATGCGTATTTCAGTGCAAGCAAGATCGCATGGATCCTCGACCATGTTGAGGGAGCAAGAGAACAGGCTGAAAAAGGGGATTTGGTATTCGGAACAGTGGATACCTGGCTGATCTGGAATCTGACCGGAGGCTTGGTGCATGTGACGGATTATACGAATGCGTCCCGGACCATGCTGTTTGATATTCATAAGCTGTGCTGGGATGAAGAGATTTTGGCGAAGTTTAATATTCCGAAGGCAATGCTTCCCGAGGTGAAGCCCTCCAGCTGTATTTACGGCTATACGGACGAGAAGGTTTTAGTGGGCAATGTTCCGATTGCAGGAGCGGCGGGGGATCAGCAGTCTGCGCTGTTCGGACAGGGATGCTTTGGCGAAGGCGATGCAAAAAATACATACGGTACGGGATGTTTCCTGCTGATGAATACGGGAAATAAGCCGGTAGAGTCGAAAAACGGTCTTCTGACGACGATTGCGGCAAGTACGGAAGAAAAGGTGGAGTATGCGCTGGAGGGCAGTATCTTTGTAGCCGGAGCCGCAAATCAGTGGCTGCGAGACGGGATGCGTATGGTAAAGAGCGCGCCGGAAACAGAAGAATATGCAACGCGGGTAGAGGATACGGACGGCGTATATCTGGTGCCGGCCTTTGCGGGAATGGGGGCGCCTTATTGGAATCAGTATGCGAGGGGAACGGTGGTAGGCCTGACCCGGGGATGTACCAAGGAGCATTTTATCCGTGCAACGTTAGAATCCATTGCCTATCAGGCATACGATGTGATCAAAGCAATGGAAGAGGATGCGGGAGTATCCATGCATGTCCTGAAGGTAGACGGCGGAGCAAGTGCTAATAATATGCTGATGCAGTTTCAGGCAGATATCAATCACGCCACGGTACACAGACCAAAGTGTATTGAGACGACAGCTCTGGGCGCGGCTTATCTGGCAGGGCTTGCAACAGGCTACTGGAAGAATAAAGAGGAGATCAAACAGAACTGGCAGCTGGGAAAAGAGTTTACACCGGATATGGAAGAGGAAAAGAGGAAAGTGTTCTTAAAGGGCTGGAAGCGTGCGGTCCGCTGTGCGCTTGCATGGGCAGAAGAAGAGTAGGCTGTTTTACGAATCCCACCGGAAGAGATTGCTGCAGAATGTAATTTATCATTAGAGGATGTGCAGGATATATTGATGTAATATTCTGTGCGGTGTCATATGATGTTATCAGGGGCTGCTTCAGAACAGCCCCTGTATTTTATGATATAGCATATATATTGGACTGAAATCATACTAGAAGCGGAAGTCTCTCCGGTTATTCTCGCGGATCAGACGGAGATTCTCAGTCACGATGGAGCGTGCTTTTGCATTCGGTACATTCTGGATTTCCTTATCGATTAATTTACTGCCGAGAGCCTTTGTTTCCGGCGAGGCATAATCCATCAGGTATTCCTGCAGTGTCATCAATGCGTTTGGATGACAGCAGTTCTGGATCTGCCCGCTCTTGCACAGGGACATGAAACGATCTCCGGTGCGCCCTTCCCGGTAGCATGCGGTACAGAAGCTTGGAATATAATTCATCTGCATCAGCCAGTGGACTACCTCGTCCAGAGTACGGCTGTCAATCACGTCAAACTGTTCGGATTTCTCGTCTTCCGGCTCCGGCTCACAGTATCCGCCGACACTGGTTCTGGAACCGCCGCTGATCTGTGAAATCCCCAGATGCAGCACCCGTTCCCTCACCTTCTGGCTTTCTCTGGTGGAAATAATCATGCCGGTGTAAGGAACGGCGATTCGGATACAGGCAACGATCTTGGCAAACGTATCATCGTCTATCCCATTTTTAAATGCGGAGGAATCAATATCATCCGCATCTCGAAGTCTCGGCACACTGATAGTGTGCGGTCCTACGCCGAAGGCGGCCTCTAAGTGCTCTGCATGCATCAGAAGTCCTGCAAATTCATAGCGGTATTTGTCCAGGCCGAAGAGAACGCCGACGCCTACATCGTCAATACCGCCCTCCATGGCCCGGTCCATTGCTTCGGTGTGGTAATTGTAATCGCTTTTCGGTCCGGTCGGATGAAGCTCTTTATAGCCTTCCTTATGGTAAGTCTCCTGAAACAGAATATAGGTTCCGATGCCGGCCTCCTTCAGAAGACGGTAATTATCTACGGTGGTTGCCGCAATATTAATATTTACACGGCGGATCGCGCCGTTTTTATGCTTAATACTGTAAATGGTTTCGATGGATTTCAGATAGTAATCCATCGTATTTAACGCAGGGTGCTCGCCGGCCTCCAGCGCCAGGCGCTTGTGTCCCATATCCTGCAGTGCGATCACTTCCCTGCGGATCTCCTCCTGGGAAAGCTGCTTTCTGGCAATATGCTTGTTCTTTGCGTGGTACGGGCAGTAGGTGCAGCCGTTGATACAGTAGTTGGATAAGTATAAGGGCGCAAACATGACAATCCGGTTACCATAGAAGTCCTTCTTAATCTGTTCGGCAAGCTTGAAGATCTTCTCATTCATGCCCGCATCGGAACAGGCCAGAAGAACGGATGCCTCCCGGTGTGACAGTCCTTTTCTGAGAGCTGCCTTTTCGATCAGCTTCTCAATCAGCTCCAGATTATCCTTATTCTCGTCTGCATAGGCAAGCGTCTCTAAGATCTCCTCGTGATTGATAAAATCATCTGCGTGTTTTGAATTCACATCATACATCTTTTGTTTTCCTCCTTCTCCCTCAGGTGTTACCCTTCGTGATCAGCATATTTTTACAATATAATGATACCACAGGAAACGGAGAGCTACAATCTAAGTTTATCTTTTGACAATTGGAAAAAGTTGTCTAATAAATTTCAATGCAGAGTGAAAAATATTCTATGTTTTGTTTTTTGTGTGTCAGATATACTTCTTTTATCAACGAAACACGGAAAAAGTGTGAAAATGAAGGGAGAAGAAAACATGAAAAAGAAAATGGGCAAAAAGATTGTTTCTTTAACGCTGACGGCAATGCTGGGTCTTTCACTTGCTGCATGCGGAGGCGGAGGGTCTGCGTCGGATGATGCAGGTTCAGGTGATTCAGGTGAGACAGCTGCTTCATCAGATGTGGCTAATAAGGACAAGCCGCTGGTGTGGTTCAACCGTCAGCCGTCTAACAGCTCTACAGGAGAGCTTGATATGGCAGCGCTGAGCTTCAATGACAATACATATTATGTGGGTTTTGACGCAAATCAGGGTGCAGAGCTCCAGGGAACCATGATCAAAGACTATATCGAGGCAAATATCGACGGCCTTGACCGCAACGGCGACGGCGTGATCGGTTATGTTCTTGCAATCGGCGATATCGGACACAATGACTCCATCGCACGTACAAGAGGAGTTAGAAAAGCACTGGGTACAGGCGTTGAGAAGGATGGCGAGATCAACAGCGAACCGGTCGGAACAAACACAGACGGTTCTGCAGCGGCTGTACAGGACGGCGAGATTGAAGTCGGCGGAAAGAAATATGTAGTACGCGAGCTTGCTTCTCAGGAAATGAAGAATTCCGCAGGTGCTACATGGGATGCGGCAACAGCAGGAAATGCAATCGGCACATGGTCGTCTTCATTTGGCGAAGAGATTGATATTATCGCTTCTAATAATGACGGTATGGGAATGTCTATGTTCAACGCATGGTCAAAGGATCAGGAGGTACCGACATTTGGTTATGACGCTAACAGTGATGCAGTAGCAGCGATCGCAGAGGGATACGGCGGAACCATCAGCCAGCATGCAGATGTTCAGGCTTACCTTACACTCCGCGTTCTGCGTAACGCTCTGGACGGCGTTGACGTTGATACTGGTATCGGCACAGAGGATGACGCAGGCAACGTATTGAGCGATGACGTATACGTATACAACGCAGACGAGCGTTCTTACTATGCATTGAACGTAGCAGTTACAGCAGACAACTATCAGGATTTCACAGATTCTACAAAGATTTATGAGCCGGTATCAGCACAGCTTGATGAAGGCGCACATGCTTCTAAGAAGGTATGGCTGAACATTTACAATGCATCAGATAACTTCCTGAGCTCAACCTATCAGCCGCTTCTGCAGAATTACGATAAGCTGTTAAATCTTGAAGTTGATTACATCGGTGGTGATGGACAGACAGAGTCCAATATTACAAACCGTCTTGGAAATCCGGGAGAGTATGATGCATTTGCGATCAATATGGTTAAGACGGACAATGCGGCTTCCTATACATCACTGCTCAGCCAGTAATCTTTAAAAAGTTTCTTTAGGGAGTGAGAAGTATCAGGGAGAAGTAATTCTCCCTGATAATTTTTAAAAGCAAAAGCATTACGAATCTACAGATACAGGAGTAAAAAATAATGGCAGATAAGAAAGAGAATATCGTCTTGTCGATACGCGGCATGAGTAAGTCCTTTGGACGGAACCGGGTTCTGGACCGCATTAATCTGGATGTAAAGCGCGGAACGGTCATGGGGCTTATGGGCGAAAACGGTGCTGGAAAATCGACGATGATGAAGTGCCTTTTCGGTACGTATCAGAAGGATGAAGGCAGTATCTTCCTTGGCGGCAGGGAAGTGAGTTTTTCCGGACCGAAAGATGCTCTTGAAAACGGTATTGCGATGGTTCATCAGGAGTTAAATCAGTGTCTGGACAGAAATGTAATCGATAATTTATTCCTTGGACGTTACCCTCGTAATTCCCTCGGCATTATCGATGAAGGAAGAATGAAAAAAGAGGCTTCTGAGCTTTTCAGAAAGCTTGGCATGACCGTAAATCTTACGCAGCCTATGCGGAATATGTCTGTATCTCAGAGACAGATGTGTGAAATTGCCAAGGCAATCTCCTATAATTCTGAAGTGATCGTTCTGGATGAGCCGACCTCTTCTCTGACGGTGCAGGAAGTGGACAAGCTGTTCCAGATGATGAGGATGTTAAAAGAGCAGGGCATTGCCCTTATCTATATCTCACATAAGATGGACGAGATTTTTGAGATTTGTGATGAGATATCCGTACTCCGGGACGGTAATCTGGTTATGACAAAGAATTCCAGAGATACGGATATGAACGAATTGATCGCGGCCATGGTTGGGCGGTCTCTGGAGAACAGGTTCCCGCCGGTTGACAATGAGCCGAAGGATACGATTTTGTCCATTCAGCATTTGTCTACAAAATACGAGCCTCATCTACAGGATATTTCCTTCGACGTAAAGGAAGGAGAGATTTTCGGACTGTACGGACTGGTGGGAGCGGGGCGTACAGAGCTTTTGGAAACAATTTTCGGTGTGCGGACCAGGGCGGCCGGTTATGTGTATTTTAACGGACAGCGGATGACGTTTAATAGTGCGAAGGAAGCAATGGATCATGGCTTTGCTATGATCACGGAGGAAAGAAAGGCCAACGGGCTTTTCCTGAAGGGCGATCTCACATTTAATACAACAATTGCGAATCTGGAGCAGTATAAATCCGGCGTTGCACTTTCCGATGCGAAGATGGTCAAGGCAACCGCGGATGAAATAAAGGTAATGCATACGAAATGTATGGGGCCGGATGATATGATCTCAAGTCTCTCAGGAGGGAACCAGCAGAAGGTTATTTTTGGAAAATGGCTAGAGCGGGAGCCGCAGATATTTATGATGGATGAGCCTACGCGTGGGATTGACGTAGGGGCGAAATATGAGATTTATGAGCTGATCATCAAAATGGCGAAGCAGGGAAAGACAGTCATTGTTGTTTCTTCTGAAATGCCGGAGATTCTAGGAATTACAAACCGTATCGGTGTAATGTCAAACGGGCGTCTTTCCGGAATCGTGAATACAAAAGAGACAAATCAGGAAGAGCTGTTAAGGCTCAGTGCAAAATATCTATGATGAGGGAGATGAAAGATATGGCTAGTGAAAACAGTAAAATTCTTACGGCAGAGCAGGAGAAAGAGCTGCTTCGGCCGATTGAAGATTATGTGGGAAAAATTCAGGCGAAGATAGACGCTCTCAGGTTAGACGGGACAGATAAGGTTATCTCTCTTCAGAACAGGATTGACGGAGTAAAAAGAGACAAGGCTCTCACAAAAGAAGACCGGGAGACGCGGATCGCAAAGGCAAAGACTGAGCTTGAGAAGGCACAGGCGGTTGAGAATAAGAATAAAGAAGAGGTTTCTAAGCTGATTGCAGAGGCGGAAGGCTACATCAAGGCACATTTTGACCAGGAGTATTATCAGCCGGTCAAAGCAAGCTGTGAATTGGAGAAGGCGTCTGCAAAGGAAAAACATAAGAAAAGAATTGCCGAGCTGGAAAAGGAGCATCAGGCGGCGCTTGCAAAGCTTTCGGATCATCAGGAAATTAAGGAAGAGAAGTATGTCTATAAGAACCGGCTGTTTGATGCCAGGATGGAGTTAGAGAAAGACCTTCAGCAGGTAAAGGACCGGAGACATGCGGCTTACACATACAAATACCATCTGATCGATCTTCTGCGCATGTCAAAGTTTACTTTCGCAGAGTCAAGAGCCCAGAAATGGGAGAACTATAAATATACATTTAACCGCAGGGCGTTTCTTCTGCAGAATGGATTGTATATTGCGATCATATTGATTTTTATTGCGCTGTGTATTATTACTCCGATCGTAAAAAATTCACCGCTGCTTACCTATAACAATGTATTAAATATTCTGCAGCAGGCTTCGCCGCGGATGTTCTTAGCACTCGGCGTTGCGGGCTTGATCCTGCTTACCGGTACGGATCTTTCCATCGGACGTATGGTCGGCATGGGAATGACTACGGCAACGATCATTATGCATCAGGGGATCAATACGGGAGCAGTTTTTGGACACGTCTTTGATTTTACAGGTGTGCCGCTCATGGGAAGGGTAGTTCTGTCTCTGGTAGTTTGTATTATTTTGTGCACGTTTTTTACAACGATTGCAGGATTTTTTACTGCGAAGTTTAAGATGCATCCATTTATATCTACCATGGCAAATATGCTGGTTATTTTCGGACTTGTTACCTATGCCACAAAGGGTGTGTCATTCGGCGCCATTGAGCCGGTGATTCCAAGCATGATCATCCCAAAGATCAATGGCTTCCCGACGATCATCCTCTGGGCTGTAGCGGCGATTGCGATCGTATGGTTTATCTGGAATAAGACAACCTTTGGCAAGAACCTGTATGCGGTCGGAGGCAATCCAGAGGCTGCAGCGGTATCCGGTATTTCCGTATTTGCTGTAACGGTAGGTGCATTTGTTCTGGCGGGTATTCTGTACGGCTTCGGCTCATGGCTGGAATGTGCAAGAATGGTTGGCTCCGGGTCGGCGGCTTACGGGCAGGGCTGGGAGATGGACGCGATTGCGGCCTGCGTAGTGGGCGGCGTATCCTTTACCGGAGGTATCGGTAAGATTTCAGGCGTGGTAGTCGGCGTATTTATCTTTACTGCCCTGACCTATTCTTTGACGATACTGGGTATTGATACGAACCTTCAGTTTGTATTTTCAGGAATTATCATATTGGTAGCAGTAACCCTTGACTGTCTGAAATATGTTCAGAAAAAGTAATGAGGAGTGTTTGTGAAAAGGGTTTATGGGAAGAGTCAGACTTTGTTCTGGCTCTTTTCTATTGTCTTTGTTATAATAAAATTAAAGAGATGCAGATATATGGAGAAATAGCTATGGACAAGTATACCGTGCTTTTGGTGGATGATGAAGAAGAAGTGATACAGGCCATCATGAAAAAACTGAACTGGGAGGAGCTTGGATTCTCTGTGGCCGGATATGCCTGTAATGGAGTGAAGGCCTTTGAGATGGTGGAGGAATATCAGCCGGATGTTGTTATGACGGATATCAAGATGCCGTACATGAACGGCCTGCAGCTGGCGGACCGCATTAAGACGGAATTTCCGGCGACGAAGATATTGATTTTTACAGGATTTGATGAGTTTGAATATGCCAGAGAGGCGGTTCATCTGGAGGTGGAGGAATACATACTAAAGCCTGTGAATTCTGTGGAGCTGACCAATGTGTTCCGGCAGCTGAAGGTGAAGCTGGATCAGGAGATCAGCGAGAAGCGGAATGTGGAGATACTTCAAAAATACTATATGGAGTCGCTGCCGCTTTTACAGGCGAATTTCTACACCATGCTGATGGAGGGGAGGATCCGCGAGGAGGAGCTTCCCAGATATCTTGCGGATTACCGACTGTCATTTCAAGGACCGCGGTATTGCTGCCTTGTTGTCCATACGTCGGTCAGCCAGGTGCCGGAAGGCATGAATCCGCTGTTGCTTACAACCTCTGTCCAGAAACAGGCGGAGGAGCATCTTGGAGAAAAATGGCAGGCAGAGGCTTTTCCGTATCTTGAGAATACGGTACTTATCGCACAGCTGAAATGTAAAAGTGAGATAACAGAATTAACGGATGACTGCGACCGGTTCTGTAAATATGCGTTTCATATTATTGGCGCTGTCGTTACTGTGGGAATCGGTCAGGTCTGTGAAAATATCCACGATTTGTCGCAGTCTTATAAAAGCGCAAGAACTGCCGTGTCTTACCGGGTTCTCTACGGCGCTTCCAGGGCGATCAATATGATAGAGAATGTCCCGCAGGAGGTAAGTAAGCCTGGTTCGGGAGATGATACTCATCTGTCAAACCTGTTTAAGATGATCCGTCTGGGGTCTGAGGAAGATATTATAGAAGCTGTGAAACGGTATCTAAACCAGGCATCCTTTCAGGAAAGGACGCTGCAGCTGTATCATGTGGATGTTATGGAGATGATCAGTGCGTTATACCGGTTTGCGGTAAATCATGAGATTACTGCGGAAGCTTTTCCGGAGAATATGAAGGTGCTGTATGCACGGCTTCTGGATATGGATGCCGGGGCACTGCAGAAATGGCTTGTGGAGATCAGCCTTTTCTTGCGGAAAGAGCTGTTTGACGCTCGGAACCGCTCTACGAAGTCCTTTGTAGCCAGGGCAAAGGAATATGTACATAATAATTACAGGGATGAGGAGCTTTCGCTGGACGGTGTCTGCCGGGTCCTGGGTGTATCCAATTCTTATTTTTCGACAGTGTTTAAAAAGAAAACAGGAAATTCCTTTATCGGATATCTGACGGACTACCGCATGGATCAGGCTTCCCGCCTGTTGATCGAGACGAACGATAAAAGCTATATCATTGCAAGGCAGGTAGGCTATACAGATCCTAATTATTTTAGCTATGTATTCAAGCGGCGGTTCGGAGTATCTCCTTCCAGATACAGAACAGAGCATAAAGAAAGCGGGAACAGTGGTGAAAAATAAAAAGCTAGTGCAGAGGTATCTGGAATATGTAAAAAGGCTGAAGCCGAGAGGAATGCAGTCGACGATCATGCTCGTGTTTTCTTCCATATCCATTACGATTATGCTGCTTCTGGGAGTTGTGGTGTATTTTAGGGTTTCGGCCGCATCCAGGCAGGAAAGTATAGTGAGTACGCAGAAGCTGATGGAGCAGACCGGAGAAAACATGGAGGATTATCTGGTGAACATGCGTCAGATATCGGATGCGGTTTATTATAATGTAATTAAAGAAAATGATTTTTCCGATCAGGAGAATGATATCCAGCGGGGAATGAAACTGATCTACGAGGCAAATACCGACAGCCTGCGGAGCATTGCCATATATAATAATTATGGAAGCCTGATGGGAGCGGAGCCGGTCGTGCTGCAGAAGGAGGATCCGAATGTTACCAGACAAGGCTGGTATGAGCAGGCTGTAGCTGAAACAGAGAATATGCATTTTTCTACGCCCCATATCCAGAACCTCTTTGATGACGCATTCTGCTATTACTGGGTAATTTCGCTGAGCCGTGTTGTGGAGCTGACAGACAAGGGTGTTCCCCAGTCGGGGGTTCTGCTGGTAGATATGGATTATTCTAATATTTCTCGGATGATGAAGCAGATCAATGTCCAGAATAACGGCCAGTATTACTATCTGTGCGATGGCAGCGGAGAGATTATCTACCATACACGGCAGATGCAGATTAATAACGGCATATTTAGCGAAAACAGCAAAATGGCGGCGACATATAAGGACGGGATCTATGACGAATTTTTTGAGGGAGAGCACCGGAAAGTAATTGTCAATACGATCAGCTACACAGGCTGGAAGCTGGTGGGGGTGATCCCCTATTCGGTATTTACCCACGGCATGTTTGATATCCGGTATTTTATTGTGCTGCTGATGCTTTTGATGGCAATGATGCTGGGGGTGGTAAGCAGGGTGGTTTCTGTCAGGATATCCAGTCCGATCTTGAAATTGAATGAATCGGTTCTGGAATACGAGGCAGGAGAACAGCCGGAGATTTATATAGGAGGGTCGATGGAGATCAGGCATTTGGGCGACTCTATACAGCGGTCCTATGAGCAGATTGACACGTTGATGCACAAGATTGTCCTGGAGCAGACGGAACGCAGGAAGAGTGAGCTGGATGCCCTTCAGAGCCAGATTAATCCGCACTTTTTATATAATGCACTGGATTCGATTATCTGGATGATCGAGGGTGAGAGAAATGATGAGGCAGTGTTTATGATCTCGCAGCTGGCTAAGCTGTTCCGGATCAGCCTTTCCAAGGGCCGGACGGTGATTCCTGTGAGAGATGAGCTGCAGCATGCAGAGAGCTATATGAACATACAGAAAATCCGCTATAGGAATTCTTTTTCTTTTATACAGGACGTGGAGCCTGCGGTCTGCTCCTGCTGCACTGTCAAATTAGTTCTGCAGCCAATTCTGGAAAACGCGATCAACTACGGTGTCGGCGGCATGGATGAGGATGACGGCGGTGAGATTAAGGTGACCGGAAGAGAAAAGGATGGGAACCTTATTCTTTCTGTGACAGATAATGGAATCGGCATGTCGAAAGAGGAGGTCCGTTTTCTGCTGACAGACAGCGGCCGTGCCCGCAAGCATGGTTCCGGAGTCGGCCTTGTGAATGTCAATAACCGGATTCAGCTTCTTTTTGGAAAGGAGTACGGTATTACGGTAGAAAGCGAGCCGGACGAGGGGACAACGGTATCGATCTGCATTCCGGCGGTTCCCTATACAGAAGAAAACAGGAAAAAGCTCGAGGCAGGGCATCCTTTTGGCGGAGAGAAGCTGCCGGGTGATGAGATATCAGGCGGGAAAATATAAGGGAAGTGCAAGATGATAAGCAGTAAGAAAATGTTTGTTCTGACAGAGGCGGTTTTGGCAGTGCTGGTTGTAATGACAGCAATTGCTATGCTCAGGGGAAAGAGCGGAGAAAAGCATAGTAAAATATCTGTGATCATTCAGGATTCGGATGATAACCAGTGGGCGGCATTCAAATATGGGCTTAGAATGGCGGCTCAGGATCAGAATGTTGAAATGTTTGTTGTCAGTACAGGAGAAATGTTGTCAGCAGAAGAAGAATACGAAGCAGTTGAATACGAGATTGAGAATGGGGCGGATGCAGTGATTCTGCAGCCGGTTCCGGGGGAAGATATGGAGGAGCTTTTAAATCGGATAGAGAAAAAGGTTCCTGTCACGCTTGTAGAGCAGCCTGCATCCGAAGATTATACAGTATCCAAAATTCCGGCTGTGCATCCGGACAATTATGCTATGGGAAAGGCGCTGGCGGAGGAACTGCTTCGTGACTATAGTGGAAAGATTAAGGGAAAGACGGTTGGAATTGTTTCCAGACAAGGCGGCTCCATAGCGGTGCTTGAACGGGAAAAGGGGCTATGCTCGATTTTAGAAGACAATGGCGCTGAAGTAAGCTGGACGGTTTCTGGTTTTTCAACAGAAGAAGAGGAATATATTCTGGAAATAAAGGCAAAGGCGGACTTTGTGATTGCTCTGGATGATGACAGCCTGGTGCTGGCCGGAAAAACAGCCTCAGCCAATAATCTGCACGGGGCGCTGGTATACGGGATTGGAAATTCTATGGAGGCTGTGTACTGTCTGGATACAGGCTTTGTCAGGTGTCTGGTTGTACCAGATGACTTTACTATGGGATATCGGAGCCTGACTGAGACAGCAGAAAGCCTTGGGCATATATTTAGGAGACCGCAGAGCCGGACGGTTTCTTTTACAGTTATGCGTAGAGATACATTATTTTTAAAAGAAAATCAGGAAATTCTTTTTACAATGAGTCAGTAGACGGTTTTTAGAGAGATATTGTGTAGTAAAGTGAGAGCGGGGATACTATGAGGACGAAGAAAATACTGGCGGCAGGAATTGTTTTTTGCATGGGCATACAGCTGTTCTGCGCCTGCGGCAGGTCGAGGCCGTATGAGACGGATAAGGTCTATGTGGGAGTGGCCTATTATAATCAAAGCGATACCTTTTTGAACCAGCTGATTGCCTGTCTGAAGGAGAGGCTTCAGGAGTATGGAGAGGAATGCCTTGAGACATCCATACTGATCCGGGAGGCGGCCGGCTCCCAGCGGACGCAGGATGATCAGGTGAAGGAACTGATTGATGCGGGCTGCAATGTGCTCTGCGTGAATCTGGTAGACCGGGCGGATCCGTCGGAAATCATTGATCTTGCCAGGGAAAATGACGTGCCGATCATCTTCTTTAACCGGGAGCCGGTTGCTGAGGATATGATGCAGTGGGAAAGATTATATTATGTCGGAGCTTTTGCAGACCAGTCCGGTATTATGCAGGGAGAGCTGGCTGTGGAGCTGATACAGTCAGATCCGTTTGTAGACCGCAACAGGGACGGGAAGATCCAATATGTGATCCTGGAAGGGGAAGCCGGGCATCAGGATGCAATTATCCGGTCAGAAAATGTGGTAGAAACACTGAAAAATAATGATATTGAAATTGAAAAATTAAGCAACGGGATTGCTAATTGGAACCGTGCGCAGGCCCAGAACCAGATGCTGCAGATGATCAGCCAGCACCGGAGCAAAATTGAGCTTGTTCTGGCGAATAATGATGATATGGCGCTCGGCGCTATAGACGCCTATGAGAAGTTAAATTATACCGAGTCAGCCCTGCCGGTATTTCTGGGGATTGACGGGACGGATGTGGGGCTTGAGGCAGTCAGGGATTCCAGGCTTGCCGGAACTGTATACAATGACAAGGAAGGACAGGCAGAGGCGATGGCGGAATTGGCTGTTGCGCTTGTATCCGGAAAAGGATTGGAGGATATTGATTTTCAGGATGAAAGATATATTTATCTTCCCTATGCGAAGGTGACAAAGAGTACGGTAGATGATTTTATTAAGCGGTAAGACGCTGGAAAGCCCGCTTATAGAGAAGGTCTATAAGTGGGCTTTTATATCAAAATAACCAATTGGATATTTCGATAAATGAGCGGTATAATAGATTTATCAAATGATTGACATGGCTGAATAAGCCGATTCCCTAATAAAAAACCTTTCGAGACCGCCTGCTTGAAGGGCTTTTTTATTTTTTGTTTATTTTATTGCGCCGTCCAGATAGCATTCCAGGGAACGGCGCATGTTTTTTTCAAAATCTGCCTTTCCGTTCTTCAGGCTCCATTCAAATACATTTCCAATTACGATCATACGGATGTCGGTGCTCACATCTTCCAGAGGATGCTTTAATGTTATGATGCCGGCATCAAGGACTTTCTGCAGATAGTTGTTTACTGTTACAATTGGATATGGGCGCTCTGCCCAGATATCCGGATTCAGGGATTGGTTCTTGGGGGTATAATAATTAGAGATAAATTCCAACCCAAGCTCCCGGCAGTAATGGACATAGTTCAAATATACATGGATGATGGTGATCTTGGCCTCCTCTGCATTGGAGGGCAGGTCGAGAAGGTCAGGATTGATTCCCGGCTGTTCTTCAATATAGTAAGACAACAGATCATCTTTTGTCTTAAAGTGGTGATAGAAGCTTCCGTTGGATACGCCTGCTTCTTCACAGATATTTTTGATGGACAGGGCTTCGTATCCCTTCTGTTGGAGAATGGTCTTTGCCGCGCGGAAAATACGGCCTTTTGTTTCTTTTGATTTTAACTGCTGTTTGGATAATTCTTGTATATCTGGCATGATCATTCCGGTCTCCTTTGTTTTTTTGCCTGTTTTCAGTATACCATAATTTCTTGAAGGATTCAACGAAACAGAGCAGACTCGGTTAATCGATGGTAATACTGCTTGAATATGAAAAATGTTCGTGATATGCTAACACAGTAGAAAGAAAGTTTAGAAATGGAGAGGAATTTTTACATGGATATTAACCAGAAGATTACGGAGGAACTCGGCGTAAAGAGGTGGCAGGTGGATGCCGCAGTCCAGCTGATCGATGAAGGGAATACGATTCCGTTTATTGCACGGTACCGCAAGGAAAAGCATGGGACGCTGGATGATGAGCAGCTTAGAAAGCTGGATGAGAGGCTTGCCTATCTGCGTAATCTGGAGGAGAAAAAAGAGCAGGTGCTTTCGAGTATTGAAGAGCAGGGTAAGCTTACTGCAGAGCTTAGGGCACAGATTCAGGCGGCAGAGACGCAGGTTGCAGTGGATGATCTGTACCGGCCCTACCGGCCGAAGAGAAGAACCCGTGCAATGATTGCTAAGGAGCGGGGGCTGGAACCGCTGGCGGCATTGATCACGCTGCAGAATACGAAGGTTCCGGTAGAAGAGCTGGCAGAGGAATACGTGGATCCGGAGAAGGAAGTGAAGACAGTCCAGGATGCCATTGCAGGAGCAAAGGATATTATTGCGGAAAATATTTCCGACGAGGCAGATTACCGCACCTGGATCCGGAATATAACTGTTAAGAAGGGAAGAGTGGTCTCACAGGCGAAGGATGCGGAGGCAGAATCCGTCTATGAGATGTATTATGACTTTGACGAGCCGGTGGCGAAGCTGGCAGGACACCGGGTGCTGGCATTGAACCGGGGTGAGAAGGAGAAGTTCCTTACCGTGAAGGTAGAGGCGCCGGAGGAGGATATCTTACGCTACTTGGAAAAGAAAACGATACATAGCAAAAATCCTTATACCGCGCCGATCTTGAAAGATACAGCGGAAGACAGCTACCGCCGTCTGATCGCGCCAGCCATTGAGCGTGAGATCCGGGGGGAGCTGACGGAGAAGGCAGAGGACGGAGCAATCCTGGTATTTGGAAAGAACTTAGAGCAGCTTCTCATGCAGCCGCCGATCGTGGGACAGACAGTGCTTGGCTGGGATCCGGCATTCCGTACCGGATGTAAGCTGGCGGTGGTGGATCCCACAGGGAAGGTGATTGGTACCACGATTATTTATCCGACGGCGCCGACGACGCCGCAGAAGATCAAGGCATCCAAGGAACTGTTAAAGAAAATTATTAAGAAATATAATATTACGCTGATTTCGCTTGGGAACGGAACTGCGTCCAGAGAATCCGAGCAGGTGATCGTAGAGCTGCTAAAGGAGATTCCGGAGCAGGTGCAGTATGTGATCGTCAATGAGGCGGGTGCATCGGTCTACTCTGCAAGCAAGCTGGCGGCGGAGGAATTTCCGAAATTCGATGTGGGACAGAGGAGCGCAGTATCCATAGCGAGGAGGCTTCAGGATCCGCTGGCAGAGCTGGTTAAGATAGAGCCCAAGTCTATCGGGGTGGGCCAGTACCAGCACGATATGAATCAGAAGAAGCTGACCCAGGCTCTTGGCGGCGTGGTGGAGGATTGTGTAAATAAAGTGGGCGTGGACCTGAACACGGCATCGGCACCGTTGCTTTCTTATATTTCCGGCATTTCTGGGACGCTTGCGAAAAATATCGTGGCTTACCGGGAGGAAAACGGGAGCTTTAAGAGCCGTAAGGAGCTTTTGAAGGTGGCAAAGCTCGGGCCAAAGGCCTTCGAGCAGTGTGCCGGATTTATGCGGATAAACGAAGGGAGTAATCCGCTGGACGGCACCAGTGTACATCCAGAGTCCTATGAGGCCGCAGAGAAGCTTTTGAAAAAGCAGGGCTTTGCTTTGGCAGATATCCGGGGAGGAAAGCTTGTAGGGCTGTCCCTTACTATCCGTGATTATAAGAAGCTTGCGGAAGAGCTTGGAATCGGTGAGATTACCCTGCGTGATATTGTGAAGGAGCTGGAGAAGCCGGGACGCGACCCGCGGGATGAGATGCCGAAGCCGATCCTGCGCACGGATGTGCTGGATATGAAGGATCTGAAAGAGGGTATGATCCTAAAGGGAACGGTACGAAATGTCATTGATTTCGGCGTGTTTGTAGACATCGGTGTCCATCAGGACGGTTTGGTGCACATTTCAGAAATTACCGATAAGAGATTCATCAAGCATCCGCTGGAGGCTGTCAGTGTAGGAGATATTGTAGACGTGAAGGTGCTGAGCGTGGACATGAAGAAGAAACGGATCGCACTTACCATGAAAGGAATACAGTAAATGCAGTATAGAAATGACAAATACGGCAGACCCATATCCCTGCTTGGATACGGCTGCATGCGGTTTACAAAGAAGGGAAACAGTATTGACATCGACAAAGCTGAACAGGAGATTATGGCCGCAATCCGCGGCGGCGTGAATTATCTGGATACGGCATATATTTATCCGGGCAGCGAGGCGGCGGTGGGTGAGATACTTAAGCGGAACCGCTGCCGTGAGCAGGTGTATATTGCGACAAAGCTGCCTCAGTATTATATCAAGTCCAGAGGAGCCATTGACAAGTATTTTAATGAGCAGCTGAAACGTCTGCAGACAGATTACATTGATTATTATCTCATGCATATGCTGACGGATGTGTCGGCATGGAATAAGCTGAGGGAGCTTGGCATTGAGGAGTGGATCGATAGGAAGAAGCAGGAAGGCAGCATTCGTAATCTGGGGTTTTCTTTCCACGGCAATACCGAGATGTTCCTGCAGATATTGGATGCCTATGACTGGGATTTCTGCCAGATCCAGTATAATTATATGGACGAGCATACTCAGGCAGGAAGGAAAGGGCTTAAGGCCGCGGCGGCGAAAGGGATTCCGGTGATTATTATGGAGCCGTTAAGAGGCGGGAAACTGGTGGATCTTCTGCCGGAAAGCGCGAAGAAGCTGATCGCAGAGTATCCGAAGAAGCGGACTCCTGCTGAATGGGCGTTCCGGTGGCTGTGGGAACAGCCGGAGGTGACCTGCGTTCTGTCAGGGATGAATTCACTGGATATGCTGGAGGAAAATATGCGGGTGGCATCTCAGGTACAGAAGGGGGAATCTACGGAGGAAGACCTGGCACTGATCGAACAGATTAAACAGGAAATTCAGAAAGCACTCCAGGTAGGCTGTACCGGATGCGGCTATTGTATGCCGTGTCCCAAGGGTATTGATATTCCCGCCGTATTCCGCTGCTATAATCATATATATACAGAGGGAAGGGGCGGAGGCAGACATGAATATCTGCAGACGGTCTGCCTACAGAAGGATTTTGTGGATGCAGGCGGCTGTATTGAATGCGGCAGATGCGAACAGCACTGCCCTCAGCATTTGGAGATACGAAAGAAATTGAAGGAGGCGGACAGGGAGCTGCTGCCGTTTTATTATAAGCTAGGACTAAAAATAATAAAAAAGCTTGGATTTATTGGTTAGAGGAAGGATGATGGAATGGAAACCAGAGACATCTTAACACGGTTAAAGAACGGAGAAATATCGGTAGAGGATGCGGAGCAGTATTTTAGGGGACAGCCCTTCGAGGAAGACCTTGGAGGAGAGCAGGGCTATGCGAAGCTTGACATACACCGTAAGCTCCGGCAGGGTTTCCCGGAGGTGATCTTCTGCGGCGGCAAGGCGGATAAGTTTCTTGTGGAGATTTTTGGAAGGCTGTATGCGCATGAGGGAGAGGTGCTTGGCACCAGAGCATCCGGGGAGCAGTATCAGCTGTTAAAAAGACATTACCCCCAGGTGCAGTATGATGAGGTGTCGCGTATTATTAAGATAGAGAAGCCGGATAAGGTTCGGAAGGGCTGCATTGCCGTGTGTTCGGCGGGCACGGCGGATATACCGGTTGCAGAAGAGGCGGCGCAGACGGCGGAGTATTTCGGCAGCCATGTGGAACGGCTGTATGATGTGGGAGTCAGCGGACTTCACCGGATGCTGTCCAGACTTGATGTTATCCAGGGGGCAAACTGTGTGGTTGCTGTGGCCGGAATGGAAGGCGCGCTGGCAAGCGTGATCGGAGGGCTGGTGGATAAACCGGTCATTGCAGTTCCTACGTCTATCGGCTATGGCGCAAGCCTGCACGGACTTTCCGCACTGCTTACCATGATAAATTCCTGTGCAAATGGAATCTCCGTGGTCAATATTGATAATGGATTCGGGGCGGGATATATTGCGACCCAGATTAACAGGTTAGGAGTAAAGAATGAGTAAAACACTTTATTTGGAATGCTATAGTGGAATCAGCGGCGATATGACGGCTGGAGCGCTTTTGGATTTGGGAGCAGATGAGAAAGTGCTAAGGGAAGCGCTAAAGAGCCTGCCGCTGGATGAATTTGATATTGCAGTTAAAAGGGTGAAGAAATCGGGATTGGATGCCTGCGATTTTCATGTAATCCTGGATGAAGCACATGATCCTCATGACCATGATATGGAGTATCTGCACGGGCATGAGCATAGCCCTGCAGAAGGCGGGGGACATATTCATGCACAGGAGCATCATCATGAACATGTGCACAGGGGACTTCCTGAGATCCGGGATATAATAGAGGGGTCCGGCTTAAGCCGGCGTGCGAAGGAGACGGCGCTGCGCATTTTTCAGATACTTGCGGAGGCGGAGGCCAAGGCTCACGGGATGCCTGTGGAACAGGTACATTTTCATGAAGTGGGTGCAGTAGACTCGATCGTGGATATTGTGGCGGCGGCAGTGTGTCTGGATAATCTGGATGTTACAGAAGTGACTGTTACAGAGTTGTATGAAGGGCGGGGAACGATCCGATGTCAGCATGGAATCATTCCTGTTCCTGTCCCGGCAGTGGTAAATATAGTGTCGGCACATGGGCTGTCCCTTCATATGACAGAGACGGAAGGGGAACTGGTGACGCCTACCGGAGCGGCGTTTGTGGCTGCGGTGAAGACAGGAGATACGCTGCCGGAGCGTTATCGGATTCTTAAGACGGGCATGGGCGCCGGAAAGCGGGACTATGGCCGTACGGGAGTTCTGCGCGCAATGCTGATAGAGCCGGAGGAAAAAGAAACCGATGTGGTCTGGCATCTGGAAAGTAACATCGATGACTGCACCGGAGAGGCGCTGGGCTATGTAATGGACCGGCTGATGGAAGCAGGGGCAAGGGATGTCTATTATGCTCCTGTATATATGAAGAAAAACCGGCCGGCGTATGAATTGAATGTAATCTGTAAGGAGAATGCTATAGAACGGCTTGAGGTAATTATTTTCCAGAATACAACGACGATCGGCATCCGCAGGGCAAGGATGGAGAGGACAATCATGAGCCGTGAGCTTCAAAGGATTGATACGCCTTTGGGGGAAGCGCAGGTAAAGATCTGTGAAATCGGAGAAGAGAGAAGGGCGTACCCGGAATACGACAGCGTGGTCAGCCTCTGCAAGGAGCACAGCCTGTCTTATCAGCAGGTGTGGAATACGGTCAGCCGGGCGGCATCGGATATAGATATGTAATAAGAGGAGAAGAGTGGAATGCAGTTTCAGGAGAAAGCAGAGAATTTAAGACGGAAAATGCGTCAGTATGCAAGGAGAGATATTGCTGTCGCTTTTTCTGGCGGAGTGGACAGCAGCCTTCTTCTGAAGCTTGCTGTGGAGGCTTCGAAGGAGTATGAAACGAAGGTATATGCAGTTTTGATGCATACCATGCTGCACCCGGCAGGAGATGCGGAGGAAGCGGAGACTGCAGCGTCAGAGCTGGGGGCCGGGTTTCGGGTGATTTCGGTTGATGAGCTGCAGGGAGCCGGGATTTTGGACAACCCTAAGGACCGGTGCTACCGGTGTAAGAAATTTCTGTTTGAACGGCTCATCCAGGAAAGCAAAAGCCTTGGGACGGCGGTGATTTTAGAGGGAACCAATGAAGACGATCTCCATGTATACCGTCCGGGACTGCAGGCAGTGAAGGAGCTTGGAATCATCAGCCCGCTGGCAGATGCGGGATTTACCAAGGGGGAAGTGAGAAGACTTGCAGGAGAGCTTGGAATCTCAGCGTCAAATAAGCCGTCTACTCCTTGTCTGGCAACCAGATTCCCCTATGGGACCAGGCTTTCCTATGAAGATATGAGAAGGGTGGAGCAGGGCGAGCGGTTTGTCAGGGAGCTGGGATTTTATAATGTAAGGCTCCGCATTCATGGCGGCATGGTACGGATCGAGGTGGATACGGAAGAGTTTGGAAGATTGATGAGAAAAAGGGAAAAAATCATTTCTTATCTGAAGAATCTCGGATACGGCTATGTAACCTTGGATCTGGAGGGATTCCGCTCGGGAAGCATGGATATAAATATAGACAAAGCAAAAAAATAGCCTGCATACGCGGGCTATTTTCTGCATATCTCGATCCAGTATCCATCCGGGTCAGAGATAAAGTATACTCCCATGGCCTGATTGTCGAAGCAGATACAGCCCATTTCCTTATGAAGTGCGTAGGCGGCGTCCATGTCGTCGGTCTGCATAGCGAGGTGGAATTCATTATCGCCCAGGTCATAGGGGCGGTCCATATCCCGAAGCCAGGTCAGCTCCAGAAGGTGCGGAGTGGTTTCATCTCCAAGGAATACCAGCTTGAAGCTTCCGTCCTCCGCCTCTTTTTCCCGGGAGATGGTAAGTCCGAGAGCTTTCTGATAGAACTCGATAGATTTTTCCAAGTCTGCAACATTGATATTGTTGTGGTAAAATGTGAATTTCATAGTGAACCTCCTTTATTTATAGAATAACATAGGTAGAAAAAAAAGAAAAGATATGCTATAGTGGTCTGTAAGCAATTTAGATGGATAGATGAGGTTATGATGCGAGAGATTGTTGAAACGAATGGAGAAAGGGAGACCTGGGAGCTGGGGAAAAGGCTTGGACTGGATGCTTCGGCGGGACAGGTGTTTACGCTGGTAGGAGATTTGGGCGTGGGAAAGACGGTATTTACCAAGGGACTGGCAGAAGGGCTTGGAATCATTGAGCCGGTGAGCAGCCCTACCTTTACCGTTGTTCAGGTGTATGATGAGGGGAGGCTTCCGTTTTATCATTTTGATGTGTACCGCATTGGAGATGTAGAGGAGATGGAAGAGATCGGATATGAGGACTATGTGTATGGGCAGGGGGTGTCCCTGATCGAGTGGGCGGATTTGATCAAGGAGATCCTGCCGGAGCATTATACGGAAGTCCGGATAGAAAAGGATCTGGAGCGTGGGTTTGATTATCGGAGGATAAGCATATGCGGATATTAGCGCTGGATAGTTCAGGACTGACTGCAAGCACGGCAGTTGTTGAATGGGAAGGCAGTGAGACCGTAACTGTGGCAGAATATACGGTTAATTATAAGAAAACACATTCTCAGACGCTGCTTCCAATGCTGGACGAGATCGTGAGAATGACAGAGCTTGATCTGGAGGAACTTGACGGGATTGCAGTGGCGGCAGGGCCGGGCTCTTTCACCGGGCTCAGGATCGGCTCGGCAACAGCGAAGGGGCTGGGTCTGGCGCTTGGGAAACCGTTGATCCATATTCCTACATTGGAAGGACTCGCTTACAATCTGTGGGGAACGGACAGGGTAATCTGTCCGATTCTGGATGCGAGGCGCGGGCAGGTCTATACGGGCATCTATGAATTCCGGGGCGGCGAATTGACTGTGTTGGAGGATCAGACGGCGGTAAGCATTGAGGAGCTTGGAGAGAAGCTGAAAAGCCTTGGCCGGCCGGTGATATTCTTGGGAGACGGAGTTCCGGTACACCGGCAGGCGCTGAAGGAACGGATCATGGCAGGCTGTGACATTATATTTGCCCCGGCAAATATGAACCGTCAGCGGGCGGCTTCAGTAGGAAGCCTTGCAATCCAGTACTATCAGAAGGGGAAGACAGAGACGGCGGCAGAGCATAAGCCTGATTACCTGAGAGCGTCACAGGCTGAACGGGAACGTGCGGAGAGGGAACGAAGAGAGCAAGAGGGCAATAAGGAGTAAGAGACAACAGGGATAAACGGCAGTAGATAAAGGCATGGACAGGATTGGCAGCGGGCCGGAAGCGGGAGGTTTACGATGTTTAGTATCCGGAGAATGCGGAGAGAAGATATTGCAGATGTTGCAGAGCTGGAGCGGAAGATATTTACCGATGCCTGGAGCGAAAAGGCTATTCAGGAGACATTGGACCAGAAACAGACGATGATTCTTCTGGCATATGAAGACAAGAGGCTGATCGGGTATCTGATTCTCTATTTTGTGTTGGAGGATGGAGAGATTGCGCGGATTGCGGTGGAGGATGCGTACAGGAGGCAGGGGGTTGCCTCTAAAATGTTAAGAGAGCTGGAATGTCTCTGTGAGGATAACGGTGTGAATAAACTGCTTCTGGATGTGAGGGAGAGCAATGCGGCGGCCTGTAGATTCTATGAGAAGCAGGGATTTGTGCGCGACGGAGTCCGAAAAAACTATTATTCAGATCCAGTGGAAGACGGAATCCTTATGAGCTGTGAGCTTGGAAGATAATTGACAGGAAAGGAAGCACTTCCCACTAGGAAACACAGAATCCTGCCATTATAATATAGGCGTATAGCAGTGAATGACGCTTCGGAAGTGAGCATTCGCGCTGGTAATGGTGAAAACCAACGAATATTTCACAATGGGAGGAATTATATGCGCCAGTATAGTATGAAAGAAACAAAAGAAGTTAGTAAAATAATTTGTAATAAATGTGGAAGAGAGATTCAGGCAGCAAATGGCCGTTTGCAGGAAGATGTATTATCTGTTGACAAGCGGTGGGGATATTTTTCGGAGAAAGACAATCAGGTGGACAGCTTTGACCTGTGTGAAAAATGCTATGATGAATTTGTTGCTACATTTCTGCTTCCTGCCAGAAAGTAGAGGATAACATGTTAGATGTATGTTTGCTGGGAACAGGCGGAATGATGCCGCTTCCCTATCGGTGGCTGACGTCGCTGATGGTGAGGTATAATGGCAGCAGTCTCTTGATCGACTGCGGAGAGGGGACTCAGATTGCAATTAGGGAGAAGGGGTGGAGCTTTAAGCCGATCGATGTGATCTGCTTTACTCATTATCACGGGGACCATATCAGTGGCCTGCCGGGAATGCTGCTCACTATGGGAAATGCGGACCGGACCGAACCCCTTACCCTGATCGGGCCGAAGGGTCTTGAGAGGGTAGCCGGCGCCCTGCGTGTCGTAGCGCCGGAGCTGCCGTTTAAAATTTCATATAAAGAAATAATGGGACGAGAACAGATCTTTGAGATGAACGGATACCGTTTGAAGGCCTTCCGGGTCAATCATAATGTGCCCTGCTATGGATATACGCTGGAGGTTGATCGGGCAGGAAGGTTTGACGTGGAACGGGCAGAGACGGCCGGGATTCCCAAACGGTTCTGGGGGATTCTGCAGAAGGGTGAGACGGTTGTGGATGAGGGCCGTGTATTTACGCCGGATATGGTGCTCGGCCCTGCCAGAAAAGGCCTGAAGATTACCTATTCTACAGATACCAGGCCGACGGACTCCATAAAAGAGAATGCCGGAGGTTCGGATTTGTTCATCTGCGAGGGCATGTATGGTGAGAAGGATAAGCTAAAGAAAGCAAAAGAATATAAGCATATGACATTTTACGAGGCGGCAGAGCTGGCAAAGGCGGCAGAGGTGAAGGAACTGTGGCTGACTCATTACAGCCCGTCCCTTAATTATCCCGAGGAGTACATGGAGGAGGTACGGAAAATCTTTGATGCGGCTGTTGCGGCGAAAGACGGGCAGAGTATGGAGCTTGTGTTTGAGGAGGCTTAGATATGGACGAGAAAAAAGATGTTTTGATTCTGGCAGTTGAGAGCTCCTGTGACGAGACGGCGGCGGCAGTCGTAAAAAACGGACGGGAGGTATTGTCTAACATTATATCCTCCCAGATTGCACTTCACACATTGTATGGAGGCGTGGTGCCGGAGATTGCTTCCAGAAAACATATTGAGAAGATCAATCAGGTAATTGAAGCGGCTCTTGCTGAGGCAGGAGTTACGCTGATTGATATAGATGCGGTAGGCGTTACCTATGGGCCGGGGCTTGTGGGGGCTCTGCTTGTGGGTGTCGCAGAAGCAAAAGCTATTGCTTATGCGGCGAAGAAGCCGTTGATCGGAGTCCATCATATTGAGGGACATATTGCGGCCAATTATATTGAACATAAGGAACTTGAGCCGCCGTTTCTCTGTCTGGTAGTTTCCGGCGGGCATACGCATCTGGTACGCGTGGAGGATTACGGCAGATTTAAGATCCTTGGGCGGACCAGGGACGATGCGGCAGGAGAGGCTTTTGACAAGGTAGCGAGAGCCATTGGTCTTGGATATCCTGGAGGCCCGAAGATTGATAAGGTATCAAAAGAAGGGGATCCGGATGCGGTTTTATTTCCAAGGGCGCATGTGGGGGATTCTCCCTATGATTTCAGCTTTAGCGGCGTGAAGTCAGCAGTGCTGAATTATATCAACGGCTGCCGGATGAAGGGGGAGGAGTGGAATCAGGCAGATGTTGCGGCTTCCTTCCAGAAGGCGGTTACGGATGTGCTTGTGGAAAATGCCATGCATGCGGTCCGTGAATACGGGGCAGAGAAATTTGCGATTGCAGGCGGAGTTGCGGCAAACAGCGCGCTCCGCGGCGCGATGAAGGAGGCATGTGAGAAACAGGGAATAGACTTCTATTATCCTTCGCCGGTTTATTGTACCGATAATGCGGCAATGATAGGAGCAGCGGCATATTATGAGTATTTAAGCGGAACCAGACATGGATGGGATTTGAATGCGGTGCCGAATTTAAAATTAGGAGAAAGATAAATGAAAGAACGATGTACGGCAATTGTGCTGGCGGCAGGCCAGGGACGAAGGATGAAGAGCAGGATTAAGAAGCAGTTTTTAAATATTGCAGGAAAGCCGATCGTGTATTATTCGTTACTTTGTTTTGACAGGGCGCCCTTTATACAGGACATTATTCTTGTGACAAGCAGCGACTGCGTGGATTACTGCCAGAAGAATATTGTAGAGAAATATGGATTCCGTAAGGTGAGAAAGGTTGTAGTCGGCGGCAAGGAGCGGTATGATTCCGTATACGCCGGCTTATTGGCGTGCAGAAATACAGATTATGTGTATATACATGATGGAACCAGGCCCTTTATTGACAGAGAGATGTTAAAGCGTGCGCTTGACGCTGTAAAACAGACAGGAGCCTGTGCGGTGGGGATGCCGGCGAAGGATACGATTAAGATTTTAGACAGGGAACAGTTTGTTACAAAAACTCCAAAGCGGAGCCGCGTATGGAGTGTACAGACACCGCAGGTATTCCGTTATAATATTATCAGGGAAGCTCACGATGCGGTGCGCAGAGGAAATATGGAAGGCATTACAGACGATGCTATGATTGTGGAAATGCACGGGAAATGCAAGGTGAAAATGGTAGAGGGTTCGTATGAGAATCTTAAGATTACAACGATGGATGATTTGTTTGTTGCGGAGGTGATCTTAAGAGGCAGAGAATTATAAATACACCGATGCGTGAACCGTTTTTTTTATGTTTGTTATTAATTTGACAATTTATACAAAAGTGTTGAACAAATGTAAAAATGCATCCTGCAAAAATAGTGAACTTAGACAAAAATTCAAGCACATTGTATTGATATCTGTACAATATTCATGTAAGATGATTTCAGAAAGCGAGAGGAGACCGGATGAAGAAGATAGTTGATGATTGGCGTTTGATTTACAAGGTTTGCAGTTTGTATTATGAAGACGATATGCGTCAGCAGGAGGTCAGTGACTATTTGGGGATTTCCAGGGCAACGGTATCGCGGATGCTCCAGAAGGGCAAGGAGAGCGGTATCGTCCGGGTAGAGGTGATCAATCCGGTTCAGTTTTCATATAATAAGCTGGAGAAAGCGCTGGAGCGCAAATACGGGCTTAAGGAAGCCATTGTTGTGGAGAGCAGCGCTTTGGATACGAAAACAGAGTCGGTATCCCGCATGTACGAGAGGGCGGCCTTGTATCTGTCCCAGTTTTTTAAGGACGGCGAGTGTATCGGCGTTTCTATGGGACATACCCTGCATAATGTGGTGAAGACCAACCGGGTCTTCAGCAAGGATAACCATTATATGTTTGTGCCGTTAGTCGGAGGGATCAGCCAGAGTACGGTTGACAAGGTGGATGTGCAGAGTAACCGGATTGCGCTGGAATTTGCAGGTAAGTTCGGCGGCTCTTATACACAATTTCTGTCGCCGGCAGTTTTTTCAGAGAAGACGGTTATGCAGTCGTTTTTGAAGGAAAAAGCAGTAAGTTATATCTTTGATGATTTCCAGAAGCTGGATACAATTATTATGGGAATCGGGATCCCGCACAAGGTGGAATCCACCTTAGTACAGGCAGGATATATTACCGAAAAAGAGCTGGATCATTTTGCGAAAGATGGTCTTGTGGGAGATATTGCCCTTCATTTCTTTGATAAGGACGGTAATACCGAGAAGTTCAGGGAATTTAACGACCGGGTGGCGGGCATACCACCGGAGATGATACGCAGGGTGAGAAACCGGATTGCCATTGCCGGAGGAGAAAACAAGGCAGAGGCGATCAGAGGGGCGATCAAAGGCGGATACATCAATATGCTGATCACAAATATTGATGCGGCCGAGAAGCTGCTGTAAGGCAGATGAGACGGATATATAAATGATATAATGGGAGGACGCCTCCTTTGGATCATGGGCCCGGATGCAGGGGCGGATTGTCTGTACCGTTATGGACATTTTATATATACAGGATACTATAATTGAGTAAATGGAGGAGAGACTATGGATGTTATTTCTAATGTGGCAAGTGGATTTATAGGTCTATTTCAAGCAGGCGGCGAACAATTTATGGGCTGGGTTACCGGCATTATCCCGCTTGTAGTGTGTCTGATGACGGCGGTAAACTCTATCATTAAGATTGTTGGTACTGAGAATGTTGAGAATTTTGCGCAGAAGATTACCAAGTACATGGTGCTTCGGTATACACTGCTTCCTTTGATTGCAGTATTCTTCCTGGCAAATCCGGCATGTTATACATTCGGACGTTTTCTGGATGAGAAGTACAAACCTGCATTCTATGATGCGGCAGTAAGCTTTGTACATCCGATTACGGGACTTTTCCCTCATGCTAATGCAGGCGAGCTGTTCGTATGGACAGGTATTTCTGCAGGTGTTGCTGAGGCTGGTTATGCAACTGCAGGTCTGGCAGTAAGATATTTCCTTTGCGGTCTGGTTGTAATTCTGATCCGCGGTATCTTATGTGAGAAAATCTATGCTTCAATGGCAAAGAAGAGTGCTTAATTAGTTGAGAGGAGGTCAAATTATGTATAAATCTATTACAATCAAAGCTGGCGCAGGCGGATGGGGCGGTCCTCTGACTATTACGCCGACAGAGAAATGCCATAAGGTACTGAATGTTACCGGCGGCGGAATCACTCCTGTTGCACAGTTAATTGCGGATATGACAGGCGGAGAGGTTGTTGACGGTTTCAAGACCGGATGCCCGGATGATGAGGTTATGGTAGCAGTTGTTGACTGCGGCGGAACCGCTCGCTGCGGCGTTTACCCGAAGAAAGGTATCTTTACGGTTAATCTGATGCAGGTTGGCCAGTCCGGCCCTCTTGCACAGTATATCAAAGAAGATAATTATGTGTCTGGCGTAACAGAAAGCGATATTTCCTATGCAGACGGCTCTGCAGTAGAGGCGGCGGCAGCTCAGGCCGCGTCAAAGGCTGATAACGGCCCGAAGACAAAGGCTCAGGCTAAGGAAGAAATCGCGGCAGCTCAGGCCGGACAGAAGCAGGGGATCGTGGTACGTATCGGTAAGGGCGTCGGTGCTGTGGTTAATAAATTCTTCGCTGCAGGCCGTGAGACCATCGACATGGTTATCAAGAATATCCTTCCATTCATGGCTTTTACAGCTACATTACTTGGTATTATCAGTGCCAGCGGACTTGGCGATGTAATTGCGAATACGGTTGCCCCGCTATGTGGAACCCTTCCGGGAATGATCGTGATTTCTTTCATCTGCGGTCTCCCGTTCCTGTCACCAATCCTTGGGCCTGGTGCCGTTATTGCGCAGGTTGTAGGTACATTGCTTGGCGCTCAGTTTGCAACAGGTGCAATTCCGGCTAAATATGCTCTCTGTGCTCTGTTTGCTATTGACGCCCAGGTTGGCGGTGACTTCGTTCCTGTTGGACTTTCTCTTGGAGATGCTGAGCCTGAGACGATCGAACTTGGTGTTCCGGCGGTATTGTTCGAGCGTATGATTACAGGTCCTCTTTCCGTACTGCTTGCATTTGTCTTCAGTATTGGAATGTTCTAGGATGCAGGATTAAGTAACTAGGAAAAGCTTTCGTAATTTGAGAGGAGAAATTGTATGAAATTTCAGGTTAAGATTGTAGGACACGGGCCGGAAGCGCTTTCGTTTCTGGATGACCCAGACAACAAATTCTTCATCCTCTTTAATGAGGATGCACCGCAGGAGCTTGCAGATATCTCTGTGCTTCACACAAAGTCAGAGGTTTGGGGAGATCCTATGGTAGGCGATACCATGAAGATTGCTGATAAGGAATATGTAATAACTGCAGTTGGCATTGAAGCGCCTTATACTTTAAGGGAGATGGGACACTGCACCATTAATTTTGCAGGAGGCTCAGAGGCGGCGCTTCCGGGATGTATCATGCTGGAAGGCTGTGATGTGGTAACAGAAGACGACCTTAAAGAGGGCGCAGAGGTTTGTATTTATTAATTTATTATTTTATTGTAGATAAGGAGAGATGAATTATGCTTAATTTGGACAAAAAGCTTCTCAAGAGAGAAGAAGACGGAAAGATTATCCGCGTTGGTATCGTAGGCGCCGGTCAGATGGGCCGCGGCATGGTTACACAGATGGTACTCATGAAAGGCATGATGCCGGCGATCGTTTCTGACATCAAGATTGAGAATGCTGTACATGCGTTCAAATATGCAGAAGTTTCAGACGAAGATATCGTACAGGCTAAGACATTAGAGCAGGCAAATGCAGCAATGGAAGCAGGCAAGTATGTTGCATGCGAGGATGCGGATTTTGTATCTCAGGCTAACCTGGTAGAGTGCGTGATCGACGCTACAGGCGTGCCGGATGTAGGCGCTAAGGTTGCTACGGACGCTATGAGAAACAAAAAGCACGTTATTATGCTGAATGTTGAGACTGATGTTGTAATTGGGCCATACCTTAAGAAATTAGCAGAAGAGGAAGGCGTGATCTACTCAGGCTCAGACGGAGACGAGCCGGGCGCTGTAATGCACTTGTACAGCTTCGCTAAGGCTATGGGACTGAACGTAGAGGTTATGGGTAAAGGCAAGAACAATAAGATTGATTATGACTGCAACCCAGATACAGTCCTTGAGGAAGCTACACGCCGTAAGATGAGTCCAAAGATGTTGTGTGCATTTAAGGATGGAACAAAGACCATGGTTGAGATGACGGCTATGTCTAACTACACAGGACTTGTTCCGGATGTGATCGGCGGACATGGTCCGAAGACATCTCCGGGTACAGAAGGAATCAAGGAGATGAACGAGATTCTGAAGCTTAAGAAAGACGGCGGTATTCTAAACAAACATGGCGTTGTTGAATACATCAACGGCATTGCTCCTGGAGTATTTGTAACCGTATCTACACCAAATGCAGAGATTGCATATCAGCTTGGATACCATAGCATGGGTCCCGGCCCTCTGTGGACACTGTATCGTCCATACCACCTTTGCAATCTTGAGACACCTCTTTCAGTTGCAAGAGCCGTTATCGAAGGAGATGCTACCTGTGTAGCTAAGAACGGCCTTGTATCTGAGTGTATTACAAGAGCTAAGATTGATTTGAAGGCAGGACAGGCCATTGATGGTATCGGCGGTTTTACAACGCATGGTTCTATTGCAACGGCTGAAGAGTCTAATGCAAATGGATATGTACCATTTGGTCTTGTAACTAACAAAGCCGTAATGAAGCAGGATGTTAAGAAGGGAACACTGATCACATACGATATGATCGACCTTGATAAGACAACTCTGATTTACAAGCTGAGAAAAGAGCAGGATGCAATGTACGGAAGAAATGTACTGTAATCGGTTCTGATAATCAATAACGGGATATAATAGTTTGGGTCCAGGGGTCCTGCCGGCTTATGTGAGCTGGCGGGACTCCTTCCCGGCTATAGGGAGGAAAGCGCACCATGTTTAGTGAATTACCTGCAATATCAAAGATTTTGTTTGTGGTATTTGCCGCATTTCTGCTGCAGGCTCTGGGAGGATACTATCAGGTTAAAAATTATCGTAGGACGGTAAGGGAGATTCATAAGCTGGGTAATGTGGGGATCGGTCAAAAAAAGGGAAAATTCTTCAATGGAAACATTGTTATGATCGCGGCGGACCGGGATGGTATTATTAAGGGAGTGATGATTCTGGATGGAATTTCATTTCTGGCAAAGTTTCATTCCGTAGACGAGCTGTTTGAGAAAAAGCTTGTGGGAAACAACATTTATGATTTTCTGGAGATAACGGACGCATTTGATAAGAAGATGCGTAAAAAGTATATGGGCTGGATCCGGGCGCTGGAAGCACTCAGGATGCGGCTGGATCGTGACCCGGATGAAGAAGGAGCCGATGAGGAATGGGATTAGTTGAAAATGAGATAAAATCTTAAAATATATATTGACACTGGTGAAATGTAATGCTAGAATAATAGATGTATTATAAGTTGTTAGCAACAGGTTAATATGTGGAGAGGTATCGAAGTGGTCATAACGAGGCGGTCTTGAAAACCGTTTGTCCGCAAGGGCACGTGGGTTCGAATCCCACCCTCTCCGTTAGATGGAAAGAGTCTTGCGTAAGCAAGACTCTTTTTGTGAAATGCGGCTATATTAAAAAAAGCTAATAAAATGATAAGGGAAGAAGCGGTGAGCAGGAAATGAGAGAGCGGTTATATGAAAGCCCGGGAATTATAAAAAAGGAAATCCGGGCGGCAGTGATAGTGCTTATTCTGCTGATATTACTTGCAGGGACGTTGTTTTTATATTATCATAATCCTAAAGGGGAACTAATGCTTGCGTGTCCTGTTTATTTTCTTACAGGTTATTACTGCCCTGGGTGCGGGGCGGGGAGAGCCTGCTATGCTCTTCTGCATGGACAGCTGTATCAGGCATTCCGGTACAATCCGGTGCTGATCGTTTTACTGCCGTGGCTTGGGCTGTATTATGCCGCATGCGGCTTGCAGTGGCTGATTTATGGAAGGGAGCGTGTGAGCATTCATATACCCGGATGGATACCTAAGGCGATACTGCTGATTTTCGTTCTATTTGGAATTGTCAGAAATATAGAGGTTTATCCATTTATATTATTAGCACCTGCAACAGTGTGATCGAAGGAAGGAGAGCATTATGAAGTGTACATTTTGTGGAAATGAAATGGAAGAAGGCGTAAAATATTGTCCGGTCTGTGGAACAGAGGCGGTGCGGACAGATAATCATGAGGATCAGGAACAGCCTGCGCCGCAGTATGAAGACCCGAATAAGCAGATAGAGTACGGCGGCCAGGAAGAAAATCGTTATAATGAGCCGGAAGGGAGTCAGAACGGATATGGATACGGTCAGGGAGGATATACCTACGGAAGTCCGGATTACAGCCAGAACGGGTATACCTATGGCGGCTCAGCTGGCGGCCAGAACGGAAATGACCAGAGTCAGTATGGGAATAATCAGGGAGGCTATAGCTACGGCCAGCCGGGAAATGGCTATAGTCAGCCGGATTATGGCCAGCAGACAGGGTATTACAGCCAGCCGGATAATGGTTATAGTCAGCCGGTTAAACCGATTAATGGTACGCCGTATCTTATTTTTTCGATTCTTTCAACGATCTGCTGCTGTCTGCCGCTGGGAATCGTAAGTATCATATTTGCCAGTAAGATAGATTCCCTGCAGAGAATTGGAGATTATGCAGGGGCGGAGAATGCGGCTAAAAAGGCAAAGATTTTTATGATCGTTGGTGCAGTTCTGGGAATTATTTCTTGTGTCGCCGCAGGAGCGCTGGGAGTATATGATGCCTTTGAAGAACTGGGAAGAGCTGATACCCCGATTTTATCCAGCCCGCTGGATGATGAAGACGAGTACGACGAAGACAAGTCTGTAAGTCCCGTGCCTGCCCCGGCCGAGGCAAGTGAAGATCTAGGAGAGAGCTGGAGGAGCTATACTGTTCAGGTGAACGATGTTGTACTGACCTTTCCCTGTTCGATTGAAGAAGTGGAAGCCAGCGGACTGATGATGGATGCGGAGACGACTCCGGAAGACTATGTGATCAATAAAAATGATTATGAATTGGTATTTTTTGAAGATGACGATTATCATTCTCTGGTGTTTGTAGTCAGCAATAATGCAGAAGAAGCGCATGCAGTAAGAGAATGTACTGTGAATGGAATCTATGTAAGTGACTATGATGTAGAGGATGGAGTTGTAACGGTTATTTTTCCGGGAAATATCCAGATGGGTACAGATATCAGTACGGTTTTTGAAAAGTGGGGTGAGCCGGATGACAGCTATGAAGGCGATTATTCGGACAGCTATACATGGTATGATGGTGACGGCATGAATTATTGCATGGTGAGTGTAGACCCGGATACGGATAAGGTGATAACGATTGATTTGGACGGTCAGACATTAAAATAGAAGCTAAAAACGGGCGAGTCTGACAAATCTGATTGTGTAACGGAAATTAAAAAAACCATTGACAAAAGCGGGACTGGAGAATATAATAGTTTTCGGTCTCGCTTTTAAAGCAGTATGGAGAAATACCCAAGAGGCTGAAGGGGCTCCCCTGGAAAGGGAGTAGGTCGTTAATAGCGGCGCGAGGGTTCAAATCCCTCTTTCTCCGTTTAGGCATATAGGGGCAAACAGCTGTATATGGAAATGCTTGCAGGATAGCGTATATATAGCAGGA